>SAMEA3663026__coassemble_182_pt1 | contig 170746 bp, 162 predicted proteins | sample SAMEA3663026__metabat2_low_PE_034 | metagenome-assembled genome bin SAMEA3663026 (sample SAMEA3663026) | pig gut metagenome | biome: pig gut; feature: pig-associated habitat; material: faeces | place: France | collected 2012
TAAGTACTCTGCAAATCAAAAAAACAGTTTTTAATTCTTAAGTTGATGATGTTAGATTCCGATAGATGACGTTGTAGCTGAAATTGCGCCATTTATTGAATATTACAACAACGAGAGACCTAAGCAGTCTCTGGGCGGATTATCACCGGTGCAGTTTCGGGAACAGAATTCTAAAGGAACTTATCTGATGGTCATAAAAGATTGACAGAAATCAGAGTATTTGCAATTATAAAATCTGTAACCATTCTGGAACAGAGAAAATCAATTCTGTCACTCAAACGGTTGCAGTAAAATGAATATGCTGTGTTACAGCTGACTAAAAATAAAAAAGTGTCACCAAATTGACACCAGTGACTTTTAAAACTGTCACCTTTTTTGGGTGCATATCAGAAAAAAAAAACTCGATTATCTGCGCTACAGAAGGCTTGCGTTTGCGCTGAAGGAAATCCGCGACACGAAGCGTTCGATTCTTGACATTGCGCTTGAGTACGGTTTTTCTTCGCACGAGGCTTTTACGCGCGCGTTCAAGGAAGCGTACTCGGTAAACCCAAAAGACTATCGGAAAAATCCTGTTCCCGTGGTTCTGCGGACTCTGCTGCGCCCTTTCGACTGTTATCTTTTGAGTACAGGAGAAAAAACTATGACGAAAACACATTCACAGGATTTGCAGGATTTACAAGGTTCGAAGGAGTTGCAGGGGTTGGAAAACACGCAGAATTCGGGCGACGTAAAGACTTATTTTGTAACTATTCCGGCGCACAAGTTCCTTCACGTCAGGAATTACGAGAGCATCGGCTACTTTGACTTCTGGGAAAAGCAGTCGAAAATTCCCGGTCAGGACTGCCAAACGATTTGCGGAATTCTGGACAGCATTAAGGGAAAACTCGACGACGAGGGCGGAACGGAAAACGACAGCGGAAGCGGTCAGCTTATGGCATTTTTGAACGCCCCGGAAGGACGGATTTGCAGCTGGGGAATTCCGCTTGCCGAATGTTACGGAGTGCGGCTTCCGGCAGACTGGAGCGGCACTGTTCCCGAACAGATGATTTTGTCCGACATTGCCGAGGGCGAATACATCGTCTTTGAACACGGCCCGTTCGACTTTGAAACGGAAAATCAGGCGGTAGAAGCAAAAATCGAAGCGGCGATGAAAAACTTTGACTGGTCAGAAACCGGCCACGAACTCGACACCACCCCGGCAAGGATTTTCTACTTTTACCACGACACCAAACGCTTCTGGAAGTACGTCCGCCCTGTGAAAAAGGTAAAAAATAATTGCCATTCTGTAGACCATCAATGAACAAGGGCGTGGCGGTCGTGCCATTTGTAGAGGACCTTTTGTTCTTCTTTTTCTGGCAATTCATTATGGTCGGTGCGTTCCTGACAGATTTTCTTGCCTTGCAGTTCGATGCAGATTTTGTATTTGTCGTCTTTTGCGGCATAAACAATCGTGCTTTCTTTTTCTTTTACCCTGTCTGCATAGCTTGCCACGCAGTTGTGCAGGGCAGTGCCGATTTCGCAAAGCTGGTAGGAATTTTCGGGCAGGCAGAATTTGTAGCCGTCGATTTCGTCCTCAAGGCGCTTTTCTTCGTCTGTGTATTTAAATGTGACGTTCTTGTGTTCATACTGCCAGGAAATATTTGCAAGCGCATCGTGATTAAATTCCGTAAATCCGTCTTTTAAAATATCTTCTTTTAGCGAATCCGGGATATGCTTAAAATATTTGCAGAACATATCAAGTGCGTCTGTCAGAGTATAGTTGTGTATGTTCATAAAGTTTATGTCCAAATCAAGTCCGGCTTCCTGAGCATTTTCCTGAGCATAGCGGTTTGCATCTTTTAAAATTGAGTTCAGCGTATTTTTTTGTCCGCGCTTTTTTATGCTCCACCGGCAGAAAAAAGCAAGGGAAGTTGCATCGCAAGAATCAATTATCAGACAGTTGTCAGGGGCAGTCAGGACACGATTATAAAGATTCATATCTTTAAAGCCTGAATCTTTGAGCCTTACAAAAGTCAGCAGAACAGAAGGTCTTTCCATAAAACACTTGCGCAGAATTTTTGTATTCCTGATTTTGTATTTTCTGCAAAACCGCTTGAATATTTTTGAATCGCTCCTTTTATATTTAAAAATAACCGGCTGCTTTTGAAGTTCACTGTCTACAATTATTTCATAAAGCGCAGGCTCAAACGGAAGCATTGTAAGCCGATACATTTCCAAAAGATACTGAACATCTTTTTTTGTTTTAAACGCATTCCGCCTGTCATCAAACGAAACGCCTGTAAACGACTTGGCAAGTTCCAGAAGTTTTTCAAACGCCGATTTAAGAACGCAAACAGGCAATTCTCTGCTTTCAGAATTGCATATATTAACAATTTTGTTATACAGTTCACCATCTGAGAGTTTTTTGTCTTTCAGAAATTTTTCTTTTTCAAGTGAATACGATCTGATTTCATACCAGCTGCCGTTCTTTTTTTTTATACAGTAATCTTTGCCTTGATAATCCGAAATTAAATCTGCCTCGCCGTTTTTCATATCAAAAAACAGTTTTTTTTCTTCTGTCGCCGGAACTTCCCGGGAAATTTCTGTCTTTCGATTTTCACTGCGGATGAATTTATAAAAGCTTATGGTCAATGTAAGGTTTTCTGTATCAACGCTAATTTTTGCTGAATGAATATCTTTTTCTACTCCATTTTTGTCTTTAAAATTCTCTTTGTTAAATATATGGCGTTTTTTTTGCCGGCGGTATTCAAGGAATTTTTGCATTTGGGAAGGACTGAAATCTTCAAGTTCCGGGTCTTTGAAATCTCCTGTCTGATAATCTTTGATAATAAAATCGCAGTCAGCTAAAAACGACATATCAGGTTCTATCGGGAATTCTACAAATTCAACAGCATAACCGCCAAGATTTTCTTCTGAAAAAATATTTTTATCGCCAGCATTTTCAGGAATAGAAATCCATTCTTTTTTATTTTCTGAATAATAAAGGTGTTCAGGATTAAAATCGTTTTTAAGGCGAACGGGGATTATAGTTTTAGGGTTTTCTGTCTGCAAAAATTTTTCTGATAAAAGCTCGCGGTAAAAATATGCAGTCTGAATCATAATTTCTCCTATTAAAAAGTCAATGAGGAAATATCAATTTCCGACTATAAAAAGAAAACGTTATAAAATTAGAGAAATATTATTTTGTGGAATATTAATCTCGCCGGCATCGTTAAGGCGCTTGACAGTTTTCATAATTTTATCGCGTGCCGTCAGTACATCTGCCATTCGTACAGGGCCCATATATTCCATATCTTCTCTAAGCATACCTGCGGCGCGCTTGGACATATTGCAGAAAAATTTATTTTGAACTTCATCGTCTGTCCCGCGAAGCGCTCTTGTAAGGTCCTGCGTATCAATTTCGTCAAGAAGTTTTTGAATTGACCAGTCATCAAAGTCCGCTAATTTTTCAAAAGTAAACAGGCTCTGCTCAAGGCTCAATGCAATAAGGGGGTCTTGTTCAAAAAGTACGTCTGTCTGGTACGAAAGTTCAGAAAGCTGATTTGTATTCAAACCTTCGGAAACTACATCGGTCAGCGCTTTTCCGTAAAAACCTGCCTGTTTTAAAACGTAGCTTGCCGCAGAAATTACGTCCGGGTCAGTTGCTTTTTTTGAAGAATGATTTTTGTACGCTTCCATAACCTTTGTTTTCATAGGTTCAGAAAGTTTTTCAAGCGTTTCGCCGGCTTTTTCTGCGCCCATATAGACAAGAAGTTTTGCAAAGGTATCTGCATAATTTGTGCTGATAAAATCAGAAAGGATTGAAGTTGTTTTTTTATGTACTGCGTTGAATTGTTCCTGTATTTCTGCTGTCATAAGTTTATTATCTTTCAGAAATCCCATATTTTCAAGTTCCTTTATAAAAATATTCGGGAATTCTGCGACCAGATTACAAACAACCCGAATGCGAAGGGATATATGAATGTTCACGATATAATGGAGGCTTTGTTAAAATAATGGAATTTTCAATAGAAAAAACAAAATACGAATTGCGTTTTATCTTCCTGCAAATTCAACTTTGCGTGTGCTCCTCCACCCATATCGTCAGCAAGCCGTTTTCGCGTTTTTAGGCAAGAACTTTCCAAATCTCACTCAACCGGATATTTCATAACCAGCTTGTCGTGAGTTTCACTGTCGATAGCGCCGTATTTTAAAAAGCGGTCTGCCATAATATGAAGCATATCGGCACATTCATAAAACGCCGAGTCGTTATTCTGGTCGTATTCTTCAAGCTCCGTGATTGTGTTTTTCAATGCTTCCGGCAAAGCAGAAAAATCAAGTTCGATTTTATCGTTAATAAAGTTGTATTTTGAAGGAATCGTAAGCGCGGAATTTATCAAATCAAGCAGATTTACTTCCAAAGCCTCCGCGATTTTTACAAGAGTATTCACCCGGCATTCCATCACATTCGTCGTGCCGTTGCAGATACTGCAAAGCGTCGTATAAGGAACGCAACTTTTCTTTGAAAGGCTGTAAACCGAAATTCCCTGCTCTTTTATATATTCCGAAAGATTCATACTATCACCGTTAACAGTATATAACGGTTAACGGTGATAGTCAAGAAAAGAAAAACTGACTTCAAGCAGACAGAATTCAGCGCTTTCACCCAAAAAAACCGCCTTTTATCGAAAAAAGCAGAACTTTTGCAAAGCCATAAATTGCTTCTTGCCCGACAAGTCTGAATATGATACAATAAAAAGACATAAAAGCTGGCAAATCCAAACTCGCAGGCGAAGTCTTTGAAAATTTAAAAAGGAAATATAACTGTGGAGAGTGAAATACAGGAAATTCTGCTTTCTCAGTTTGCAGAAGACGATTTGAATGAAATAATTGAATACCACTTTTCCATGTCCCAGAATTATGTCGAAAAACCGATTTCTGAATTTAAAGAAAACATAATGTCGCTGAAAATCCACCCAAAAAGCGGAAGAATTATACCTGAACTGGAAAAACAGTGAATTTTGCAATATAGAGAGCTTATTCAGGGATATTACAGAATTATTTACGAAATCGATGACAATAAAATCATCGTTCACTCAATTGTAGATGGACGACGGAATTTTGAAGAAACGATAATTTCAAAATTATCCCGCTATTACGGAAACAAAATCTGATAATTTTTCCGCACACACCCGAAAAAACGAGGACACGATATGAACGAAAGAAAAACCCTAAAAGAAATCTTTTCTGACACGCAAAAGATGTATTCCGAACATCAGGTTTTAGCCTGCGCCTGTGCTGAAACACGCAAAAACGAAAAACTCTACCCGGCGCAAGAAGAAATTTCATTTGAAAAAAACAGGTTTTCAGAAAGTGCCGATGTTTTTCTTTCTAAAAAGCGAACGTTGGAGGCGGCGGCAGACTATGCACGAAAGGGCATAAAAACCTGCGTGCTGAATTTTGCAAACAGTTTTTCTCCGGGCGGAGCCGTGTGTGTGGCAAGAACGCAGGAAGAATGTCTTTGCCGAAGTTCAACTTTGTACGATTCGCTTACAACCCAAACGATGATTGACAATTTTTACAACAAGCACTGTCAAGACGACAATCCGCTCGGAACGGACGACATAATTTTTTCTCCGGGCGTAAAGGTTTTTAAAACTGACGAAATTTACGCTGAACTGATGGACGAATCCGAATGGTTCGATGTTGACGTAATCACCTGCGCCGCTCCGTGCCTTTTTGAAGAGTCTGACACTCAGGAAATTTCGGACGACGAACTTTCTGCACTTTTAGAAAGCCGTTTCCACAAAATCGCCTCTGTGGCAGCCGCAAACTGTGACGACGTTCTCATTCTCGGTGCATTCGGTTGCGGCGCATTCAGAAACCCGCCCGAACTGGTCGCCAGAACCGCCCGTAAAGTCCTGACCGAATACGCCCATTCTTTTAAAACCGTAGAATTTGCCGTATGGTGCGCAGAATACGAAACAGAAAACTACAGGGCGTTCAAAAAAATTTTTCCGAGCGGTGATTAAATTAGCTGTTTGGAAACTATCTGCAAAATCTGTCCTGTCAGGCGATTTAAATCCTTGCATTGAACAAGATGAAAATGAGGATAGATTTTTTTCAAATTTTTATATGTTGAATAATCGCTATCGTCATCATCACATTCATCATCAAGGGCAACTGCAATTATGTTTGTTCCGCGGCTTATGATTTTCTTTGCGGCTTTTGCGGTATCTTTCATTGCCTCTTTTCCGTAATAACAGTCATAGCTATGTGATGGCAAACCATCTGAAAGAATAATAATCAGTTTATTGTCACAGTAGGTTTTCTTATTGATGTATCTTTCTGCCCAGTAAAGAGCAAGTCCGTCGCGATTATCACCAGTAGCATCAAGCTGCAAGAGGTTCAGTTTGTCGTCTGCTTTTGCATTGAAATCGACCATAATATTTACATCAATTTCAGGATCTATGCCATGGGCGCGATGTTCGACTATAGCATGCTGAATTCCCTGCGTTTTTAAAACTTCATGCAATATGACACTTGAACACATCGCTGAATTTCTACGCTCTCCATCCATAGAACCCGAGCCGTCTATCAAAAGTAAGACCGACATATTCGGTATTTCATTTCCACATGTATTGCGAAACCAGATACGTTTTTTAAAGTCTCCCATCTTCTTGGAATCAATTCCTGCTCCAAAGAGAAATTTATTTTCTTTTACAAGAACATGTACACGAAGCAGCTGCAGAAAGCGTGAATTATATGAATTGATACTCAGACGATATTCATTGTAAATGTTCTGATAATCCTGTCGGAGAGCCGGATTTACTTTCAGATAATTTTCATTTATTTTGATATTCTTATGAACAGGCGTTGCTCCCACCCTGTTGCCGGAATATCCAGCACTGTAGCGAACGTTCACCCGCTTTTTGATTCCGTATCCACATTTGCTGACTTCATAACCTTTAACACAATATTCTTCTTTTTCAAAAGCCAGAACAAGACGTTCGATAAGTTTTTTAACATCTTTACCACCAAGATGATACGTTTCTCCTGTTCCGTCGAGATTTCTAAAAAGTCTTTTTGTAATTTCCTGAGACCGCCCTTTTCTTTCTTCTCCACCGATTGATGCACCATGAGTTTCCTGCCCTGTAGCTTTTTGAGACAGAAGAGAGTCATTTGATTTTGCTTCATTATCTTTTGGAATAAGAGGCTTAATGATTTCAAAAATCTGTTTACAATATTTATAGCGGTCATCAGGGTTACTTTGTGCTGAACCATCAAGAAAAAGCTGTTTTGTTTTTTCAACATATTCAGCAATTTCTGGCGAAGGAGCAGTGAAATTCAGAGGATACAAAAGAAAATCCACCATGTAATTAAGGTAATCCGTAAGAATCTGTGCCTTTTTTTGAATTTCAAGCAAATGCCCATCTGTATTTTCAACGCCATAAAACGCACTGCCATCAGATTTTACAATCTCAAACATACTTTTCTTCTCACTCTCTCTACGTTTTTCAGACCCACTTATAGCAAAACGAATAAACGTCAGATAGATTCCGATATTGTCATACACTGAAATGCCAGCCGCTTCAACATAAGCATCTTCAATTATATTTGAAATACTAGAAATAACTTTAAGTTCATTCTTATGAGTTTTCCCTTCTGTTTCAAAAAAATCAGGATCTTTAAATTGATTTCCGGGAAAATTCGAATACAAAATATGAAGACACTCATGAATAGTAAGGGCACGGCTTACCATTTTAAGTGCATTCCAGCGAGAATAGGAAAAAAAATGCGGCAAAGAAAAATATATTTCAAAAAACCTCAGACATTCATAATCATCGTAAATATCAAAACACGCAGGATCTATAACAATATTTTTACCGTCAGTGTATGAATTGTTTTCATTAAGAAAGAACAACCTTATATCATTATTGTTTGCAAACATACGTGCAAAAGATTCTTCTATGATTCTGTTTTTTTCACATTGAAACCTACTAAGAATGTCTGCGCTCATATCGATTTTAACTCCTCAACAAATTGCTACCACTTATAAACCATCAGAATTCCGCGAATTGCCTCTTCCAGAATTCTGTCGCATTTTGCAATCGGAATAATTGATTTTTCTGCTGCGGTTATATAGCCTTCGTATTTTGCAAGGCGAGCCCAGTTTTCAAGATTTCGCGGAGAAATAACTATGTCCAATTCCTCGTCCTCAATCTTCTTCTGAATCTTGTGATAAACACGGATGATTTTCTCTACTTCGCTCTGGCACTCTGGAACTCGGGCAACAAGCATTCTTTTAATTGCTTCATCGTTAAGTTCCGCAATTTCAAAAATTGCATTGAAACGGTTATACAAAGCCTGATTCAATTCCTTAGTTCCAAAGTAGCCGAGGTTCATTGTTGCAAAGAAACGGAAGTTTTTGTGACGGCGAACAACTTCTCCATTATCCAGACGGACAAATCCGTTGTCATCTAAAAGCGAATTCAAAAATGCCAGATACTGCGGTTTTGCAAAATTGATTTCTTCAAAAACTACAGCGCCACCCTCGCGGATTGCTTTTGTAACATAGCTTTCCTTAAAAATGATTTTGTCATCTTGCGGTATGAACTTTCCGAGAACAAACTCATCTAAGTTTTCCGTACAGTTAATTGTTTCCATAACAGGAAGCCCGATTGTCTGACATACAAGTTTACAGCTGATTGTCTTTCCTGTTCCTGCAGGACCGTGAAAAAGCGTTGCCCTGACATCTCCGCCTTGAATTGCATTGCATACAGGAAGCAGTTTATTTGGCAATACAAACTCTTCCTCCAATGAAGGAATCATACTCTTCTGTTCATCCGTAAACTCACTCTCATCAAAACGACAGATTTCTACGACATCATCTTTTTGGAGTGCAATTTGGTTTTCGCGGATAGTATCATAAGATGAGGAAAGACTTTTCCAGCCTGATATGTCTATATTCGGAATGTTGCCGTACTCCAGATTATATTCTTCCGTCTTGTGCCTCTGGTAAAAGTCCTCGTTTAATTTTACAAAAGTGCCGGGCGAAGAAAAACCCGAGTATTTTTCCATTTCATCGTGATATTGCTTTTCCTGTTCCATTTCGCGGGCAAGAAGAACGCATAAAATCGGGAGAAGTTTATATAACGGGCCGGGATCACGCTCCATTTCAGCCTGTATTAAACTGTCGTTTTCATCATAGGCTGCAATAACAATATTTTTGCCTTTAAGATATGCCTTATAAGAAAAAACTTGTGGCTCTATAACCTCATTTTCCTTGTATTCTTCAGGTACATCTATTTTTAAAAAATATTCATCTCCTGCAGGACTTACCCAATAATTGCCAAAAGGCGTCTGCCGGTCAACATTTATGACAGAATGAATCATACTGCTGAAAAGACCAACCGCTTCCCCGACTGGCTGACACAAAGTAGTCTTATGTTTAGGCGACTGATTATCTGGATGCACATAATATTGCGTTACATCATCTAAGTGGTCAAACCCAAAGCCGTTGTAAATACACTTTGAATTGCTTCTCACTACCTTGAAAACCATTTTAAATCTAAATGTCATAAATCAACACTCCAATAAATAAAGAAATTTGCAACGCAAACTTGCGGATGAAAATATAGTAAAGTCAGGAATCAAAATAAAAGATTATTGAGGATTAGAATTAGGATTCGTGAGGATTGCCAGCACACAGGAAAGTGCTGACTACTTTAGCTTAGTCATCGTATTTATCTCTGTAAAGGTTCAAGATTGATTTGTTCCATAAGTTTTGCAGAAATCCAAATTTGAAGAGGATCTGTAGAGGCACTTGCTTTTGACTGAATTTCAAATTTTGCATAAAAGCCTAGTTGATTCATATCGTCAGTTTTCAGGTATTCAGGATTCTGACCGGTAAAACTAACGGCTTTTTTATTTGAAAGAATCATTTTTCTGCTGTCCTGATTCTGTCTGCAACTTACACTGACAAATGCCTTTTCAAAAGCAGTACCTAAAACAGCGGCAAAAAATTTAAGACTATGAAGATAAGCCAAATCGTACTTTTCATCATGGCAAATCAACCCCAGATTATCAAACCATTTATCGGTAAACAAAAGGAATTTTTCATCATTCAGCAATGAACAGTAAACTTTATCCTCTCTGCTGATTTTTCCAGAACCGCCTTCCCTGTCAACAAGGCTTTCAAATTCCTCCGTAACATTCACCTCTTGAATTTCAAATGAATAATTATCGATGTTTTTTATAGCAGGAGATTTTAATGTTACATCGATGACTTCAGACAAAAATGCCTTAAACTATTCGTTTTTGTTCTGCCTGTCCTCAACAGGATTCACCTGATCCTGCAAAAGATTAAAAAGATTTTTAACTGCAGGAGAATCAAATCCCAGCGGATTAATTTTTTCCATAAATACCCTCTATATAACAAATACGTAAAAGGTGTTTTTTCGAGCGAAAAAAATTCACTTTTTTTTAAATTTTTTCAATTTTTTTTAAAATCTGCTATACATTTGTTGCAATTTCTTCTTTTTCAATCTTCAATTTCACATTCATCGAAGAATTGCCCTCAATCTCCCCGTCGCTTCCAGTTCTTTAACTCCCATACTGCGAGAGAGCCTTCGTTTAAAACACTTTCATTTGAACGGAAATTCATTATCATTTCTTCATAGTTCGGAATTTCTTTAATTTTTTTCGTCCACTTCTCGTCTTTTTTTCCAATTTTTGCCAAATTAATACTGTCAATCGGTAATTCTGGAGGTTCTTCAATAAATCCAGCACACCAATAATATTTGCACATCATATTAAAATATTTCTGTGCTGTAGAAAAATTAAATGCGTATGAGTTATCTCCAAAAATCTTTTCTTTATAATCTTTAAAAACTCCCTGGATTTCTAATAAATTTCCATGATGAACATCGGCTTTTACTGAATTATTTTCATAATCATTAAGAATCGTTTCTGTCTTTTCAAATAGCTTCCTCTTAAATTCGTACTTATCGTCATCCGAAATCCCATCTTTAAAAAGTTTTTGACCTTCATTTCTTTGTTGAACTGCTGCTTCCCAAGAAAGAATGAAAAATTCTGTTTTTAGGAATTTTTCTTTCAGCGCAGGAAGAAGTTTGGTTTCGTAACATTCATCACAACAACGCTTGAGTTTACCATAGCCTTTTTTTTCTTCTTCCTCTTTCCAATAACCCACAGTATTGTGACCAGAATTTTCGTAAACCTTATCACAAAAACAACATTTGCCAGTTTCTTTAATTTCAATTGTTTCTTTTGTTTTTTTAGCCTTTTTCGCCATTTTAGCCTCCATAACGTAAATAAAAAGCAGGGTTTATATCAATTTGCACAAACTGAAATTCTCCACAGTCTGCACTTCTCTAAACCCTGCCATATTTCTACAAATTATTATAATCGGATAATGCAGTTTTTGCCATTCCAAATCCTAAAAACTGTGGTATAATTCATACATAGATTTTCTTATTTTTCAGAATGAAAATCAGACCAAAAACAGGCGTTCACATCTGGACTTTTGGAAATAAACAAAATGAATACTGTAGATTTAATAATAAAATCTGTAAATATTTTTCATGATGAGTTGAAAGCAGATAAAAATGGCAGATATCGGTCATGGGAACATTGTTATAAAACTTTCAATGATGCACGAAATTCTACTTCTCCAGATTTAGATTATTTAAGTTTGCATTTAGGTTTTTATCTTGCAAGTTGGGGAATGTATAGAGGTTCTTCTTTTCTTTTGCAAAAAGTGCAGAGTGCATTTATCTTATCATCTTTTTTACTGGAGAAATTATGATTCAGATATTCGGAACTTTGAAAAACTTTGACGTTAAGACTGCCCAGCGGTGGTTTGCAGAACGGCGGATTTCCGTTCAGTTTGTGGACTTAAAGGAAAAAGAGATGAGCCGCGGTGAGTTTGACAGCGTTGTAGATGCGATTGCGCGCGAAACAGGAAGCAAATCAGATGCCATTGAAAAAATGACTGACAAAAACGCCAGAGATTACGCAAGCATCGCCTACCTTGACGATAGCGAAAAAGCCGACAAACTTTTTGAAAATCAGCTTAAACTTTTAAAACAGCCGATATGCCGTAACGGAAAGAACTCGGCTACCGTAGGACTTGAGCAAAAAGTCTGGGAAACTTGGAAATAGAAAACCAATGCCCTGCGCCTTACGCTTCAAAATCAAGGCAAGAACGAACTGCCGTAAACGGACGTACTTTTTCGTCGGCAACTGCAACGTGTTCCGGGTGGGTCGAATACGCTTTAAGCGCCTCATACGACTCAAACGAAGAATCAAGCATTACGTCTGCCGTTGACCCCGGAAGTCCGTCCGTAACGACCTTTATTTCAAGAAGCCCCGGAATTTTTCCTTTCAGATTTTCAAGTCCTTCCTTAATTCCGGCTTTTGCCGCTTTCTTTTTCTCTTCCGAAAGCTCTTTGAGCGTCCATAAAATTACGTGTTTTACCATCTGTCAGTTCCTCTTTTTAGTCTGTTCCTTATTAATTCCCGACACACATTATATTGATACTTACGCTGAAAATGCAAGGGAAGAAGTAAAAAAGAAAATCTTAATATGCTATAATATATATCTTTTCTATCTTATGTTTATCAAAATATTTTTTTTTAGTATTATAAAACAGTCTATAAATAAAAAAACTGAAGGGGGAAATATGTCAGGCATACAGCAGCGCGCTGAACTTCAATCTCAAATCTGGAAAATAGCAAATGAAGTCAGAGGAGCCGTAGACGGATGGGATTTCAAACAGTTTGTTTTGGGAACCCTTTTTTACCGTTTCATCAGCGAAAATTTTTCTTCTTATATAGAAGCCGGTGACGAAAGCATTACCTATGCAAAACTCCCTGATTCTGTCATTACTCCCGAAATAAAAGACGATGCTATAAAAACAAAAGGATATTTCATATACCCAAGCCAGTTATTCGTAAACGTTGCCAAAAATGCAAACGAAAATCAGAATTTAAATACAGACCTTGCTAAAATCTTTGCAGAGATAGAAGGTTCTGCTAAAGGCTACGATTCTGAGCAGGATATAAAAGGACTGTTTGCCGATTTTGACACAACAAGCAATCGGCTTGGAAATACCGTCAAAGAAAAGAACACAAGACTTGCCGCAGTTATAAAGGGAGTTGCAGATTTGAATTTCGGCAGCTTCCACAACAATCAGATTGACCTTTTCGGCGATGCCTACGAATTCCTTATCTCAAATTACGCCGCTAATGCAGGAAAATCGGGCGGAGAATTTTTTACGCCTCAGCACGTTTCTAAACTTATCGCACGCCTTGCAATGCACAATCAGGAAACGGTAAACAAAATATATGACCCCGCGTGCGGTTCAGGTTCTCTTTTGCTTCAGGCAAAAAAACAGTTTGACAGTCATATCGTAGAAGACGGATTTTTTGGACAGGAAATTAACCATACTACATACAACCTTGCCCGAATGAATATGTTTTTGCATAATATCAATTACGACAAATTCAATATCAAACTTGGAGATACTCTTACAGATCCACAGTTCAAAGACGACAAGCCTTTTGATGCGATAGTTTCTAATCCACCGTACTCAATAAACTGGATAGGAAGCGATGATCCGACTTTAATAAATGATGACCGCTTTGCTCCTGCCGGAGTGCTTGCTCCTAAATCAAAGGCAGACTTTGCATTTATCCTTCACTCTTTAAGCTATCTTTCAAGCAAAGGTCGAGCTGCTATTGTCTGCTTTCCCGGCATTTTTTACCGTGGCGGTGCGGAACAGAAAATCAGAAAATATCTTGTAGATAATAACTTTATAGAAACAGTTATCTCACTTGCGCCGAATCTTTTTTACGGAACTTCCATTGCCGTAAATATCCTTGTCCTTTCAAAACACAAGACAGACAGCAAGATACAGTTTATAGATGCAGGAGAACTGTATCAGAAAGAAACGAACAATAACATACTTACGGACGACCATATAGAAAAAATTATGGAAACATTCGACTCAAAAACTGACGTTCAATATTTTTCAAAGTCAGCAGATTTTGAGGAGATTGTTAAAAATGACTATAACCTTTCAGTTTCAAGTTATGTAGAAGCACAGGACACAAGGGAAGTTATCGACATCAAAGCCCTGAACTCCCAGATTGCAGAAATTGTTGAAAAAGAAAACAAACTCCGTGCAGAAATCGACAAGATTATTGGGGAGATTGAAGGAATATAGCTTGCTTCGACTCCGCTCAGCAACCGTTCCCTGAGCGTACTCGAAGGGAACATTAGGAGATATTGAAATGAGTAAGTTAGATGAACTGATAAATGCCCATTAAAAAACACAATTATCTTAATGGAGAATGAACAATGGAAAACAAAATAGTCATACAGAATAAGGAATATGAAAAACTAATAGAAGCTGTCGGTCTAGAACTAAAGAAAGGACGTCAAAATATAGCTATTGCTGTAAATGCAGAGATAGTTCAGACATATTGGCACATTGGACAGCACATCATCAAATACGAACAGAATGGTAATGAGCGGGCAGAATACGGCTCTAATTTGCTCAACAGGCTTTCACACGATTTGACACAAAAATACGGTGCAGGATTTAGCCGTAGCAATGTCTTTTACATTAGAAAACTGTATATGGAATACCCAAAAGTTCAGACACTGTCTGAACTTTCATGGAGTCACTATATTGAACTTTTAAAAATAGAAGACAAAACTGAACGGGCATTTTACGAAAAAGAAAGTAAAAACTCTCATTGGGGTGTGCGTGAACTGAAGCGACAGATGAAAAGCATGCTTTACCATAGGCTCGCCCTCAGTTCTGACAAAAAGGAAATCATCAGACTTTCTAAAGAAGGACAAGTAATAGAAAAAGCAGAAGACATTTTAAAAGAACCTTATGTATTTGAATTTACAGGACTTCCACAATTACCAGTTTATAAAGAAGGCGATTTAGAAGAAGCCCTTATAAAGAACTTAAGTGATTTTCTTCTTGAACTTGGGAAAGGTTTTGCATATATCGGGCGACAACAACCTGTAACAATTGCAGGAAGAACCTACAAGATAGACCTTGTTTTTTATCACAGAATATTGAAATGCTTTGTTCTCATTGACCTTAAACGCGGGGAAATTCAGCATGAAGATATAGGGCAGATGAACTTTTATTTGAATTACTATCGGGAAGAAATGAACACCGAAGGCGACACGGAACCAATAGGAATTGTGCTTGGAGCATATCAGGATAAATTGGTCATGCAGTACGCTTTGCAGAATATTTCAAATCAAGTGTTTACAAGCCGCTATCAATTATATTTGCCTGAACGCGAGCAGCTTGAAGCGGAATTGCAGCGTTTTATGAATGATAACGGAGAAAGCAAATGAGTAAGCTAGATGAACTGATAAAAGAACTTTGCCCGGATGGGGTGGAATACAAGACGCTAGGGGAATTAGGTGAATTTTATGGCGGATTAACGGGAAAAAGTAAAAATGATTTTGTTGATGGAAATGCAAAATTTATTACTTACATGAATGTCTACAAGAACCTTAAACTTAATCTTGACGTGTCTGAAAAAGTTAAAATTGCTCCAAATGAAAATCAACGGACAATAGAGTACGGAGACGTTTTATTTACAGGCTCTTCTGAAACTCCTGATGAATGTGGTATTTCATCTGTGCTTGCTGATAGAACTGATGAGCAATTATATTTGAACAGTTTTTGTATTTGTTATCGTTTTAATAATAAAGAGCTTTTTCATCCTGAGTTTTCAAAATATTTGTTTCGGTCAGATAATTTAAGAAAGCAAATTGTAAAAACTGCAAGTGGAGTTACACGTTTTAATGTCTCAAAAGAAAAAATGCGAAAAGTCGTTGTTCCTATTGTTCCGCTTCCTGTGCAGGAGGAAATCGTGCGGATTCTCGACACATTCACCTCGCTTACAGCAGAGCTTACAACAGAGCTTACAACAGAGCTTACAGCGCGCCGCAAGCAGTATGAATACTACCGCGACGCGCTGTTAACAAGAGAAACAAAAGTCGAAATTAAGAAACTTGGGGAGATTGCGGAAATTGGAGTTGGAAATAAACCTGAACAAATCCTAGAAGAAAAAACAAAATATGAATATATTAATGCTGGTACAACAAATTCTGGTTATACCGTTACTTCAAATTGTAAGGGAGATACCGTTACAACACCTTCGAGAGGACAGGGTGGAATTGGTTTTGTGGGTTATCAAAAGAATGATTTTTATTTAGGTCCATTGTGTTATAAAATTCGCTCGCTTGATACCAAGTTGGTTTTAAATAAATACATATTTTATTACTTGCAGAGTAATAATGAACAAATATTAAAGATAAAAAATTCAGGTGGAGTTCCTTCAGTAAATAGAGCGGATTTGATAAATATTACAATTTCCCTTCCTCCGCTCTCCGTCCAGCAGCGTATTGTAAATGTTCTGGACAACTTCGATGCAATCTGCTCCGACCTGAAAATCGGGCTTCCGGCGGAAATCGATGCACGCAAAAAACAATATGAATATTACCGTGATTTGCTCTTGACATTCGCAGAACGCGGCAACACAATCTTCACAGACAGCAGACAGCAGATGAGATAAAACTGCTTCAGTATGTGTTTGGGTATGTTGTAGTTCAGTTGGGAGATGTGGCAACTATTACAAGAGGCGGAAATTTTCAAAAGAAAGATTTTACAGAAGATGGCATTCCTTGCATCCATTATGGTCAAATGTATACGCATTTTGGAGTGTGGGCAGACAAAACTTTGACTTTTGTTTCAAAAGAAATGTTTGAAAAATCAAAACAAGCACAGCCAAATGATATTATTATGGCAGTGACAAGCGAAAATGTTGAAGATGTATGTAAATGTACAGCTTGGGTTGGAAATGTTCCTGTTGCTGTAAGCGGACACACGGCAATAATTCATCACAACCAAAACGCAAAATTTCTTTCGTATTATTTTCATTCAAGCAATTTTTTTGAACAAAAGAAAAAATTGACGCACGGTACAAAAGTAATAGAAGTAACACCGTCTGCATTAGCAGAAATCAAAATCCCTCTTCCACCTCTCTCCGAACAGGAACGCATTGTTTCTATTCTTGACCGCTTTGATGAACTGGTGGCTTCAGTCGCTTCGACAAGCTCAGCGACCGGAAACGCCACCGGAGGCATTCCGGCGGAAATCGAGGCACGCAAAAAGCAATATGAGTATTACAGAGATAAACTGCTGTCTTTTAAAAAGATAAAAACTATGTTATAATGACTATTAAAATCAAAAGAGCAGGTTATTTATAAAACCAAAGGTATATTGAATGGGGAGTACTTTAAAAGAAATAGCAGAACAATTAAGGAACAATAACAAAAAAGTTCAACTGATTTATGCATTTAACGGAGTTGGAAAAACACGACTTTCCCGTGAATTTAAAGAGTTAATACAGCCAAAGAACTCATCAGAAGAAGAAAGTTCTACCACTAAAATTTTATATTACAATGCATTCACAGAAGATTTATTTGTATGGGATAATGATTTAGACAATGACGAAGATAGAAAACTCACTATACGACCAAATGGATTCACATTGTTAGTTTTTGACTTTCTAAAAGATCAAGGTCAAGACGGAAATATCGCAAAGCATTTTCAGCAATATACACACTCTTCTATAAATCCTAAAATAAATAATGATTTTTCGGAAGTAACATTTTCAATTATGCGTGGTGGTAACGACAGCATAAACAATATTAAAATTTCAAAAGGCGAAGAAAGCAATTTTATATGGTGTGTATTTTATAGCCTTATAGAACAAATTGTTCAAGTTTTGAATATTCCGGAAAATGATGATCGTAGCACACACATTTTTGACAATCTGGAATATATTTTTATTGATGATCCTGTAACATCACTTGATGAAAACCATTTGATTGAGCTTGCCGTTGATTTAGCACAATTAATAAAAAGTAGCGAATCCGAATTAAAATTTATTATTACTACACATAATCCGTTGTTTTATAATGTACTTCATAATGAGTTAAATAAGTCTAATAAATTCCTTCTTAAAAGACTTGAAGACGGACAATATGAATTAAATGTTCAGAAAGACGATTCTCCGTTTTCGTATCACTTATATTTAAAAAAAGAGCTTGAAAATGCAATAGAAAATGGGCATTTAAAAAAATATCACTACAATTTTCTTAGAAATATACTTGAAAAAACATCGACATTTTTAGGATATGAAAATTGGAGCAGGCTTTTGCCTAATGCAACTGACGGAAAACCAAATCCTTATGAAACTAGAATAATTAATATATCAAGTCATTCAAAACACGCAGGAGAAGAAGTTGCAGACTTAACAGAAGATGATAAGCGCGTACTGAGTTATTTAATAAAAAACATAAATGAAACTTATCATTTTAATAAACTATAAGGAATTAACAAAATGACAACCTACACCCCAATCGCCGAATCTAAAAAATTCATCGTTTTAGATAAATACACAAAAGAACTGACGGTCTGCGATAGCTACCAGTCAGAAGCAGACCTTGAGCAGGAACTCATTAGTGACCTTGAGAACCAGGGATATGAATATCTTTCGAATATAAAAAATTCAGCCTCAATGCTGGCAAACGTGCGTACGCAGCTTGAAGAACTGAACAAAGTGCGCTTTCTTGATTCTGAATGGCAGCGTTATGTAGAAACATACCTTGACAAGCCAAGCGACTCAATAACCGATAAGACACGGAACATTCACGACAACTACATTTACGATTTTGTTTTTGATGACGGACATATCCAGAACATTTATCTTATAGACAAAACGAACCTTTCACGGAACAAAGTGCAGGTCATCAGGCAGTTTGAACAGACAGGAAGCCAGGCAAACCGCTACGATGTTACCATATTGGTAAACGGACTTCCGCTAGTCCAGGTTGAACTGAAAAAACGCGGTGTTGCAATCCGCGAGGCGTTCAACCAGGTACACCGATACAGCAAAGAAAGTTTTAACTCCGAACATTCGCTTTACAAATATCTTCAGATTTTTGTCATTTCAAACGGTACGGACAGCCGGTATTTTGCAAACACCACAAAGCGCAATAAAAACAGCTTTGACTTTACAATGAACTGGGCAAAAGCAGACAACACGCTTATCAAAGATTTAAAGGATTTTACGGCAACATTCTTTCAGAAAAATACACTGCTTAATGTCCTGTTTACATATTCTGTATTTGATACGACAAATACCCTTCTTGTAATGCGACCGTATCAGATTGCTGCAACAGAACGACTATTGTGGAAAATAAAAAGTTCCTATCAGGCAAAAAACTGGAGCAAAACAGAAAGCGGCGGCTATATCTGGCATACAACCGGCTCAGGCAAAACGCTTACAAGCTTTAAGGCGGCGCAGCTTGCTACGCAGCTTGATTTTATAGACAAAGTATTTTTTGTTGTTGACCGCAAAGACCTTGACTATCAGACAATGAAAGAATATCAGCGCTTTTCTCCTGACAGCGTAAACGGCTCTGAAAACACCGTCGGACTGAAACGCAATATAGAAAAAGATGATAACAGAATTATCGTTACTACAATTCAAAAACTCAATAATCTTATAAAATCAGAAGATAATCTGCCTGTCTATCAAAAACAAGTTGTCTTTATTTTTGATGAATGTCACCGATCGCAGTTCGGAGAGGCACAGAAAAACTTAAAGAAGAAATTTAAGTATTACTATCAGTTCGGCTTTACAGGAACACCGATATTCCCAGAAAACGCATTGGGCGCAGAAACTACAGCGTCTGTTTTTGGCAGGGAATTACATTCGTATGTCATTACAGATGCCATCCGCGATGAAAAAGTCCTGAAATTTAAAGTTGATTACAATGACGTCCGTCCGCGCTTTAAGGCAATTGAATCAGAGAAGGACGAAAAAAAACTGACGGCCGCAGAAAACAAGGAAGCCCTGCTGCATCCTGAGCGCATAAAAGAAATAACACAATACATACTCGATAAATTCCGGCAGAAAACGCACAGGCTTTCCGGCAATAAGTGCGGTTTTAATGCTATGTTTGCAGTAAGCAGCGTTGAAGCCGCAAAGCTTTATTACCAGACATTCAAGGAACTTCAGAAAACTTCTGAAAAACCTCTGAAAATTGCCACGATATTTTCTTTTGCCGCAAACGAAGAACAGAATGCCATAGGCGAAATTCAGGACGAAAGTTTTGAAACAAACGCAATGGACAAAAGCAGCAAAGAATTTCTGAGCGCCGTTATTGATGAGTACAACAATATATTTCATACAAACTACAGCACAGATTCAAAGGAATTCCAGAATTACTATAAGGATTTGTCTGCCCGTGTAAAAAATCAGGAAATAGACCTCCTGCTTGTTGTCGGAATGTTCCTTACAGGATTTGACGCACCCTGCCTGAACACTCTGTTCGTAGACAAAAATCTGCGCTATCACGGACTTATACAGGCATATTCAAGAACAAACAGAATTTATGATTCCACAAAAACATTCGGAAACATCGTTACATTCAGGGATTTGGAACAGGCAACTGCAGACGCCATCACTTTGTTCGGTGACAAGAACAAAAGGAACATAATTCTTGAAAAAAGCTATGATGAATATATGGGCGGCTTTAGCGATAATTCAGGCGGAGAATCTTGCCGGGGTTATCTGGAAATAATCAGGGAACTGCGCGAAAGATTCCCCGAGCCGTCTGAAATAATAAAGGAACAGGATAAACGGGATTTTACAAAACTTTTCGGAGAATATCTGCGCATAGAAAATATCTTGCAGAATTACGATGAATTTGCAGCCCTTCAGGCTTTGCAGCAGCTTGATATGTCAGATACTCAGGCAGTAGAAGAATTCAAGGCAAAACACTACCTTGATGATGAAGACATAAAATCAATGCAGCAAATTCAAGTTCCGTCTGTAAGAATGCTTCAGGATTACCGCTCTACATACAATGATATACGCGACTGGCTTCGGCAGCAAAAAGAAGCCGATAAAAAAGATGCACTTACAATAGACTGGGATGATGTAGTTTTTGAAGTTGACCTTTTAAAATCGCAGGAAATAAACCTTGACTACATACTTGAACTGATTTTTGAAAACAACAAGAAAAAGCAGGACAAAGAAGCACTTGTAGAAGATGTCCGCCGGCTTATCCGTTCAAGCATAGACAACAGGGCAAAGGAATCTCTTATAGTAGATTTTATCAATAAAACAAATCTTGATGAAATCAGCGACAATGCAAGCCTCATAGATGAATTTTTCAAATATGCCCAGAAAGAGCAGCTGCGCGAAATAGATGAATTGATTGCAGAAGAAAATTTAAACGAAGAAGCTGCAAAGCGGTATATCGCAATTTCCCTAAAAAAAGAATATGCCAGTGAAAACGGAACAGAATTAAATGCAGTCCTCCCAAAAATGAGTCCGTTAAATCCGAATTATCTGACCAAAAAGCAAACTGTTTTTCGGAAAATAGTTTCCCTTGTAGAAAAATTTAAAGGTGTCGGCGGAAAAATTCATCAAGAATAGAGCAAAAAAAGCGGAAAGAATCTTTCCGCTTTTTTATTTAAGGTTTATTACAAACTTTAAAATTAAATCGCCGCAAGTCCGCGGTCTATGTCGGCGATGATGTCGTCCACATTTTCAAGGCCGCAGCTGAACCGTACCATTCCGCCGTCAATGCCGGCTTTTACAAGCTGTTCGTCTGTAAGCTGCCTGTGTGTTGCGCTCGCAGGGTGAAGAACGCAGGTACGGATGTCCGCAACGTGAACTTCATCGCTTGCAAGCTGGAGCGCGTCCATAAAACGCACTGCAGCACTTCGTCCGCCCTTTATGCTGATTGAAATTACGCCGCTTGTTCCGTCTGGAAGATATTTCTGTGCAAGGTCAAAGTAACGGTCGCCCGGAAGCCCCGGATACGAAACCGAAGCAATTTTGTCAGACTTTTTAAAATATTCTGCGACTGTCCTTGCGTTCTGGCAGTAGCGCGGCATTCTTACGGCAAGCGTTTCAAGTCCCATATTCAGATAGAACGCACTCTGGGCAGCAGGGTAACAGCCAAAATCCCTCATCAGCTGAGTGCGCGCCTTTACGATGTACGCTGCCTTTCCAAAATCCTTTACATAGCAAAGTCCGTGATAGCTTTCGTCAGGTTCAACCATATCGGCAAATTTGTGCGTTTTTTTGTACGCATCTTCCCAGTCAAAATTTCCGCTGTCAACAATCGCACCGCCACCCTGAACAGCGTGTCCGTCCATATATTTTGTCGTTGAATGAATTACAATGTCTGCGCCCCACTCAAACGGACGGCACAAAACAGGAGTTGCAAAAGTGTTGTCTACAATAAGCGGAACATTATTCGCGTGCGCTGCCTTTGCCCATTTTTCAAAGTCGAACACCGTAAGCGCAGGATTTGCAATCGTTTCGCCAAAAACGCATTTTGTATTCGGTTTGAAAGCCTTTACAATTTCGTCATAGCTTGCGTTCACGTCAACCCAGATACATTCTATTCCAAGTTTTTTAAGCGTAAAACCGAACAGGTTTATCGTTCCGCCGTAAATTGAAGACGAGGCAATAAAACTGTCGCCTGCAGAACAAAGATTTAAAATTGAACAGAGAGTTGCCGCCTGTCCGCTTGAAGTAAGCATACAGCCCACGCCGCCTTCCATATCGGCAATTTTTTTCTCAACAGCATCGCACGTAGGATTTGCAAAGCGCGAATACATAAATTCAGTCGGCTTGTCAAAAAGAGCTGCAACATGGTCGCAGGAATCAAAGCGGTACGTCGTACTCTGAACAATAGGCACAACACGAGGTTCACCGTTTTTTGGCGAATATCCTGAATGCAAACATTTTGTTTCTATTTTCATAATTACCTCAAGCAAAAATCTAAAAGTTCCGTTGAATATGTATTATAGAATAATGTCATTGTTTTTTCTATATTCCTTCTGCTAACTTAAAAGATAAAAAACAGCAATTTTGCTTTACATTGTATATCATTTGCTTTATATTGTAAGTATGGAAACAGTAGCAACAAATATCAGAATAGACAAACAGTTAAAAGAACAATCTTCTCAAGTCCTCGAAGGCTTAGGACTTTCCCTTTCAGGAGCAATCAATATGTTTTTGCGTCAGGTCATTTTGCAGGACGGGCTTCCTTTCAAAGTTGAATATCCCAAACCATCCCGCAGCCTCAAAAAAGCAATCAAAGAAGGCGAAAAACTTATAAAGGACCCCAAGGCAAAGACGTATAAAACTCCACAAGAATTATGGGATGAAATAGGATTATGAACGAAGAAGAAAAATTCCAATATAAATACACAGTGCAGGCAACCAACCGCTTTAAAAAACATGCCCGCTTAGTCAAAAAACGCAATGCCAAAAATGCAGAAAAAATAAAAAGCACAGTTGAAATGCTTGCCAAAGGCGAACCTCTCCCAGAACGATTCTGTGACCACGAACTGACAGGCAATTATGCAGGTCACCGCGAATGTCACGTCCTTCCGGATTTGCTTCTTATCTATAGAATTTTTAAAGATATTTTAATTCTGGAACTTGTAGACACAGGAACCCATTCAGACCTTTTTGGAAAATAAACCTGCCATGCTCGTAACGCACACAATCCCGCCAGTCTGGGATTCGGAAAGTCGCATTTTGATTTTGGGAACAATGCCTTCGCCTGCTTCCCGCAAAGCCGGATTTTTTTACATGCACGCACAGAACAGATTCTGGCCGGTGATGGCACGGATTTTTGGCGACGAGTTTCTGCACAAAAACAATGACAAAGACAAAAATGCCGCAATTGCCGAGCGAAAAGATTTTTTAAAACGCCACCATATCGCACTTTGGGACGTTCTTTCTGAATGTGAAATTACCGGCGCATCAGATTCTTCTATTAATAAGGAACTTCCAAACGATTTTTCAGAAATCCTCGCCTCTTCAAAAATCGCCTGGATCTTCTGCACTGGAAAAACCGCCTTTAATCTTTACAAAAAACACTGCGCCCAAAAATACAGCACGCCCTTTTCCTACCTTCCGTCCACAAGCCCCGCAAACCAGGCAGTCTGGCCAACAGAAAAGCTTACAGAGGAATATAGAAAAGAGATTTTGCGATTTGTATAAGGGGGCGTTACGGAGAAAAGAAATAAAAGCAATTGATAAAGCGTATAAGAATAGGGAGTAGAGCCAGAACCCGGAAAAGTCTGTTTTTTGGTTGCTGAGCGAAGTCGAAGCAAGCGAATGTCTAATCGAAAAATATTATAATAATTTTTGAATATAATCGAAAAATATTATGTTTTTTATTGATTTTGATAAAAAAAGCATTTATCATTAAGATATGAATGAAATTAAACGGGATTTGCAGGATATTCTTTCTCAAAAGCTCGGAAAAGGGAAGGTCATTATTTTGATTGGTCCCCGGCAAGTTGGGAAAACTACACTTTTACAGAAACTTCTTTCGGAATTTACGGCGGAAAAATCTGTACAGTATTGGAACTGTGATGAAGCTGATGTCAGGAAAATTCTTGCTGATGAATCGTCTGCTCGGATGAAATCTTTTGTAGGAAACTCGAAATTTATTGTTATTGATGAAGCACATCGGGTTTTGAATATCGGGCTTAAATTAAAAATCCTTCATGACAATTTTCCTGATGTTCAGATTGCCGTAACAGGTTCTTCTGCTCTTGATTTGTCTAACACAATTAACGAACCTTTGACCGGGCGAAAATTTGAATATAATCTTTTTCCGTTTTCCACAAATGAGCTTGTTCATAATTATTCGATGCTGGAAGAAATGAAGCAGCTGGAAACCAGATTGATTTATGGTTTTTACCCTGATGTTGTAAATAATCCTGGGGAAGAGAAAGAGATTCTTTCAAACATTGTTTCAAGTTATCTTTACAAAGATGTTTTTCAATTTCAGGATATAAGAAAACCTGCCGTAATTGAAAAACTGGTTCAGGCTTTGGCGCTGCAGGTTGGGAGTGAAGTTTCTTTTAATGAACTTGGAAATCTTTTGGGAATTGACAGTCTTACAGTTCAAAAATACGTAGATTTGCTTGAAAAAGCTTATGTAATTTTTCATCTCCCTTCTTACAGCCGGAATGTTCGCAATGAATTAAAAAAGAGCATAAAGATTTATTTTTATGATAATGGTGTCAGAAATGCTGTGCTTTCAAATTTTTCTCCCTGTGATTTGCGTACCGATATTGGTATGCTTTGGGAAAATTTTTTGATTAGCGAGAGAGTAAAAAATAATGCTTTTCATAACAGAAAGGCAAAATATTATTTTTGGCGTACTACACAAAAACAGGAAGTTGATTTTATAGAAGAAATTGACGGAACTTTTGCCGCTTTTGAGTTTAAGTACAATCCTAAAAAAGCAAATGCAAAATGTCCTCTTACATTTTCAAAAAACTATCCAGAAATTCCTTTTTCAGTTGTTTCTAGAGAGAATTATCTGGAGTTTGTGACGGAGTAACTTCTGAAAGTCACTAGAACGCTCTCAACGCAATGAAGATGTGCCAGATTGAGGTGAGGGGATAAAAGAAGAATTTGGAGAAGAGGAATATTATGAAATTTGCAATTTATGGATTTTTCTTTTCAAAAAATTTCTTAACAAATAGGGCATCATTTTCAGTTTTAACTGAAAATGATGTTAGGTTTTGGAATAGAGTTAAAAAATCACGAGACAGGAAACTATATAATTTAACTGGATATCTTGAATCAAATGAAACAGATTTAGAGGAATTTGTATTTACAATGGAAGCTGTCCTTTCTTTTGTTCAACAACAGGATGTCAGACTTGTGGAAGTGACTTCAGAAGAAATAGAACCATATTACGAAAGTTCATTTGACCGTCATAGTTCAGGTGCACCTTTTGCAATATATCAAGATATACAGGAAGAAATTGTAGATAAACTTTATGAAAAACTTTTGGACTACAATAACTTATGCAATCTTAAAACAGAAAAATCCCCATTTGATAATGAACATAATTTTGAATTTAAAAGTCTTGTTTATAAGACACTTGAACCTATGAAAATGAGAAGATATTTGGTTGAAGTTCCTTTTTATCTGTATTTTTCAGGATTAGAGGCATTCTGTAAGCAATATTTAAAATCTTATTATAAAGAGATAAAGATTGAGAAGGATGCTAGTAAAAATATTGCACGAATGTTAGAAAAACTTGAAATCAATTATATTCAAGTTGATACCGATGATACGAAGTTCAATTTGCGGAAGAAAATAAATAAAGAAGAAGATTTTTTAAAATTATCTTTATCTACTTATTCAAATTTGAGAAACAGTTTATTTCATCAAAATTTATTTGTTGCAGATTGTCCAAGTTCTTATGTTAAGAACAACAAGGGTAATTATCCTAAACAACAAGTAAAAATAACTGATTTTGATTATTATTTACATAGATTATGCAATGCGGTAATCCTTAAATATATTGGTATAGAAAATAAAAAATTAGATTGCTCAAAATGGTATACGAGAGTTCCAATGATAAAATAGAAACAGGAGTCTTTACAATGTCCGAATCCCAGTTAATCGAATACAAAGAATCTTGGCGTGATGAATATCTCAAATGGATTTGCGCGAGTTTTGCTTGTCAAAACTCGTTTAGCAAGATGCGAAGCGGATTGCGACGTTTTGCAAATGCGCAGGGCGGTGTGCTTTATATTGGTAAGCGTGATGACGGCTCTGTTTGTGGCGTTGCTGCTTCAAAGAAACTTATGGAAGATATTCCCAATAAAGTTCGTGATGCTCTTGGATTGATTGTTGATGTAGATTTGATTACTGAGAACGGACTTGATGTTATTAAAATCACTGTTGAAGAGAATTCTTATCCTGTGAATTACAAGGGCGAGTATCATTATAGAACTGGCAGCACAAAACAGCTTTTGCAAGGTTCGGCGCTGACTAATTTCCTTTTGCGTAAGACTGGTAAAAATTGGGATTCTGTTCCGCTTGAAAATGTGTGTGTTGAAGACCTTGATAAAGAAAGCTTTGATATTTTTCACCGCGAGGCAATTTTTAACGCACTTATTCATCAGGATTTTTCTGTAGGCGTACCTGTTCAAATCAGCGTGTACAAGGATAAACTTTACATTAGTAATGATTGTGTTTTTCCTGCTAATTGGACGGCCGAAACTTTAATGCAGAAACATCGTTCTTTGCCTCATAATCCAGATATTGCAAATACATTTTTCCGTGCCGGTTTTATAGAAAGCTGGGGACGCGGTGTAGAAAAAATTTGCCGACTTTGTAAAGAATATGGAATCTCTGAGCCTGAATATACAGTTAATTCTAACGACATTATGATGATGTTCAAGGCGAATATGATAGCTGTTGCTCAGAAAGATGACACTGTAAATGCAATTTTGGCACTGATAAAACAGAATCCTTCAATTACATACGAGGCTCTGACAGAAAAGACTGGAAAGTCACGAAGAACAATCAGTAGAATTATAACTGAATTAAAAACAACTGGCACTCTTGTAAGGGTAGGTTCAGACAAATCTGGACATTGGGAGATAAATCAATGACCAACGAACTCGACACAACCACAAACATCTCAAAACTCTACAAAGAAATCAGCAGCATCTTAAATACTGCCAGAGCTAATGCATACAAAGCCGTAAACTTTGAAATGGTAACTTCTTACTGGTCTATTGGGCAGGTAATTGTAGAAGATGAACAAAACGGCAATGAACGTACTGAATATGGAAAGGCAGTTCTTGAAGAGCTTTCTAAAAAGCTTACAGCGGAGTTTGAAAATGGCTTTGATGAAAGTAATCTCCGTTATATGCGTTTGTTCTATCATACTTTCAAGAATTGTGACACACTGCGTCACGAGTTGAAAGAAAAAAACATTGAGTTATTCTAGATTTGTCGTGTAATATATAATGATTGCAAGCAAGTGATTTTCTGCAACTGTTTTGTGCGACCGCTAATGCATTTTTTTTGAAAGAATAAGAAAATTTATGAACAGACAAATCAAAATCCGCCCGGAAGAGCATAAAGATTATAAAAGCATAATTTCGCTGATTTTGCGTTCGTTTCAGGAAACCTACAAAGGCTCCCTTTCTGGCATTAAAGGCTATATCGTTTATGACATGTATTTTAATGCGTAAAACAGTATTTGCATCAGCTTTTAAGCGAAAACAGTTTGAAACAAAAACTTTGCGGAACGGCACTTGTTCCCATGCTTGTGGATGAAGACAGGCATTGTTCATAAAAAAAATCGGTGATGCAATGTGTCGTAAAAACGGTGCTTTTAAAAGTTACTTCATGTTTATAAACATCGCCGGGCAGACGGACGGTGTCGGAGGATAGATTATTTCGTGAGTTCGTTTTGCATCACCGTATTGATTTACATCTTGAATGCAGTAATTTGCCTTTGCCAAATACGGACTTCTAAGGTAATAAATTCCAAGATTGTAAAATTCATCATCGCTCATCCATGCAAATGCTCCGGATGCTTTTGCGTAGTCTGTGACAGTTTTTTTGCGGAAAACATCGCTTTCATCATAATTTTTAAAGCCGTATGAGGGATTTGTAATTTCATATTCGCTTAAAAGAAAAATTTTATCTTCTGTGTCGTTTGAAGCATAGCCGTATGCTTTTTTGCATGTTCCTGTGTAATCTGTCGTGGAATTTACTGAATTATCAATTTTTGAAGTAAGAATAGATTTTTTTTCTTCTTCCGAAAATGCAATGTCAAAAAATCCTTTTTCAGAAAAATCCGAAACACCGTAACTTTCTCCGTTAAGACCGTTTAAAAATGCCCGGACTTCACTGAATTCATAGTTGTTCGGATGAATTTTATTTCCGTCAATTTCACGTGGCTTGTACAAATAGCCTGTTCCAGGAATGAACTCCCGTTCTGAATCTTTTAACTTATAGAATTTTATTCCGCCGGTGATGATTTTTTCGGAAAACAAAAGTGCTTTTTCTGTACCGCTTCCGCTTAAAATCCGCCATTTTATAGGTTCAAGCCTGAAATAATATTCTTTTCCGTTTTCAATTCCTGTTCCGTCCTGAAATTTACATTTGTCGCTGTATGATTCTGCACTTTCGACTTTGATATAAAAATTATTATCGCTTCCTTTAAAAGCTGAAAAACCGTTTATTTTTTTCTGTTCTTCTGTGATTTTTACATTTTCTGCTTTCAGACTTTGCGGCCATAATCCGAATTCAATATAAGATTGTGGAAATTCGGCTGTTACTGTGCAACCAAAAAGAAAAATACATACCGCCGGAATTAAAAAAAAATTTTTCATCCAAAAATTATATCCCTGTCAGCAAAAAAAATTCAATCTTTTTGTGAAATTAAAAAAAAAGTTTGAGAAATCGATTTGTGCCCTGCAATGCAAATAATGTAAAAACATATAACTGACACAAGAATCAAAGGCAATGCTGAAGCCCCGGGAAAGAAACGGAATAAGGACAATCTGGTTTTCAACAAATACATCTTCAAATAAGATATTACAGCAATTTCAAGTCAGAAGATTTTGAACTATAAATCAATTGCAGAGAGTTATCCATGAAACTTGAATTCAGAAAGTCTTCCCTTGCCGATGCAGAACAGCTGATAAACTTATAAATGTTCATGCTTTGCTGAGGGCGTAGGTGTATTGTTATTTTTCAAGAAGCCATTGTGCAAGATCACACACGGCAATTCCTTCATACTGATACTTTGGATGCTTTGTTCTTGCAATTAGCATCTTGGGATAGGCATCTTTTATGCTCAAAAGCGGTGAAGTTTCCCGTTTAAGCGTTTCTGGATTGGAAATGTCGTCGCTTATCTGAATGTAGATTTTTTCGTCACGCTTTATGGCCACAAAATCAATTTCTCTTTTATAAAGAACACCTGTGTACACTTCATAGCCGCGTCGTAACAGTTCAATACAAACAATGTTTTCGTAGAGTCTTCCATAATCCATATTTTTTGTTCCAAGTTTTGCATATTTGAACGAATGGTCAGCAAGATAGTATTTATCCTGACTGGCAAGATATTTTTTGCCTTTTATATCGTAGCGGCGTACTTTGTAGAAAGCATAGGAAGCACATAAGTATTTTATATATGATGAAACTGTTTTATCGTCGGTTTTTATTCCTTTTGAGTTTAAGGTGTTTGCAATGCTTCGGGCAGAAACTTCAGAGGAAATATTGTCTAAAAGAAAATCATTAAGTGTATCTAAAAGAGGGGAATTTTTAATTTTATATTTCTGCTGAATGTCCCGAATAATTAAGGTTTCAAAAACTTCTTTTATGTAATTATATTTTTCTTCTGTTGTGTCATACAAATACGAACCTGCCATTCCGCCTTGCATTGAATATTCGTCGAATGCATTTTGAATATCCGTGTGTTCAAAATACGAAACAAATTCTTTAAAACTGAATGGAAATATCTCAACGGAAAAAGTTCGTCCTGTAAACAATGTTGCCAAATCATTGGAAAGCAAAAATGCATTGGAACCTGTCAAATAAATATGATATTTTTCAGAAGCATGAAAGGAATTTACTGCCAGCTCAAAATCCTTGCAAAGCTGAACTTCGTCTATTAAGAGAAAATTTTCTTTTTTTGGTGAATAAAGATTTTCTACATATTCATTTAAGGCCGGAGCATTTTTTAATGTTGAAAATTGGAAGAGATTGTAATTTATATGAATGATATTGGCATCTGGCAGGTTTTGTTTAATATAATCGATAAACAGCTCAAGAAGTTTTGATTTTCCACAGCGGCGGATTCCAGTAAGAACTTTTATATCTGGTGTTTTTATTGTGCGAATTAATTTATCTAAAAAGTCATGTCTTTGCAGTATCTTCATAAACTGATTTTACTACTTCTATTCCGCAAAATCAATAATTTTTCATTTTTGCGGAATATAATTTTATTTTCATTCCGCAAAATCAGTTATTGTTGCTTTTCTAAATGTCATTTTTTAATTATTACTTTTTTTAATACTAGAGAAGTGATGTAGTCCAGAATGTAATAACAGCTGACTCTCTCCACAGGGTTTTCAGAACCTTCAAACTTACTTGGATTTTCTCCCATTACTGCTTTGTAGAGTCCCTGGGTTATCTCGTATTTAGAAATGTTGTAGGCATAAATAACCTGAGTTTCTTTCGTGCCTGCAAAATCTTCTATTTCTATTTTGTATCCCTTTGGAATGATTGTAACCATGTTAGATGAATACGTCTTTACGAAATCTGAAGACATATCCCACTTTGCATAAACTTTTAAGTCCTGCGCTTTTCCGCTAAATGTACTATTTTCGATTATACTATTAAAATCTTTGTCCCAATACCAGCCTTTAAAGTCAAATCCACGTTTTGTCGGAGATGCAAGATTAACTGTAGAATTCTCTGCATATTTGTCTTTATTTGAGTCTGCGTTTACTCCACCGTCAAGTTCATAGTAAAGGTTGTACTCTGTTGCTTCATCTATAGACTTAAGCTTTGGCTGTGAATAAACTGCTTCGTCAACATCGTGAGTGACCATCACCATTGTCATGATGTTTTCATGTCTGATTCGGAGGATTTCGTCCTGCATTGCCATACGAGTGAACGCATCAAGGGCCCCCAGCGGTTCGTCAAACATAAGTTATGGCAGAAAAAACAAATTTTATGCTAAAATAATCATATGACACAGGCAGAACAAACAGCGGCTGCAAAAAATTTCAGCGAAGAATGGAGCGGCCGCGGAGACGAAAAGCAGGAAACCCAGCGTTTTTGGATAGGTCTTTTATCAGATGTTTTGGGCATTCCACAGGCGGCATCTTACATTGAATTTGAAAAGCGCGTAAAACTTTCACATACAAGTTTTATTGACGGTTATATCCCAGAAACAAAAGTTCTTATCGAACAAAAATCAATTGACATTGACCTTGAAAAATCTTATGCCCAGTCCGACGGCACAATGCTCACTCCATATCAGCAGGCAAAAAGATACGCCTCGGAACTTCCCTACGATTTGCGTCCGCGCTGGATAGTTGTTTCTAATTTTGCAGAAATCCATATCCACGATATGAATCGCCCGGAAGAAGAGCCTGAAATTCTCAAACTTGAAAATCTTGAAAAAGAATATTACCGTCTTGAATTTCTTGTAGACCGCACCAACGAAAAAATCCGCCGCGAAGAAGAAATCAGCATTAAGGCAGGAGAACTTGTAAAAAAACTGTACAACGCACTTGTAAAAGAATATGTAGAGCCAAGTGCAGAAAGCCTTCGCAGCCTGAACATTTTATGCGTTCGCCTTGTATTCTGTCTTTATGCCGAAGATGCAGGACTTTTTGCCACGCGTACAAGTTTTGAAGACTATATAAAGTCTTTCAATATTTTGAATGTGCGCAAAGGACTTATAGACCTTTTTAAGGCTCTGGACACAGAAATAAAAGACCGCGACAAATACGATGAAACAATAAAGCCGTTCCCTTATGTAAACGGCGGACTTTTTAAAGACGAAAAAATTGAAATTCCAAATTTTACTCAGGAAATTGTAGATGTTCTTGTAAACGACTGTGCAGGTTTTGACTGGTCAGAAATAAGCCCCACAATTTTCGGCGCAGTTTTTGAAAGCACGCTGAACCCCGAAACAAGACGAAGCGGCGGCATGCACTACACTAGCGTAGAAAATATCCACAAAGTAATCGACCCGCTTTTTATGGATTCTCTTAATGCTGAATTTGAATCAATCCAGAAAATCACACAGAAAAAAAATCGCGATTTAAAACTTTTGGAATTCCAGGAAAAACTTGGAAAACTTACATTTTTAGACCCTGCCTGTGGAAGCGGAAATTTCCTTACCGAAGCATTTTTGAGCCTCCGCCGTCTTGAAAACAAAGTGATTTCCTCTCTGTTCAACGGAGATACTGTTCTTGGTTTTGATGAATTCATAAAAGTAAAAATCAGCCAGTTTTATGGAATTGAAATAAATGACTTTGCCGTAACAGTTGCCAAAACTGCCCTGTGGATTGCCGAAAGCCAGATGATAGCCGAAACCGAAAAAATCATCAGCCAGGAGATTGATTTTCTTCCGCTTACAACAAATGCTTTTATCGTGGAAGGCAACGCCCTGCGCACCGACTGGACAACACTCAAGCCGATTGACAGCAATACCCTGCCCGACGACGGACTTTTTGCCGGAATCACCACCCACGTAGACGGAAGCGAACACCACTACGACTATATTATGGGAAATCCGCCGTTTGTGGGATATTCTTTACAGACAGAAAGTCAAAAATCAGATATTTTGAATCTCTTTGTTGATGAAAAAGGAAAAGTTTATAAAACTGCGGGAAAAATAGACTATGTTTCCGGCTGGTATTGGAAAGCGGCTCAACTGATAAAAAATACAAATATAAAATGTGCTTTAGTATCAACAAATTCAATAACACAGGGAGAACAAGTTGCCGCACTATGGAAAACGCTTTTTGAGCGTTTTGATATTCATTTTGACTTTGCCTACAGAACTTTCCGTTGGGACAGCGAGTCCACACAAAAAGCCCATGTTCACTGCGTAATAATTGGATTCAGCAACACCCGTCATTCTGAGACATCAGCCGAAGAATCTATAAAAAAAAGAAATCTTTCGCCTTCGCTCAACATGACACAAAAATTCATAGTAAACGAAAACGGAACAAAAGAAGAAGCAACAAATATAAACGGATATTTAACAGATGCTCCAGATATATTTATAGAAAACAGAAAAAAGCCGTTATGCAATGTTCCTGAAATGCAGAAAGGAAGTATTCCTGTAGATGACGGTAATTTTTTCTTTGAACCTAATGAATATAAAGAATTTATTAAAAAAGAACCTAATGCTAAAAAATATATCCGCAGGTTTTATGGAGCAAGAGAATTTTTGCACAGTGAAGAACGCTGGTGCCTTTGGTTGGAAAATATCTCTCCAAAAGAGTTAAAATCTATGCCAAATGTAATGAAAAGAGTAGAGAATGTGCGGAAATTTCGACTGCAAAGTACAAAAGCGGCAACGCGAAAATATGCAGATTACGCAGTCAGATTTATGGAAATAAGACAACCTGAAACCGAATACATAATAGTTCCATCGCATTCATCAGAAAATAGATTTTATGTTCCGATTGGATTTGAAAAGCCTGACATAATTTGCGGAAATGCAAATTTAATAATTCCCAATGCCACCCTCTACGAATTCGGAATCCTCACATCAAGCGTACACATGGCATGGATGCGTGCAGTTTGCGGTCGCCTTGAAATGCGCTATCGTTATTCAGTAAATGTTGTCTACAACAACTTCCCCTGGCCATTTTCAGAAAAACAAACGGATTTGTTCGCGCCTAACGGCACTCACCAAAAAGCGAAGAACGTTAGTTCTGAGCAAATCCGCTTGTTAAAAACCAAAATCGAACAAACCGCCCAAGCCATTCTGGACGCCCGCGCCAAATACCCGGACTGCTCCCTTGCCGATTTGTACGACGAAACCGTAATGCCGAGCGAACTCCGCAAGGCCCACCAGGCCAACGACCGCGCCGTAATGGCCGCCTACGGCTTCAACCCAAAAATGAGCGAAAGCGAGTGCGTTGCAGAACTGTTCAAGATGTATGAAAAACTAACACAAAAAGCGTAAATGAGTGCGGATTTATTAAAAATATGCTATATTTAGAAATGTGGAGGTGATGGAAAATGCCGGTATTATCAATGTTTTATGAATTTTGGTTAAGATGAAAATGGAGGGTAAAAATGTATATAAAAGACGGAATTTGTTGTGCAGGTGAATTAGTTCCTGAAATTGAAGTTTCTTCTATAAAAGTTCTTGAAGATGGAATGATGCTTGTTTTATTTTCGACAGGGGAAACACGACTTTTTGATGTTACATCACTTTTAAACAAAGGTTCTGCGTTTTTGCCATTGGCGGAAGAATCAAACAGACAGACAGCAAAAGTAACGCACGGTTTTGTTTCTTGGATGGATGGTGAAATTGACATAGCACCGGCAACCCTTTATGAAGAAAGTTATAAATACACAGCAGAAAGATTTGCATAGGAGCTAGCAATGCCAGAATTAAGCCGATTTCAAGGAATGATAATATACCTTTTGTTCAGAGATAATAAAGAACATAATAAACCTCATGTTCATGTTTACTATGGAGAATACAAAGCTGCGATTGGAATAGACGGTGAACTTCTTGCAGGAAAATTACCGGCCAGACAAATGAAAATGGTTGTTGGTTGGCTAGCATTGCATGAAGAAGAAGCATATGCAGCATGGAATCTAGCTGTAGCAGGTGAACATTTTAACAAGATAGCACCGATGTAATTTTTTAGAATAGAACCGTTGTGCTATTTTTACATCTCTTTTCAAAGCCAACCACCGGGCAAGGGATTGGAGCAACTGCGAAGCAGTCCACCGCAGGAGCCGAAGGCGACGAGGAGGATGGAGCGATAGCGGAATTGCGGAAAGCCCGGTTTTTTGCGCAGCAAAAAATGACCCCGAAAAATGACAGAAAATGAAATTGTTACAGAGCTGTTCAAGATGTACGAAAAATTAGCTGAAGGAGAAAACAAATGAAACTGTATCACGGAAGCATAGTTGCTGTTCATGAGCCGAAAATATTAACCCCAGCCAGAACTCTTGATTTTGGAAAAGGATTTTACACAACAACTGATTTTGAGCAGGCTAAAAAATGGGCACAGAATAAGAAAAGAAATGAAAAGGCAGAAAATGCAGTTGTGACCCTTTTTTCTATTAATGATGATTTTCTGGAAAATCCGAATTTTAAGATTATGAATTTTATAAAAGCCGATGAAGAATGGCTGAATTTTATCATTGCAAACAGGACAAATATCAATTTTACTCATAATTATGATATAATAAAAGGCGCGGTTGCAGATGACAAGGTTTACGCGAGTCTCAACGCTTTTGAAAATGGATTCATGGACAAAGCAGTTTTGCTAAAAGAGTTAAAAACATGGCTTTATGTGAATCAAATTTCATTTCATACCCAGAGAGCATTAAAACTGCTTTCATTTGAAAAGGAGGTCTTTGTATGATTCCAGAAATTACGCAGAAAAATGTTCATCTTTTTATTCCCTTCAAAGTTTCAAAAATCAGTGTACAGATTGCAAAAAATGAAAATCTTCCGATTGCAAAAGCTGTTGCAAAATTTTACCGCTCAAATACTGCAAAGCTTCTTGAAGATGAATCAAGTAAACTTTGGCACGACGGCTGGGTTGGCATCTATGACTTGTATAAAATCGAAAATGAGAAGGAAGAAAAACAAAATGACAGATGAGGACAAAGCTTTCTGGCTTTCATGGTGCATTGAAGAATACGCCTCAGAAAAAAACAAGTCATCGACTGAAATCTCAAAAATGTTTGAAGAAAAAGATGTTTTTTCTTATCTGGACGACAATGCTGAAATTCTGCACACGCAAGGTAAAAACTACATCCTAAGCGATATTGATGCTTTCTTAAAAGACTCATAGCAAAAAACAAAACAACAAACGGATTTGTTCGCGCCTAACGGCACTCACGAAAAAAAGCGAAGAATGTTAGTTCTGAGCAAATACGTCACTTTGTGCCGTTTGCATGAGAGGAAATTATTTAATACGCCGCTCTGGCGGCTGGCGCATCTGTGTGTTAAACATATTAAGCACAGAATGTTAAAGAGTGCGGATTTATTAAAAGTATGCTATATTTATAAATGTGGAGGTGATGGGAAATGCTGTACAATTTTATGGAATTGCCTGACGGAACTATGATCAGCCATTATGATATGATTGACGGAAAAGTAAAAGTTTATATGGAAACTCCGGACGAAAAATATTGTTTTAAGCATGCGACCTGCTGGCTTCCAGAAAAAAAATGGGAAGATATTTACGGATATAACGATAAAGAATTTGCATATTTAAAAGACCTGGTGGAATCTGAGGCGCATTTAATTTTGGAATTTTCACAGACAGGGGGTATTTTAAATGCCTCAAATTTTTAAAATCGGTTCATATTGGGTCTATTTTTGGACAAATGAAAATGAACCTCTTGAGCCTGTTCATATTCATATTGCAGAAGGCAAGCCTGTCCCTAATGCAACAAAAGTGTGGATTACAAAGGACGGAAAATGTTCGCTTGCAAATAACAATTCAAGAATTCCAGCAGTAATCCTTAACAAGATTATACGTGTTATAGAAATCCGTTCTTTTGAAATAATTTCAAAATGGAAAGAAACATTCGGTGAAATTTCATTCTACTGCTAATTTCTAAATGTGGAGGTGGTGACATGATGACAATGACTCAAATAGAAAATCATATAAATCAATTTTCGTTTGAAGAGCAATTACATTTACTTGCGTTTATAGCAAACAAAGTGAATATAAGTTCTGAAAAGACCAGTACAAAAACACCAAAACGCACTGCCGGAGGACTTACGGGTAAATTTTGGATGGCAGACGATTTTGACGAAACTCCAGATTGCTTCAAGACATTTGGATGAACTTATCAGTTTACCAAATCATCATAATGACCCGTTTGACCGGCTTATTATCTGTAAGGCAAAATCTGAAAACCTTACAATTATCACCCGCGATACCATTATCCCAAAATATCCTGTAAAAACAGTTTGGTAAATAAATTTTTCATATAAAACAAACGGATTTATTCGCATTTTCCGATGCCCACGAAAAAGAGCGAAGAGCGTTAGTTACGGGCAAGGGATTGGAGCAAGCGCATTGCGAAGCGATGCGATCCACCGCAGGAGCCGGAGGCGACGAGGAGGATGGAGCGATAGCGGAATTGCGGAAAGCCCGGTTTTTTGCGCCAGCAAAAAATGACCCCAAGAAATCGCTTTGAACTGTTGCAGCATGCTTTCATTATACGATATAAGATAAAATTCTTGTTTGTGATACAAAAATGTGATACATTATAGATATGGAAAACGAATCTACAGAATGGAATGAGAATAAAGCTTCCTCAAATATTAAGAAACACGAGGGATTATCATTTGAAGAAGCGGCTGAAGTTTTTGATGATCCGTTTGCCTTGGAAAAATATGACGATAAAAACTCTACAATCGATGAAGCAAGATATATTGTCATTGGTCGAATAAAACGTCAGATAGTGACGTTGGTTGTATACACACCAAGAAATGAAAAGAAACGAATCATATCTGCACGGTATTCAACTACAAATGAAAGGAAGGCTTATTATGAAAGACTTAGAAGAATTATTAGCAAAGTGTGAAGCAAATGCAATTTCTGATAGTCAGATTGATACTTCTGAACTTCCAGAAATTACAGATTTTTCGGGATTTGAACCCATGCATCCAGAATATTTTAAAGCAAAAAAAGAGCAGATTTCCATCAGATTCAATTCAATTCTTGTAGATCATTTTAAAAGTCTTGGAAAAGGCTGGCAAACAAAAGTAAATGATTTTTTAATGGCTTCATATTTGGCGGGTGATATATAACCTGTAAATTCATGAATAAATAAAAGAAACGGATTTGTTTACTTTCAAAACCAACGAGCAGGCAAGGGATTGGAGCAAGCGCATTGCGAAGCGATGCGATCCACCGCAGGAGCCAGAGGCGACGAGGAGGATGGAGCGCAAGCGGAATTGCGGAAAGCCCGGTTTTTTGCGCCAGCAAAAAATGACCTCCGAAAAATGACTGAAAGTGGATGAATAAGTTTTATTTTCTTCTGTATTTTTTTTGATTGATTTTACATAAAATAGTATGTAAAATATTATGCAGGAGGTTTTTATGGTAACTTTTGCCCGTAATGAAATTGTTTCAAGTTCTCAGTTTGTGCGAAACTTCGCTTCTTTTTTGCAGAGAATGACAAAATCAAATGACGAAAAAATCGCGGTCATAAAAAATAATCAAATGCAGGCTGTTATGATTCCTATTGACGAATATGAGCGCCTTGCAACTCTTGCAGAAAAAGCCGAGAGTAAAATTATTTATGAAACTGTACAAGAAAGAAAAGACACACCTGGTTCCGAATATGTTTCCTATGAAGATGCAATGAAAACAGCAGGACTGTAATGGAATACAAAATCGAATTTCACCCTGCTGCACTGAAAGAATTTTGTGAACTGGACGGAAGCATAAAAAAACTTGTAAAAAAACAGCTTGATAAACTTAAAACATCACCTTTTTTAGGCGAAGAGCTTGGAAATAAAAACGGTTATGATTTAACAGGCTATAGAAAAATGTATGCCTGCAAAAAACAAATCAGGATTGTATATTCTGTCATTAATGATTTACTTTTGGTTCACATTATAGCAATCGGAAAACGAGAAGACATGGAAGTTTACTCAACAGCATCGGAAAGACTGAATGTCTAACTTTGAAAACCCGCAAAACCAACGACGGGCAAGGGATTGGAGAAGCGCATTGCGGAGCGATGCGATCCACCGCAGGAGCCGTAGGCGACGAGGAGGATGGAGCGATAGCGGAATTGCGGAAAGCCCGGTTTTTTGCGCCAGCAAAAAATGACCCCAGAAAATGACTGAAAGTGGACGGTCAGATTTTTTTAAGATGTATGAAAAACTTACGGAAAAGGCGTAAATGAGTGCGGATTTATAAAAATCATGTTGTATTGCGTTTCTAGCACGTAAAGCCGGCAATGTGAAGGATGCGGCGGATTGCGTCGATGTAGGTCAGGCTGATGTTGTCCAGGCGGTCTGTTTTTTTTGTGATGTAGACTAGTTCAAAAATGTGGCTGATTTTTTTGTCGTGATTTTGCAGGGGAATTAGAATAAAATCTTCTGTAGTTTCATTTCCTTCTTCGCCAAAAATGACAGACAAAAATGTATAGCCGTTCAGCGTCTGTAAAAGATTAAATTCTGTTGCCCTGTCTGCAACGGTGATTGCTTTATCAAGATTGTATTTTTTTTATTACTTCTTCGGAGAAAAAAGAATTTACGTCGTCCGTGTCAAAAGTTACAAAATGATAATCTTTAAGGTCTTCAAGACTAAGGCTTTCTTTTTTTGTAAACGAAGGCAGCGAAATAAAAAGTTTTTCCGAAGCCTTATTAAAAGAACCTACTTCAGCAACGCCAAGAATATACTTAATCTGCTGTAGGGTCATAAATCTGCGATAAATTTATAATTTCTGCGCTTTGAACAAATCTGTACTCAAATAGCGAAGTCCTGTATCTGGCAATACAACAACGATTTCTTTTCCTTCGTATTCCGGGCGCGAAGCAATCTGCAATGCTCCCCACAAGGCAGCACCGCTGGAAATTCCCACAAGAACTCCGTCCGTTTTTGCAACTTCCTGAGCAGCAGCAAAAGCGCCGTCTTTTTCTGCAACAAAAACTTCATCGTAAATTTTTTCCCTGATGTTTACTGGAACACGCTCTGCAGGAACGTCTGTAAAATTATGTATTCCTGTAAGGTATTTGTCGTCTGCTGAAGGTTCAACGGCAACGATTTTTACGTCAGGATTTTTTCCTTTTACATAATCGCTTATTCCGCGGATTGTTCCTGCTGTTCCTACGCTTGCAACAACGGCGCTGACTTTTCCGTCTGTGTCGTCCCATATTTCGCGACCTGTTGTGTCGTGGTGGGCTACGGCATTAAGCGGATTGAGCATCTGGTCTACAAAATAAATGTTTTCGCCGGCAGCCTGACGGTCTCGTATGTGCTGTTTTAAAATATTCGTTGCAGCGACAAAGTCGTTGTTTGTAGTTTTGAGGGCTTCTTGAATTTCCGGGACGTTGCTTATTCTTGTTACGTTTGCACCAAAGGCTTTCATAATGTCAAAGCGTTCCTGACTTGTTCCGTCCTGAAGATAAATCGTAACGTCATAACCTTTCATTGCGCCGATTGCCGAAACTGCAATTCCTGTGTTTCCGCTGGTGTATTCGATGAGCGTCGTAACTCCCGCCTTGATTTTTCCTTCGCGTTCAGCATCTTCGATTATGCGAAGGACAATCCTGTCTTTTATGCTTCCGATTGGATTAAAATATTCTATTTTTGCAAGAATGTGCACTTTAAGTCCGTGCAGTTTTTCAAAACCATGCAGGCGCACAAGCGGTGTGTGTCCTATAAGTTGCGTTAATGAATCATATATTTTTTCTGCCATTTTATACCTCGTAAAAAATAAAAGGGGGCGTTGCGGGGGAATTTCCCCCGCAAGAGGGGTAGGACGCAACAGAGGGCGCAAGCCCGTCGTGCGGCCGTAGGGCAGGCGCCCTCCTTAATGCTCCTCTTTTCTATTAACGTTGTCCTTCTTCCTTGATGAACTTATCGTAATTCTGTTCGTACCACCATTTTGTGTATGGCAGTTGAATTCGTGCGGCAAGATTTTTTTCAAAGCTGCGGTTTGTTACGGTGTCGCGAATTAATTTTGCAAAACTGAGAGTTCCTTCATAGCCAAAAACAGTGTACTCGTCTGCAACAAAGACTGCGGCAAATCCCTGCTTGATTGCCCAGACTGTAGTTCCCGGATGGCGGCTAAAGTAAACGTCAGGCTTGTAGCGGTTGAGGATATTAAGGACTTCGTAATTCTGCTGGTCGGCAACTGCAACTTTCATATCTTTTGGTGCTGTTTTTACAAGATGTTCCAGAGCCGGCGGAACTTGTCCGTTGTCGTACTTGTAGTCGTAGTGCCAGGCAAGTGCGTAATCAACTTTCATTCCAAACTCCTGCAGAACGCGCGCAATTTCGTAAGTAAAGCCCGGCCCCATTCCGATTACGGCACGCAGACCATGAAGCGATTTTGTAACTTCTTCAATCTGTGGCATAAAAATGGCGCGCTGTTTTTCGATGTATGCTTCTGCTTCGGCACGCTTTCCGATTGTGTCACCGATTGCGCGAAGCCATGTTTCAAAACCAGTCACTCCAGAATGATTCAAAGTGCGCACATAAGGAACTCCGTAAGTTTCTTCCAGAGCGTTTCCAAGGTATGTTCCCAATGTACCACAAATGCAGACTGTCGCAAGATTTTCGCTCAGGTGAGAAAGTTCTTCTACAGTTGAGTTACAGTAAAGGAACTGAGGCTCTGCATCAAAAACCTCGTTGAAAATTTTTGTAATCTGAGGGCGCGCACTTTCGTAAAAGTTTTTGATGTTGATATAGCGGCGTTTCTGCTTTGGCGGTTTTACGATTCCCTGCAAAACGGCGTGGTCTGAAATATCAAATCCCGATGCCCAGATTCTTGATTTAAATCCTTCGCAGTGAACTGGAATTACAGGAACAGGATATTCGTCTTTGAGTTCGTCGGCAAGTCCGTCTACGTCTTCTCCGATTACGCCCGAAACACAGCTTGTAGAAATAAAAATTGCATCCGGGTGATATTCTTCCCAAGTGTGCTGAACGATTTTTCTAAGTGAATCAATTGCACCAAACACAGTGTCGTTTTCATTCAAATCCGTGCAGACAAAAACTGAATTTGTAGTTTTGTTTACGCGGGCTGCAATCTGTCCGAATTTTACAGCATCGTTTGAAGCCATAGCAGTACAGCCTGCCGGTGCGTGGTAAACTACAGCAACATTTCTAATGGCAGCCAGAGCATTTAAGGCACAACCAGAAAGACAAGAACTTGACTGGCTGAAACACCTTTCGCGATTTTTGAGCGACCCACATTCTGAACGGTAAACGAGTGTTTGTAAATCACCGGTAAATCCTGTTATTGAACCGAGTCGCGATTCGCGCACGGCAAGATTTGCATTTTTAAAGTTGTATGGCATATTTTTCCTTCCTAAAATCAAATTGCAATTACACTCTAAACTACAGTTTGAGTTTTGACATTGCAGCAGTGAATATCTGCTCAAGAAGATGAAGTCCTCCTGAGTAGCCGGCAACATGACTGTTTATCACGAGTTTTTCAAGCATCGGATAACTTACGTTTATAAAGTGGGCACCAAGTTCCTGCGAAAGTTTCTTTTCCCAGTTTGAACCGATAATAAGCGGCGTTCCTGCAAAATCAAGTTTTCTTATTTGATTTTGAATATCGTTTCCGTCAGTAGAAAATTCAGTTTCTGCCTGAATTCCGTAGTTGAGCGTGCTGATTTCGTTTTTAATCTGCTGGCGGTAAGTTTCCGGCGCATCGTCGGTGATGAACACTTTTTCAGGGAAAAGTCCCATATCGTTTACAAGGAATTTTGTAACTGCCATTGTATACTGACTGTCGCTCACAACAGTAAAACGTTTTCCGAGAATTCGCGTTTCAAGAAGAGTGTCGGCAAAACGTTCAATATAATAGTAGAACTCTGCTTCTTTTTCCTTAATCACTTTTTCTGTAAGGTCTTTGTCCGCGCCAGTAAACTCCTGAACTTTGCGCAAAAACTTTGTAGTTTCCGTTGCACCAATCGGCAGAACTGGATATTTTAAAAGCGGAATGTTGAACTGTTTTTCAAGAAATTCTGCACTTTCTGTTCCAGCCCACGGAGAAATTAAAATCGTAAACTGAGCGTCAGGAATTTTGTCTATGTTTTTAATTCCACGCCCAAAGCCGAAAATCGTATTAGGAGTAAGCCCGATTGCTTCAACAAGAGATTCTATTTCGCGCAAGTTTCCAAGCCAGTAAGGATCCTGCTGCGGAGGAGAAACAAAAATGTTTACAAGTCCTTTCTGAGTTTTCGGCTGACGACCGCGAAGGTACTGCTGAAAAATCGATTTTAAAATCCAGTCGTGTCCAACATAATTATTCCCTTTAAAGCCCGGTGTTTTTGCCCAGACTACAGGTTTTTCTGCATCTTCAAATTCTTCCGTAACTTCCTGAATGTCGTCTCCAATAATCTCGCTTGTACAGCCGGAAAGAACCACAAAAAGGTCAGCATCGATAACTCGAAGCGCATTGTGAATTGTTGTGCGCAGTTTTTCTGTTCCGCCAAAAACTACTTCCTTTTCGCTTATGCTTGTACACGGAAAAATGTTCGGACTGAATTTTCCGCTTGTTCCGTTGTTATCGTTCAGTTTTGCCGCACAGCCCGGCCCTGAATGGAGGACTGGAATTGCTCCCGGAATTGACTGAACTGTCTGCATTGCCGCCAATGCACATTTGTAGCGCGGCTGATCAAGAATCTTTGCCATTTTGTAGTACCTCTTTATTTTGATTTCGTCTCGCCTTGATTTTCAGACGGAATTCGTTGATTTTTTTAATTGCTTCGTCAATCGGAAGAACGATGTCGTAGGCGGTAATGTCGTATCGTGCAAGCGCGCGGATTGCATGCGGACCGATTTTTGCAACAAGAACGTAATCTACATCTTCAAGTGCCTTTGCCGCCAAATCCATTGAGTCGCCCTCTTCTATTCTTCCACCACAAGAAGCTTGACTGTTACATGCGGCACGAACATCCCGCTCTTCAACGTCTTCAAATGCGCCGGTTTGTTCATCTACTTCAAAAATCAAAAAACTCTGTGCATGCCCAAAGTGAGTATCAACAGTCTTTCCGTCACTTGAAGCAACTGCAACTTTATATTTTTCCATTCACTTTATTCCTCCATAACTTTTTGATTTTTTATCCATGCGAAAAAGTTTCTGCTGCTCTAACTTTCCCTGCAAAAATCTCCGTTCCAATATCGTATTCCCCCGGAACACCAACTGCATCAGCACGGCAATGCGCACAATGATTAAAAAGATTTATGTACGGATAAGCCGCTTTGCGTGCAGCATCAACTTCCTCAAAAGTCGGGGCAGGTATATCTTTTAACTCATTCTGCGGAATAAGCGGAATTATATTGTAGATACTTGCACCTGCGTCTTTTACAGAGCAGGCGATTTCTTCTATATGGTTACCGTTTATTTTTGGAACCAGAACCGTATTCACTTTTACAAGCACACCCCGGGAAGAAACTTTTTCAATTCCTGCCAGCTGGTTTTCTATAAGGATTTGCGCCGCTTCAACTCCTGTGTAAATTTTCCCGTGATAGATAATCCTGTTGTTAAGCTGCGCTTCAATTTCAGGGTCAACAGCATTTACAGTTACAGTCAGCGTATCGATTCCGCCTTCAATTACTTCCTGCGCTTTTTCTGCAAGCAAAAGTCCGTTCGTACTCATACACCGTATAAGATGCGGAAATTCTTTCTTTATAATGCGGAACGTTTCAAGCGCAAAATCAGTTGCAAGAGTGTCGCCTGGACCTGCAATTCCCACCACAGAGATTTCAGGACAACGCTCAAGAGCCTTACGAACATATAAAACAGCATCTTCTGGTTTAATGACTGCACTTGTAACCCCCCGGCCGGCATTCAGTTTTATTTATCTTTCTGTCACAAAAACGGCACTCGATATTACAGCCCGGCGCAACAGGAAGGTGAATCCTTCCCTTATTATGTTTGTGCGACCCGAAACACGGATGTTCCCTATAAATTGTTTCTTCGCTAACTGCCATAAAATCTCCGTTGCATAAAATAGCATAAACCTATTGACAAAGTAGGTAAGTGAGATAATAATACATCTACCTATTTAATCAATAGGTAAAAACAATTTTTCTATAGGAGTATTCTCATGGCAAAAAAAATACGTCAGATTGCAATTTACGGAAAAGGCGGAATCGGAAAATCGACTACAACGCAGAACCTTACTGCAGGTCTTCTTGAACTTGGAAAAAAAGTTCTTGTCGTAGGCTGTGACCCAAAGGCAGATTCTACACGTCTTCTTCTTGGCGGTCTTCATCAGAAAACTGTTCTTGACACAATCCGTGACAACAAGACAGAAATCAAACTTGAAGATTTGGAAAAAACAGGATTTAAAGGAGTTCGCTGCGTAGAGTCAGGCGGACCGGAACCTGGAGTTGGATGTGCAGGACGCGGAATCATCACATCAATCAGCATGCTTGAAAATCTTGGTGCATATACAGAAGATTTGGATTACGTTTTCTACGACGTACTCGGCGACGTTGTTTGCGGTGGTTTTGCAATGCCTATTCGCGAAGGAAAAGCGCAGGAAATTTACATTGTAGCTTCAGGCGAGATGATGGCTTTGTATGCAGCCAACAACATCTGTAAAGGAATTGCACGTTACGCTGAACGCGGTGATGTTCGCCTTGGTGGAATTATCTGTAACAGCCGCAACGTTGACCGCGAGCTTGACCTTCTCCGCGCATTTACAAAAGAACTGAACACTCAGCTGATTTACTTTGTTCCGCGCAACAACATTGTTCAGCAGGCAGAAATCCGCAAAAAGACAGTAATCGAATACGCACCTGATTCAACACAGGCAAAAGTTTACCGCGAACTTGCACAGGCAATCGATGAAAACACAAAATTCACGATTCCAACACCAATCACACAGGAACGCCTTGAAGAAATCCTTATCGAAAACGGAATGATGGATTTGCCTGACAACTATTCAATTTAAACAAACCTAAACAATTGAAAAACTGCATAGCCATCATAAAAATGGTCAATCAACTTGGAGGCATTATGACATCAACAGATTTATGTACAGACACTCTTTGTGTAACTGGAAATCCCGAATACAAATCGTTTGACAGCACGGGAGCAGTTTCCGTGCCGATTTATCAGTCTGCAACATTTGCACATCCCGAACTTGGAAAGTCAACAGGCTTTGACTACTCGCGCTTAAAAAATCCGACCCGCGACTATCTTGAAAAACTTGTTGCCTCACTTGACCGCGCAGAATACGGCTTTGCATTCAACTGCGGAATGGCAGCAATCACCGCGCTTTTTGACACATTCGAATCGGGAACGCACGTCATCTGCTCTGATGATTTGTACGGCGGAACGGAACGGCTTTTCAACACAATCGGAAAAAAACTCGGACTTGAAACAACTTACGTTGACACCTCTGACCTTGAAAACATAAAAAACGCATCAAAGTCAAACACAAAAATCATCTACATTGAAACACCGGGAAATCCGCTGATGAAAATCACCGACATCAAAAAAACTGCCGACTACGCACACAGCCACGGAATGATTTTAATCGTAGACAATACATTCCTTACACCGTATCTCCAACAGCCGCTTTTACTCGGTGCAGACGTTGTCGTCCAGAGCGGAACAAAATATCTTTGCGGACACAACGACACGCTTGCAGGATTTGTTACGACAAACAATAAACAAATTGCAGAAAACCTCGAATTCGTTACAAAAACTACAGGTTCTGCCCTTCCGCCGTTTGACTGCTATCTTGCAATCCGCGGAATAAAAACGCTCGCCGTCCGCGTTGAACGCCAGTGCGAAAATGCACAAAAAATCGTCGATGCCCTCGCAAAAAACAAGCACATAACAAAAATCCTGTATCCTGGACTTAAAGAAAGCAAAGGCTACGAAGTGAACAAATCGCAGGCAAAAGGAAACGGCAGCATGATTTCTTTTTACGTTGACTCAGTGCAGACAGTTGAACGCGTTTTAAAATCTGTCAAAATCATTCACTTTGCAGAAAGCCTCGGCGGAGTTGACTCGCTTGTTACATACCCTGCAACACAGACACATGCAGACGTTCCCGAAGACGAACGCGGAATAACAGACAAACTTCTACGCCTTTCAGTCGGAATTGAAAACGCAGAAGATTTGATAAACGATTTAACGCAAGCGTTGGAGAAGAACAATTATGAATCAATTTGATTTCAATAAAGTAATAGACAGACATAACACAAACTCAATCAAAACAGACCTTGCAGTTCCGCGCGGAAAACCACAGGACGTTCTTCCACTCTGGGTTGCCGACATGGATTTTCCGACTGCGCCATGCATTCTGGAAGCACTCCACAAAAAAGTTGACCACGGAATTTTTGGCTACTCGTGCGCAGACCAGAATTATTTTGATGCCGTCAAAAACTGGATGAAAACAGAACACAATTTTGAAATCGAACGAAACTGGATTGTAACTACACCGGGCGTTGTCTTTGCAATTGCGTGCGCAATAAAAGCATTCACAAAAGAAAACGAAGCCGTAATAATTCAGACACCAGTTTATTATCCGTTCAAAAATATGATTGATCTGAATAACCGAAAATGCGTTACTTCTTCCCTCATCGAAAAAAACGGAAAATACCAGATTGACTTTGACGACTTTGAAAACAAAATTGAACAGAACAACGTGCGCCTTTTCATTCTGTGCAGCCCTCACAACCCGGTCGGCCGCGTATGGACAGAAAGCGAACTTTCCCGCCTTGCAAAAATCTGCGAAAAACACAACGTCATTATTTTTGCAGATGAAATTCACAACGACTTTGTTCTGCCCGGTCATACGCACACAGTTTTTTCTACAATATCAGAATATGCCGCACAAAACAGCGTTGTATCAACTTCCGCAAGCAAAACATTCAATCTTGCAGGACTTCAATTTTCAACAAACTTCATTCAAAACCCAGTCTTAAAAAGAAAATTCCACGCCGAGCGCGACAAAACAGGCTACGATGAACCAAGCCTTATGGGATTAGTTGCAGCACAGACAGCCTACCAAAACGGAAAACCTTGGCTTTGCGCCCTCAAAAAACACCTTCAGGAAAACCTCGACTTTCTGCGCAGTTGGCTAAAAACAAATCTCCCGAAAGTCCGCCTTATTGAACCCGAAGGAACCTTTTTGCTCTGGCTAGATTTTTCCAGCTACGGCTTTGACGACAAGACACTTGATGACATCATCGTCCAAAACGCAAAAGTCTGGCTTGACCGCGGCACAATGTTCGGCTTTGAAGGAGAAAATTTCCAGCGCATAAACATCGCCACCCCACGCCCGCTTTTGCAGGATGCACTTGAGCGAATACGAAACGCGCTGGAGTGAGAACGTGATGGGTTACTAAATATCTTGTCCCTAGATAATGATACAAATCTTATATAAAAAGAAACTGCCGCTTGTACGAATATTCAGGAACAGTCTGAAAAAAGTATTGACAACCAAAAATTATTTTATTAGATTAAGACAGACACAGAAAATAATAAATTTATGCTAAAATGCTTTTTGATTGTCATGACTTGATGCAAGTTAAGCGTAGCAATCAGGAACTTCTTAGTACTCTATTTATTTTATTTTCATTTATCCTGTCCATAAAATTCTAGTGTTACTCATTTTATGTCTAAGGGATTATTGTGTCTGAATAAATTATTAAGGATCAAATTATGAACAGAGAGAATTTGGATTATATCCAGAGTTCAATTTGTTACAGATTTGAGAACTTGAATTTATTAATTCAAGCATTCACAAGAAAATCGTATTCAGAAGAAAAACCCGGAACTGAAAATAATGAAGTTCTTGAATTCTATGGAGACGAAATCTTAGATCTGTATGTAACAAAACTTATGTATAAGGAAACAGGAAAAGTTTCTGAAAAAGGATTCGTTTCTTCAAGGAATGAAGGTGAACTTACAAGGCTGAAAGCTGCAATTGTAAATAAAAATTCCCTGGCAGCCTGCATTAAAAATTTTGGATTCGAGAAATTTCTTATTATGGGAAATAGCGATATTCAAAATAATGTTCAGGAAAGTCTTTCTGTAAGAGAAGATTTATTTGAAGCGATTATTGGTGCTGTTGCAGTTGATTCTGATTGGGATTATGAAGCATTAGATAAAGTCTGCAAAAATATGCTTCAAATGGCTGTAATTAATGGCTATCTGGAAGTGCTGGTTAATGAAAAAGCACGTATTCTTGGATTAGATAAACCAGTATATTCTCCTGTTCAATACAGTGGATATGATTCTGCCGAATGGTCGTTTGATTTATTTAATTTAAGCTTCTATCAGCCACATGGATATACATCAAAAAATCCTGAAACCGGTTTGTATGAATATTCTGTTTCTATCGGAGAAAAAAAATTTCTTGGTACAGGTGACGGAATTTATCAGGCTTTTTTGGATTGTAATTCACAGGCATATAAATGGCTTTGTCAGGTAGAAGTTTCAAAAACTTTTCAGAATCTTGATTTTGAAAATCCTGTAAGTGCACTGCATGAATTAAATCAGAAAAAAATCATAATGCTTCTTGGTTATGTTTTTAATGAATATCATGATTCTGATGGAAATCCTGTCTGGAGATGCAGTGTGTTTGTAGAAGGTCTTTATGGAGATTTTACTGCTGAGGGTGTTTCAAAAAAGGTAGTAAAGCAACAGGCAGCCAAAAAAGTGCTTATGGAACTTGTGAATGCTAACAAGGAGCTATAAATGAACAGTACTTTGCTAGTGCATGCTTTTAATGCAGAAAAAAACTTGGTTCATATTGATTCTGTCAAAAATGGAATTCAATGTAATTGCAGATGTCCTGGTTGTAATGAACTTCTGATAGCAAAAAATGACGGCAAAATCAGAGAACATCATTTTGCACATAAAAGTGGTAGTGATTGTGGAACCGCTTATCAGACAATTATGCATATTTGGGCAAAAGAATTGATAGTTGAAAATCAACTTATTCCAATTGGAAATAACGGAAAAAAAAGTCTTGTAAAAACAGGAAAAATATGGCAGGAAATTAACCTAACAGATTTGAATATTATTCCTGATGTTTTTGCCGTTGTTAATTGTATTTTCAATTCTAATGGAAGGAAAGCCTTTTTAGATATACCAGTAATAGTAGAAATTTTTGTTACTCATCAGGTTGATGATAAAAAAGCAGAAATTATAAGAAAAGCCGGTATTCCTGCTATTGAAATTGACTTATCAAAATCCACCGCAGTAACAAAAGAAGAATTAAAGAAAGATTTGTATAATATTGATAACTGGTATATAATTAATGAAACAATTGGAAAGCAATATTTGCCACACATATCTATATCAGTGAATCAATTACTTTATGCTTATAAAGTTGCAATGTCAGGATATACTTATACTCAGAATTTTTCTAAACAATATAAAGGGTATTCAAGAAGGAGACGATGAATTATGAAAAAACTGTTTATTTTTCTTTTAGTACTTTTTACCTGTTCTGCATTTTATGCAGATCCTTTCGGTTTATCAAATGGAATGACATTTGAGGAAGTTACAGATGCGTGCGGAGGCATAGCTCCTAAGAGAATTGAAAATGATGACCGCTATCTTATTCAGCCTGAAAAATCACATTCCATGTTTAAAACATATATAGCGTGGATTAGTGAAGATTATGGTTTGTATTACATTCGCGCTATTTCCGATGAAATAGACACAAATAGTTATGGAACAGAATTGAAAGATGCCTTCTATTCTTTTGAACCAAGATTAGAAAAAATTTACGGAAAAGGAATTCTTTTTGATGATCTAACAGATGAAAATACAATTTATCGTGATGACAGCGATTGGTCTTCTGCATTATCAAGAGGCGCACGAGCCTTGTATGCGATGTGGATACCTAAAAAGGGAGAAAAAGTGCTGAAAGATAATTTAACATTTATCCGTCTTTGGGTATCAAAGAGCTCTTTTCAAAAAGGTATTATTCTGCTTGATTATGAGTTTACAAATCATGAGCAGGCAGAATCTAAAGAAGACGATGTTCTATAAATAATTTGTAAAAAAATTTTTCAACTGCTCCCAGACAGAAAAGTTAAGTCTTTTCTGTCTGGTACATTTTTATCAGAACATCCCTATGAAACTTTTAATTATAATTGATATACAGAATGATTTTATTGACGGTGCACTTAAAAACAAAACCTACGCGTGCAGGAAATGTTGCAGTCATCCGCAATTCTTCACGCTGATAAGAATATGGCACGGCGCAAAAATTGCGGAAAAACAAGTCAGCAAAATCGAGCGCGCCATTATTCCGCAAAGCAAAAAAAGCACCGACGGAATAATCGAAAGCGAAAACTCACTTTTATTCAACGATTTTTTCAAACGCAACCGTTTTATTTTTCATAGAAATTTTCTGAACACTCCAACCAAAATCTAAAAGTTCTTTTTTGTAAGTTAAAAAAGAATGGTCAAGAGGAACACCGGCAATTTCTTCAATTTCAGCATAAGTAAGCGTAATTTTTGGGGAGGCTTGAGTTTTAAAATACATCCAGAGTTTTTCGTATTTGCTCATTGTTTTATTCTATCTGATTTTTTGCAGATTGTCTGCGTTCAGCAAAGTGCAAAAAATCTTTCTGCCCTGCAAAGAGCACTGGAACAGGACAGAAAGAAAAATAATTAATATAATTGTAAAAACGGTTTTCTTGAAATTCTCATTTCAATTTGAATTAATCAAATGAAAAACCAAAAATAAGTTTTACCAAAACATTTGAATTTACTACATTTGAAGCAGTTTCAGTAATTTTATAAGAACTTCCTCTAAAATCTACTTCCAATCCTGGTCTAAAATAATCAATACCAAAATTAAATGTAAGTTCGAGTCCAACTTCTCCAAAAAATCCGATAGCTATTTCTTTCTGAGGAGCAAAAGAAAAACCTGCTTTTACTTTTGGACTGATACAGAATAAATCAAAATTTATCGGGAAACGGTATATAATTTCACCACCGAAGAAATTATAAAAAGTTTTGTTAAGAGTTTTCGCTTCATAATTTATTCCAACTCCAAACTGCCGGCTGTATCCCCAAAAAAATTCTGCATCTGCAATAAAACTTGGACTTATTTTTATATTATCCTGCTTATTTGTTAAAGGAAAAATACAGCCTGGATTTATATTCAAAGAAGTAAGTCCTTCAAAACCTTGAAAGGAAACTTCTGGAACAGATGACTGTTTTTTTCCTGAAGACTCTTTTTTATTACTTGCCTTTTTATTTGATGCTGAAGACTTTTTATCTTGCGAGACTTTTAATGAACTTAATCTAAATAATCCGTGTTCCTTTGTCCATTCTAATTTAGAAAGATTTTCATCTGTAGCTTTTTCACCTGAAAAGTCTTTATAAAAGTTATATGCAACAGCATACCGCAATCCTTCTAAAGGGCTATACGCAAATTCTCTTACAACTCTGTTTTTTACATTTGTCGAAGCATAATTTAAAACCTTTATAAAATCATCATAGCCGTTATTGCTTACATATTCATAAGAAATATATTTTACAACAGCAGTATAATCACTTGAAGAATCTTCTAAAATTGACTTTAACTTAGAAAGCCGCTCAGCTTTGCTTTCTGCATCATTTAGATTCTTTTTTGATTTTTCAATAAGGTCTTTTGCAAGTTTTATCGGAAGTGCAAAATTTGTTGCCTCGCGTCCAAGAGCTTTCCAGGTATTAATTCCTATAACCTCATAACCTGCCGTTCCAGTTTTAGAAACTATCATCAAAGGACCACCAGAATTTCCGCTGTCTACTTGTGCTGAATGTTGTATTATCGTAGAAACTGACGGATCAATTAAATCTTTGATGCGCGCTTTTGAATTTGTAACAATTCCTTTTCCAAATTGCCATACCGGATCATTTCCCAATCTAGGAAATCCTGCAGAAAAAACTTCCTGACCGTCATATACATTAGACTCAGATAACGTCAGACCCTTTTTAAAAGGATTTTCCTTTAATTTTAAAATTGCAATATCATTGTCATCATCAGCTATTAAAACACTGAGGTTTTCATATTTTGTAATGACACCTGTTTCAGGGTTTTCAAATTCAATCGAAGCAGTTGCAGCCTGAGCGACAACATGATTGTTTGTAATTACATAATCAGTTCCATTGTCAACATAAATAAATCCTGAACCAAATCCACCTTTCAAATAATCATCAACATAAGATGAATATGTCGCATACCCTTTGTCTTTTAACGAATCTCTTAATTCTTCAAGAAATTTAACATGATTCGGATAATACTGCTGACGAACTATTCCAATATAGTTTCTTACCTGCGCATGTAAATTTGCACAAACCAAACTTAATAAAATAACCAACCACTTTTTTCTCATATCTACTCCCTTACAAAAATGCAGTATTTTTTAACAGTAACCTTTAAATTGAACAAATGTACTGCGCTTTTAATTATTTAATTGCCTTACTCAATCGTTGCCCTTGCAAGCTGAATTTCTTTACCTTCAATTTCTTCTGCCCACATTTTTGCTTCATCATATTCATCTTTGACTTCTACCAGTTTAGGATAAATCATTCCGTCTACAAAATCATAAACAAAAGTTCCAAGATAAACATATTTAGCATTTGGATCATAAACAATTGTATTATATATCGTTTTATTTTTAATGTTATAATTGTTTGAAACAGGCAATAGCACGTCATATTTTAAACCGAATAAATTTAAAAACAAACCATTTAAGTCAAAACGTCCTTTGTCATCGTATTCACATTGAGTATATGTCATTTGCCCAATAGAAATACCGGCACGATATTGTTCATCAAAATCAAAATCTTTGAATAAAGCCTTTTCTTTTTTTACATTCTGATAACCGCTTGTATGAGGTTCTTCAGAACATTCCGGATATCCAAGAGTCCGGGCATAGAAAGCTCTGTCAATATCTTTTCTTATTTCAATTTTATAAATTACATAAACATTTTTTCTTTCTAATTTTTCAAATTTTTCTTTTGCAAAAGATAAACTTACGCTTAATAACGCAATAAAAAAAACAGCTGCTCTTTTTTTCATTTTGATAACTCCTCTATTCTGGCTGTAATAACTGGTTCCCAATCTGTTTTTTTAAATTTACTGAGGGCATCTTTTAAAGCTTTTAATTCCATTCTCCGCATAAGGTCATCGTAGTCTTCCTGTGTCTTTATATTTCCAAACGTTAATTTAAGTGTTTCAAAGGAAGAATAATCTGCAAACGGTGCTATAACTCCTGCAAAATATAAACCTGGCTTTGACGGAACTTGAATGTCAAGTCTATAGGCTGAATTTAACGAATCACAGAAAATATACTGAACGCCGGCTGTAGAAAATGAGCCTCGGACTGCCTTTAAAAAACTGCCTGGTTCTACTAAAGGAAAAATCATTGACGATCCTTTATTCTTAAGAGGAAAAATAAGCGGTTCTTTGTTTGGGTTCATCTGGGAATATACAAAATCAGCACCAGCTCCTGCCGTAGAAAAATAAACGAGTACAGAATTTTCAGGTGTCAATTCTTTGTCAAAGGAATAACTGTTATCATCATGATAATAGCCACCTTTATTCAACTTTTTCTTTGGTGTATCTGCAAATACTGCTAAAATGCATAATACAAATACAACCAGCATTGTCATACTTTTTTTCATGTACAAACACTCCTTCTTATACATCCATATAAATGCATTTTCAATTATACTGTTCTAATACATTCTTTTTCAATATAAAAAAACTTCAACATCGTAATTTAAAAAACTGGTTAGTATTTTTTACTTCCCTTTTACCGTATATACAAGGCACGAAACAATTCCAAAACCTGCAGCGACAATCAGATTAAGTTCTGGACAAACAAGCCAGAGCGCGCCGCCTAAACAGACACCGAGTGTTACAAAAATGTCACGGTATAAATAAAACGCACCAAAATAGAGTGCCTTCTGACCTTCAGGCGCAAAATCCATAATCTGCGCTTTTCGTGCCGGTTCACCAAATTCCTTGAAGCCACGGATAATAAAAGCCGCTATCAAAACAGGAAATGACCTTGCACACAAAAGCACAATCGGAAAGAGCGCATATAAAACGAACGTCGTAAGGACAAAACATTTTTTCTTAAAACGGTCTCCCAAAAAAGCGATTATTACATACGACAAAATCGCACAAACCATTTCTATCGTTGTAAGCGATCCAAAAAGAGTCGCACTGATTCCAGCACCCTTTGGATATTCCATCGCCCAGATTGCAATATACGCATACGGAATCTGCGAACAGAATTTTGCAAGAATATCAGAAACAAGAATTACCTGCATATCGTGCGGAAACTGCCATGGAAGAATTCGGGGGAATCCCGCATCTGATTTTTTTTCTGGAACAGAATCTTTCATCGCTGACTGCTGGACAAAAATTCCTGCAATACTGCACAATGTCGCAATTCCAAAAGCAATCCTTACTCCGCTCTGAATGCCAAATTTATCAACAAGCACTCCTCCCAAAAGAGGACCTAATGCCATCGGAATTCTTTTTATAAGTGAATGAAGTGAAATACCGAACACCTGCTTATTTTTTGGAATCTCTTTTCTGATTAAATCCATATAAGCCGGCATAGAAAGACTTGACCATGATAAAAAAAATACCGAGCCTGCAATAACAGCAATCCAGCCCGGAAAAATAATCACGATAAGATAACCGATAATTGCAAAAATATTAAAATAAAGCAACGCTTTTTTATAGCCGACTTTGCTGGAAATCCAGCCGCCCGGAAAAGAATATACTGCTGATAAAAAGTTATCCAGTGCATTAAGAACAGACGGTGCAAAAAGAGAAGCCCCCATTGCAACAAGATACACCGGCAAAAACCTCTCTCCAATACGCTCTCCAAGCCCCACCAGAATAACAGTAATAATCAGAGATGACACACCTGAAGCAGAAGAAGCAAGAACATTCATTTTCTTTTTATCAGACATACAGAAACTATATATCCTGATAAAACGATGTACAATAGGGTTTTAAATTGATATTGAGGAATAGAGGGGGAATAAAAAAAAGCGCTTTGAACAAACGAAAATCAAACTTCCTGTCAAATAAAAATTACCATATATTGTGGCAGTGAAATCTTCTGTTCGCTTTCACCTAGATTTCCGTCTATTAATTTATAGGCATACGGTGGATTGAATTCTTTTATAAATCCGTTCAATGATTCTGTTTCACCGTTTTTTGATTTTACTTCAACAGGAATTACACTGCCATTCTGTTCAAAAAGAAATTCAATTTCCTGCGAACTGTCAGAGCGCTTGTAGTAATTCAATGAAAAACCGCGTTTGTAAAGAATATCAAAAATAAGGTTTTCATAAATTCCGCATTTTGCTGAACCTTTCAGCGTTTTTGTTAAAAGCGCTTTTTGAGTTTCAAAACCATACATACTTGTTGTAAGCCCGATGTCGCAAGTGTAAAGTTTAAAGTTTTCAATCTGTTCATAAGCTTTTAATGGCATAACAGGCAAAGAAACATTTTTTACACAACAGACAAGTCCTGCATCTTCAAGCCAGGCTATTGCATTGTCGTATTTTTTCGCAGTTGCGTTTTTTTCTATTGTCTTATACTGAAACTTTGTATATTCCTTTGCAAGCTGTCGCGGAATTGAATTATAACAAGCCTTTATTTTTGGTTTTTCTGTATTTTTTGCATAATGTTCAATATCGTCTTCATACGCTTTAAAGATTTTTTGCTGGGCATTGTATACAGACTGAAAATTTGACGTTTCCAAAAATGTATTGACCACTTCGGGCAAGCCACCTACAACCATATATTCACGCAAAAGTTTCAGATATTTTCCGTTTATGCCGTCCGATTTCGTCCCGGGAACTTTCTGACGCTTTTCAAAATATTCCCTTAAAGAATTGATTGCTTCCTGCGTAATTCCATTTGCCCACAAAAATTCTTCAAAATCAAGACTGTACATTTTTATTTCACGTTCATAACCGACCGGAATTGAAATTTCTTTTTGTATTTCCTCGTCCTGAATTTTTTGATTATACTCGATTCCCAAAAGCGAACCTGATGCAATTACGTCAAACTGATTGTCAATTGCAAGAAATTTAAAACTTGTACGTGCCTTTGGACATACTTGAATTTCATCAATAAAAATAAGAGTGTCTCCCGGAATCAGATTTACATTTTCAACATAAAGAGAAAGTTTTTTATAAATTTCTTCCGGTTTCAGAGAACCTTCAAAAATATTTTTCTGCTCCGGGTTCTGTACAAAATTCAAATAAATATAGCTTTTATAATTCTCTTTTCCAAACTGTTCAATAATAAATGTCTTGCCTATTTGCCGTGCACCGCTTACCAAAAGACATTCGTTTTTTTTCTCTTTGCGCCATTGAATCAGCGTATCATAAAACTTTCTTTTCAGCATAATTTAAAAATAGCACGAATTTGACGATGTTACAATAAAAAAATGCCACGAATTTGACGATACTATACCACAAAAATGCCGTGAATTTGACGATGTTTCACTTTTCCAAAGTTACCCTTAATCTTCGTAATGACCGCGACACGCTTTTACTGTAATTTTATCTTCTGAAAACTCGTAGACAAGTCGGTTTTATTTGTCGATACGACGGCTGTATTCTCCGTCCTTGTGCTTCATTCAGCTTCCATCGCCTCAAGTTCTTCCATTGTTTTTACTACAACTTTACCCTGACTAATCTGCTCGTTCGCCAAATCAAGGCGGGCAAGATATGCCGCATTGTTCCGAGCTTTTACAATTTAAAGCCCCTGATGTCAACAGTTTTCGCCCGTAACTACAAAAAAAGCTGTCCTTAACAGAAAACCGCATCTCCTTTTTCAGACAGCTTTAAAAAATTACGCAATAAAAAATATTCCTTTATTTATCCTGTTCAACTTCGGTAAAATTTAAATGAAGTTCATCAAGCTGACTTTGGTCTACAGCACTCGGACAATTATCCATCGGGCTCATTGCAAGATTGTTCTTAGGGAATGCAATAACTTCGTGGATTGACTCTTCGTGCCTCATAAGCATCACAAGGCGGTCAAGTCCTGGTGCAATTCCTCCGTGTGGCGGTGCTCCGAATTTGAATGCTTGCACAAGAAATCCGAATGCTTTTTCTGCACGTTCGCGGCTGTATCCTACAATTTCAAAAATGCGCTCCTGCAAAGCCGGGTCGTTGATACGCATACTTCCAGAAGCAAGTTCGTATCCGTTTAATACAAGGTCATACAAATCGCCTTTTACTTCGCCAGGGTCGCTTTCCAAAGTGTCCCAGTATTTTTTCTGAGGAAGGGTGAACATGTGGTGTTCTGTTTCCCAGTGATTTTCTTCTTCGTTCCATGCAAAATATGGGAAATCGATAATCCAGGCAAAGTGGAATTCGTCGCCAAGATTATAAAGATTCAAATCTTTTCCAAGTTGCTTGCGGACTGCACCAAGAGCTGTACATGCTGTCTGCCAGTCTTCGTCCGAAACGAATAAAAGCAAGTCATTTTTTTCAGCACCAAGTTTTTCGCAAATAACATTTTCCTGACCTGCATAGAATTTTGAAATTCCGCCTTCAAATTTTCCTTCTGCATCAACTTTCATCCAGGCAAGACCTTTTGCCTTGTAAGTTTTTGCAACTGCTTCAAGGGCTTCAATATTTTTGCGGCTGTATTTGTCTGCAACATTTTTTACAACAAGTGCTTTAAGTCCGCTTCTTTTGTGACGCTGAATTTCACGGCCGGCATTTGCAGCACCTGCCTTAAACGCATTAAAATCTGCAAGTTCTGCCATAAAAGCCGCATCCTGCATCTTCAAATCAAAACGCAAATCAGGCTTGTCGCTTCCGTACCAGTCAAAAGCATCTTCCCACGCAAGGCGGTCAAAATGAACAGGCAAATCGTAGTTCAAAGTCTTTTTGAAAATGTGCTGCATCAAGCCTTCTGTAGTTTCAAGAACTTCTTCCCGGTTTTTAAAACTCAATTCCATATCGATTTGGGTAAATTCAGGCTGACGGTCACCGCAAAATAAGTAGACTATTACTTTTTCTCTTCAAGTCTATTGAACTGATTGCTACGCCACCATTTGTTGCACAAACAAAAGTATAGGCGTACAAAATTGTAATTCATACACAAAACACGCTTAATTTATCCAACCATTATTTCATTTTTCTTTAATGGAATATTATGGTAGGCATAACTATAAAGAATTTCTGCAACATCCTTTAATGGCTTTCTGATTCTTAATCCCATTGAATATGCAAATTCGCTGGCAGCTTTTGTTGCTTCTGGATTCCATAACTTTGCACTTTCCAGATTAATGAATGTTGCCTTTTCTGTTTGTGCAATAGCTTTAATATGTGCATTCATAAGGGAAACACTTTTGTCTTTTAATGAATTGCTTACAGACAATAGAGCGATGCGGGCATTTTTATTAATCAACTTTATTTCATCAATTAATGTCAAGTAATAATTATCAAAGGCAGCTGAATCATTTTTGAAAAGTGAAATATCTTCGTCACCAAGATGAATCATAATGCCTTCCGGAAATAGTGGTGCAATATTTGACTTAAAATATTCAGCGCTGTTTTTAATTGAAAGTCCGTCTATACTTTTATTGTAAATGTCAAAATTAAAATCAAAATCCTTTGCGAGTTTTTCAACTGGAATCATTTTATCTAATGTTCCGCCCATTAAAATTACTGCATTTGTATTTTCTGAGTTCTCATTTGTTTTGTTAATTATTTCATCTAATGAGTTTGAATAATTAAGCATTTCTTTCTCCTGTTCATCTTGAATCTGAATGTCAAGTTTTCTAATTTTTGCTTCAGGTTTTTCTGAAACTTTAGAATCAAGGGATTTATTTCTGATATATACAAAAACATTAGCAAAAACAATTATAAGATTCAAAAAATATACTGCAAGGACATAGTTAAACTGACCATTAATAATTTTCGCAAGAATTCCTGCAATGTAACCTGTTATAATTAAAATAATAAAAGCAAGGCTTGTGCCTTTTGCAGTTCTGGCCTTGTAAGCTTTTACAACATTTAATGGCCATGAAAATCCAAAACATACAAGCATAGTTGCTTCCAAAAGATCTGCATAATTCATTTTTATTACCTCCAAATGTAAATGTTCATAATACAAAAACTATTTTTAGATTTGTGTCATTTACATCTTACACGGACAATATATCAAATAAATGAAAACACCAGCAATTTTTAGTAAGAAAAAAAAGTGTTTTTATCATTAAACGCTTTTTTTACTTTCAAAAGGGTATGTGAATAATTATTTTTTGATACAATAATAATATGAAGAAAAACAATCTATCAAACTTAAATTCTATTCGAAAAGAAATTCAAAGAAAGCAATTAGTTTTAATTATTTGCATTACTATTTTATTAAGTGCTGGCGGTACATTTATTAATCTCAATATTAACAATAAAACCTTAAATCAGAATTTACAAAATACTGCAGAACTGATTACGCGTTTATATTCTTTTACAAAAAATTCTTCGCAAAATGAACTTTGTAATTATATGGATGGCGTTGTTAAAAATTTATCTGATGTAGATGTTATTTCTATTGTCGATTTAAACGGAAAAAGACTTTATCACACTCATCACAATTTAATTAATACAAAATACGATGGTAAAATTCCTGATTTTAAAAATCACAAGAATTTTTATACAGAAAGTGACATTGGACCTTCTGGTTCGCAACTTAGAACTTATTCAGCAGTTTATGATGAAAAGGGCAATTATTCTGGTTTTATTATGACAATCAGATTAAAAATTTCTATTGCTGCAATTACAACTAGAATTCTGATTTTATTTTTAATCGTAACAGTTGCGGCAATCTTAATTGAAATAATAATTTCTGGAATTATCTTTAGTAAAATAAAAAAAGAATTTATTTCCTTTACAGAAGATTTTGAAGGCACAAAATTTCTAGTTGATTCAATGCGTGCAAATAATCACGATTTTACTAATAAACTTCATGTTATTCTTGGCCTGGTTCAAATCGGAGAATATGACAAAGCGATTTCATACATTCAAAATATTTCAATTATTCAGCGTGAAACAATCAGTAAGGTAATGAATACAATTGAAAATCCATCTTTTGCAGCACTTATTGTAGGAAAAATAGCGCGGGCTTCTGAATGTAATGTGAAATTTATTTTAAACGAAGGCTCCTGCCTGAAAAACTCGCACATAACTTTACCATCTGAAGCTCTTGTTACAATTACAGGAAATTTAATTGACAACGCGCTTGATTCTATGAATATGGATTCAACTAAAAAAGACAAAGAACTTTCTTTAGGAGTTTATTCTCGTCCAAATGAACTTCTGATTATTGTAAAAGATACTGGCACTGGCATAGAAAAAGAACTTAAAGACAAAATATTTGAAAAAGGATTTTCTACAAAAGGAGAGGGACGTGGAATCGGCTTGTATCATACAAAACAATTAATTACTAGCCTTGGCGGAAGAATTTCCGTTGAATCAGAAGTTGGAATAGGAAGCTGCTTTATGGTAAACTTATAAAAGGGTAAGAAAATGAGTTATTCAGTTTTAATTGTTGAAGATGATCCAATGGTTTCTATGATTAACGAACAATATGTTTTAAAGGGAGCTGATTTTACTATTGCCGGAACCTGTAGAAATGGAAACGAAGCAATTGAGTTTTTAAAATCTCACACGACAGATTTAATTCTGCTTGATGTATATATGCCTGTAATGGATGGAATTGCTGTATTAAAAAAAATTCGCGAAATGAAAATCCCGTCTGAAGTAATTATGATTACAGCCGCTAACGATACAACAACAATTGAAAATACAATGCATCTTGGAGTTCTTGATTATTTAATAAAACCTTTTGCTTATGAGCGATTCAATGTGGCACTGGAAAAATTCAAGATTAAACATAATTTATTAAAAGGAAGTCAGGTTTTAGACCAGCATAGTCTTGATTCTTTAATTGCAAATAATTTTCAAGATAAAAATGAAAATAGCGTAAATCTTCCAAAAGGAATTCAAAAAACAACATTAAAGCGTATTAAAAATTATTTTGAGCAGAATAAAACTTGGCAATCTGTAGATATGATTTCAGAAGAATTAGGAATTTCTGTTGTTACAGCAAGAAATTATCTCAATTATCTTGTAACTCAAAAAATAATTTTGGAAGATATTAATTACAGCACAGGTGGCCGGCCGTCGATGCTTTATAAAAAAAATAATTAAAACTGTGGCAAAAAAATCTATCTTCCATAAAAAAACTGCCCTTAAATATCTATGTACAAAACACAAATTTCAGGCAGTTTTTCAGGCATTTAACACCTCAATTATAATCCTCTACACACCGCATACTTATAAGTACTTGCCTAGTTCGTTATTTTTCCCCTTCACCAAATCCAGGAGCTCAAACTCAATTACAAAACCAACTCATTAAGCTTCTACATCGTAACAATTAATGTGCAAATCTTTAAGCTGCTGTTCATCAACAACAGACGGACATTCATCCATTGGAGACATTGCAAGGTTGTTTTTAGGGAATGCAATTACTTCGTGGATTGATTCTTCGTGGCGCATGAGCATAATCAGGCGGTCAAGTCCTGGGGCAATTCCTCCGTGAGGCGGCGCACCAAACTTGAATGCCTGTACCAAAAATCCGAATGCTTTTTCTGCACGTTCGCGGCTGTATCCTACAATTTCAAAAATGCGCTCCTGCAAAGCCGGGTCGTTGATACGCATACTTCCAGAAGCAAGTTCGTAGCCGTTCAGAACAAGGTCGTACAAGTCGCCTTTTACTTCGCCAGGATCGCTTTCCAGAGTGTCCCAGTATTTTTTCTGCGGAAGAGTGAACATGTGGTGTTCAGTTTCCCAGTGATTTTCTTCTTCGTTCCATGCAAAATACGGAAAGTCAATAATCCATGCAAAGTGGAATTCGTCGTCTGGATTATAAAGATTCAAGTCTTTGCCAAGCTGCTTGCGGACTGCACCAAGAGCTGTACATGCTGTCTGCCAGTCTTCATCGCTTACAAACAAAAGCAAATCGTTCTTTTGGGCACCAAGTTTTTCGCAAATCACTTTTTCCTGACCTGCATAGAATTTGCTGATTCCGCCTTCAAACTTGCCTTCTGCATCAACTTTCATCCATGCAAGACCTTTTGCCTTATACGTTTTTGCAACAGCTTCGAGAGCTTCAATATTTTTGCGGCTGTATTTGTCTGCAACATTTTTTACAACAAGAGCTTTAAGTCCCGAACGTTTGTGACGCTGAATTTCACGACCAGAATTTGCAGCTCCTGCTTTAAATGCGTTAAAGTCTGCCAAATCTGCCATAAATGCGGCATCCTGCATTTTCAAATCAAAGCGCAAATCAGGTTTGTCGCTTCCGTAAAAGTCAAAAGCGTCTTCCCATGCAATGCGGTCAAATTTTGCTGGCAAATCGTAATTCAAAGTTTTCTTGAAAATGTGCTGCATCAAGCCTTCTGTAGTTTCAAGAACTTCTTCGCGGTTTGTAAAACTCAGTTCCATATCAATCTGAGTAAATTCTGGCTGACGGTCACCGCGAGCATCTTCATCACGATAACAGCGCGCAATCTGGAAATATTTGTCAAAACCAGAAACCATCAAAAGCTGTTTGTAAAGCTGAGGCGACTGCGGAAGTGAATAAAATTTTCCAGGATGAACACGGCTTGGAACAAGGTAATCGCGTGCTCCTTCTGGCGTTGACTTTATAAAAGTAGGAGTTTCAATTTCCAAAAATCCTTTACCAGTCAAATATTCGCGTGTTGCAAAAGTAACCTGACTTCGCAAAATGATGTTCTGCTGCATCGGTTCGCGGCGCAAATCAAGATAACGGTATTTCAAACGCAAATCTTCGTTAGGGATTACAAGAGTTCCATCTTTTTGGCGTACTTCTTCAATACTGAACGGAAGCTCCTGACTTGTCGTAAAAATCTCGATGTCACTGGCTTCAACTTCAATTTCGCCAGTTTTCATGTCTTTATTGATGTCTTTTTCGGCACGGGCAGCAACAACGCCTTCTACCGCAATACAATATTCACTTTTTAAGCCGGCTGCGATTTTTTTAACTTCATCGCTTGCATTATCACCGACCATAACCTGAGTAATTCCATAACGGTCGCGCAAACGGATAAAAATAAGTCCGCCCAAATCACGAGTGCGGCTAACCCAACCATTTAATACAACTTTCTTGCCGACATCAGCTTTTGTAAGCTCGCCGCAAGTAACTGTTCGCTTTGAATTTTCCATAATGAAAACATTTTAGTGATTTGCTTAAGTTTTTACAATAATAAAACTCTATCTGGTCATTTTTCTATAAACCGTGCGCTTTGGAACTCCGGCCTCTTCACCAAACTGTTCTTTTTTCCATTCAGCATATTCAGACCAGTTGCCCTCAAAAAAGCGCACTTCAGAATTATTTTCAAATGCAAGAATGTGCGTACAAATTCTGTCAAGGAACCATCGGTCATGACTTACAACCATTGCACAGCCGGCAAAATCTTCAAGCGCTTCTTCAAGTGCGCGTACAGTCTGAACATCAAGATCATTTGTCGGTTCGTCAAACAAAAGAACGTTGCCACTTTCTTTCAGCATCATTCCCAAATTAAGGCGGTTTTTCTCTCCACCTGACAAAACGCCGACTTTTTTATTCTGGTCAGGACCTGCAAAATTGAACCAGCCGCAATACGCATGCGCATTGACCTCACGTACGCCGCCTTCAAGTGCACGTCCTTTTTCGTCCACAGCACCAAGCTTGACTAAATCACCGCCACCACCCAAAGTTTCGTAAACAGTTTTATTCGGATCAAGACCTGAACGCATCTGGTCAACATAAACGAGTTTGACAGTCTGACCGATTTTAATTTCGCCTTTATCAGGTTTTTCGCCGCCTTCCATTCCAGCAGCATCTATTATCATCTTGAATAAAGTTGTCTTACCGGCACCGTTTGGTCCAACAATTCCAACAATTGCTCCTGCAGGAATGTGAACGTTCAAATTTTCAAAAAGCAGTTTATCACCAAATGACTTTGAAAGCCCTTCAATATCAATAACCTGATTTCCAAGACGAGGTCCTGCCGGAATTGAAATCTGTGTATCTTTAAGCTGAACTTTTGACCCTTGTGCAAGCAGTTCATTATAGCGCGTAATATGCTCCTTATGTTTTGCCTGTCTACCTTTTACGCCCATGTGAATCCATTCCAGTTCTTTTTGAATTTCTTTCTGTCGGGCAGTTTCATTTTTATTTTCAAGGGCAAGACGCTGGTTTTTCTGTTCAAGCCAGGAAGAATAATTGCCTTTAAACGGATATCCTTCGCCGCGATCAAGTTCAAGTATCCAGCCTGCAACATCGTCAAGGAAGTATCTGTCGTGTGTAATTGCAATAACAGTTCCCGGATAGTCGTGCAAATGCTTTTCAAGCCAAGCTACAGTTTCTGCATCAAGGTGGTTTGTCGGTTCATCAAGTAGCAAAATATCTGGTTTTTGAAGAAGAAGTCGGCACAAAGCAACACGACGCCGCTCACCGCCAGAAAGAACGTCAACAACCTGGTCAGCCGGCGGACAGCGTAAAGCATCCATTGCAAGTTCAAGGTTGCTGTCTAAGTTCCAGGCATCTGCAAGATCAAGTTTTTCCTGAATTTCTGCCTGACGGGCACACAATTTATCAAAATCAGCATCAGGGTCGCCAAATGCTTCGTTTACTTTGTCAAATTCTGCAAGCAAATCCGTAATCGGCTTTACGCCTTCTTTTACTACTTCGATTACAGTTTTTCCTGGTTCAAGCTGAGGCTCTTGCTCCAGATAACCTACAGTATATCCGGGCGCCAAAGAAGTTTCACCGGTAAATTCAGTATCAATTCCTGCAAGAATCTTAAATAAACTTGATTTTCCTGAACCGTTCGGTCCGATAACACCGATTTTTGCACCATAATAATAAGAAATACCGATGTTCTTTAAAACAACTTTAGTTCCATATGCACGACTTACATCATTCATCGTGTAAATAATTTTTTTGTCATCAAAAGTCTTAGCCATGACTTTATCTTATATGAAAAAAATACATTTTACTAGTAGGAAAACGTTTATAAAGAAAGGTGATAAAAAGAAAAAAAATTCGTTCAAAAAGAGTGTCCAAAAACTCCTAATTTACCGGACACTCTTTTTTTATAATCTATTTACTAGAAAGATATCCGATAATTCCTGCAATCCAGCCGGCAAGAACAAGATAAAAACCTACAGCTGCATGTTTAATAAAACCTTTTCCAATAAAGGCATATATTCTATTCTGCGAAAAACCGATTACAAGAATAATTCCGCCGATAATTGAAACAAGTAGCGCAATCATTTTGATAAAATTAACATTTTTCATTTTTACAAAGCAAGAAACAAAACCTGCAATTCCACCAATAATAATAAACAACGCACCAATAGAAACAAAACCGCCGTTTTTAAAATTTATAAATTTAAAACCGTTTGGATTGATTCCCATTCCGCTGAACATCGGAAGACAGAATCCCAAAACTATCAATGCCATTCCTACAAGGTATAAAATACCCAAACTTGATTTTTTTGCCATTTTTTTACCCCTATACAAGTATTATTAAACTGCTGTTATTTTATTTATAACAGTTCCAGCCTTTTTCACGTATTCCGTCAACCCACTGTTTTGCATATTTTTTTGCACCTTCAAGGTCGTGGTCGCGGTAATTTCCACATTCAGCTTCCGTCGTTGCAGGAACAGGTTTATCCCACACTGCAACTTTTGACAGAACATTAAGAAGATGATTTGCAATTTCTTCTTCCGAGCGGTCCCCCCATACAGTAAAATAAAAACCTGTACGGCAACCCATCGGACTTAAATCTATAACGCCTTCCATTTCATCACGAATGTACTCTGCCATAAGATGTTCAAGCGTATGAATTGCGCCCGTTGTCATAAATTCTTTATTCGGCTGACAAAAGCGGATGTCAAACTTTGTAACGACATCTCCTTTTTCGCCTGTTTTTTTTGCAGCCAACCTTACAAAAGGCGCAGTTACTTTTGTATGGTCAAGATTAAAAGAATCAACGTTATATTTTTTTTCCATAAAATCCTCTTTTAAATTTGTAATTCATTGCAAATTTATTATACTCGTTCAACCTAAAAATTTTCAACTATATGTTCTACAAAATCTGCACTTATCAAAGCAGCTTCATCTTCGTTAAACTCATAAACTTCGCTGATATTATCGTCTGCCATATCAGACATACAGCGCACAATTATAAAGGGAATTTTATTCAGAGTCGAAACCTGAGCAATAGCCGCGCCTTCCATTTCAACGCAAGCCGGAGCAAAATTGTCTCTGATAAATTTCTTTCGCTCACCACCAGAAATAAACTGGTCACCAGAAGCAATTCTGCCCGTAATCATTTTATGCTTTTTTGAAACTTCTGAACTTTCAAAAGCCGCTTCTGCTTTTTTAATCATTTCACTGTCTGCACAAAACTCCAGTTCCAGCCCCGGAATCTGCCCGAGTTTATAGCCAAAAGCCGTAACGTCAACATCGTGATAAACCGCATGACTTGAAACGACAAAATCAAAAATCCCGAGCCCCTTTGCCATTGCGCCGGCAATTCCCGTATTAATCAGATGAGTTATCCCGAAATTTGATATTAAAATCTGCGTACTAAGTGCCGCATTGACTTTTCCAATTCCACACTGAACGACTACGACATCTTTTCCATAAAGCTTTCCGCAGTGAAAAGTCAAAAACCCAACTTGTTTTATAGAAGAATTTTCAAGTTTTGCACACAACGATTTTACTTCGCGCTCCATTGCACCTAAAATTCCAATTTTCATAATAACTCCGCTAAAATCCGCAAAAAATTCAATATTATCCGAGTTCAGACTGCCGGACAAATTTTTTAGACTTTCTTTTTAATATATTATATTCTGGACTGACTATTTTCAAGTGCAAACGCCTGTTCAATCAAAACTTCAAATTTTACGCTCGTCTTTCCAAAAGACTAAATAATGTTCCTGTTTGCAAAATATTCAATAAAACCGCAAGAAAAATGAAAAAAAGTTAAAAAAATCTTTAAAAAACACTTGATTACAATTCAATTATAATATATTCTATTATCAGACAATAAACATTCTGCTGTAGAAAATCGTTTTCCTTCCTCCTAATGCGGTTTTTTCCATACAGCCAGTGTAATAAAAATTATCCGTTTTCTCAAAAGCCCGGTGTTTTTTTCCGGGCTTTTTTTTGTTTAAATTATCCGAATATATGATATATTTATATTATGAACAACATTCCACGCTGGAATTTAGATTCCATTTATCCTGACATTAATTCTCAAAAATACAAAGATGCACTTGCAGAACTTGAGCAGGGCATTAAAAAACTGAACAAATTAAATGCTGTTTTTCAAAATAAGCCGGAAGATTTTGACGTCGCAAAAGGCTTTTTTGAATTCTTCCAGACAGACGACAAAATCGCTCCTCTTGCGCACACGCTCTCGGCATATTCTTATTCGATATACTCAACAGACACGACAAACAAAGAATTCCTCGACAACCTTAATGCCGTCGAAAAAGCCGTAAACAATTACGACATCGAATTTACCGATTTTTCGCATACGCTCGCCCAGAACTCAAAACACATTCCCGAATTTTTTTCGCGCTATCCTGAATACAAAAAATACGAATTTTTCATCAGCGAATGTCTGGAAAATGACAGGCACGTTCTGGCTTCTCCCGTTGAAAAAATGATTTCCGCTTTACAGCAGACCGGCGGAAAAGCCTGGGACAGACTTCACGAACAGTTGATTTCAACTTTAAAAGACGAGCAGACAGGCAAGCTTTTTAACGAACTTCGCAACGACGCTTATTCTGCAAATTCCGGTGTACGAAAAACCGCCTGGCAAAAAGAAGTCAGCCTTCTGAAGCAGAACAAAATCGCATTTGCCGCCTGCCTCAACAACCTCAAAGGCGAAACGACGACTTTACTAAAAGAGCGCAGCTGGAACAGTTCCATTGACCGGGCTTTGTTCAGTTCACGAATGAAAAAAGAAACGCTCGATGCCTTAATCTCTGCAATCGAAGAAAGCCTTGCAGACTGGCGCAAATACCTCTGCGCAAAAGCTGAATTCCTAAAAAAGAACAATGCAACCGCGAGCATTTCCTGCGGAATTTCACAGGGAATTGCGTTCTACGATTTGTTCGCTCCGTTGCCTGACAGTGAAAAAAATGCCGGCTCGCTTTTTGAAAAATCCTGGACTTTTGACGAATCAAAGGAATACATCATAAAAGAGTTTTCGTCGTTCTCTGACAAAATGGGGAACTTTGCAAAAACTGCTTTTGAAAAAAACTGGATTGATGCTGAAATTCACCCCGGCAAAGTCGGCGGCGCTTACTGTCAGGATTTTTACGTTCAAAAAGAATCCCGCGTCCTGTCAAATTTTACAGGCACATTCAGCGACATAATTACGCTCGCACACGAACTCGGACACGCCTTCCATTTTTACTGCATAAAAGAAAAAGATTTCAGAAACGCGCTTTACCCGATGACACTCGCAGAAACAGCAAGCACTTTTGCAGAAACTATCGTAAAACAGGACATTCTCAAAAGTGCTTCTGATTCTGACAAACTCAAAATCCTGGAACTTGATTTACAGGATACTTGTCAGGTTTTAGTCGATATTCTGTGCCGGTTTTATTTTGAACGCTCCGTTTTTGAAGAACGCAAAAAAGGTGAACTTACAGCAGACGATTTTTGCCGTCTTATGAAAGATGCTCAGGAAAAATCTTACGGCAACGGTTTAAATAACGAACGCCACGAATATATGTGGGCAGTAAAATCTCACTACTATAGCGTTGACCTTGATTTTTACAACTTTCCGTACGCATTCGGACAGCTTTTTTCTGCCGCATTATATGCACGCTACAAAAAAGAAGGCAAAAACTTCGTCGACGTATACTGCGAATTGCTTTCTGATACAGGCTCAATGACCTGCGAAGATTTGTGTAAAAAAGCAGGTTTTGACATAACAAAAAAAGAATTCTGGAAAACCGGCATCGATATGTACGTTTCAGAAATCGAACAGTTCTGCAAAGTTATCTGTCAGGAATAGGCAGAAATAAAATCCGTCTGGAGGAAATATGAAAAAAATTTTTAATTCCCTCGTTTCTTTATTAGCCGTTTTAACTGTCATTACATTTTTTTCCTGTACTTCGCCGTCGTCAAATGACTCAACTGTATCTGCAACCGCAGTCGTAAATTCAATGAAATTCGGCTGGAACTTAGGCAACACTCTTGATGCCTGTAACAGCGGTAAAGACTGGAATACAACATCTTCTGAGGAAATTGACTGGGGACTTAAAGGCACTGCAACTTCCGAATTATTCCAGAAACTCAAAGATTCAGGCATTAAATCTGTCAGAATCCCTGTTTCCTGGCATAACCATGTTGATTCAAATTTGTACATTAACTCTGAATGGATGAACCACGTCAAAGAAGTCGTTGATATGGCATATTCAAAAGGATTATACGTAATCATAAATATTCATCATGATAATTATGACGGCGATTCTCTTGGAACAAATGCAGGCTTTACGCTCAAAGACTCTGACAAAACGCAGTCACTCAAATTTGTCGAATCAATCTGGAAACAAGTTGCCGCAGAATTTAAATATTATGATGACCGCCTTGTTTTTGAAACATTAAACGAACCACGCGTTATTGGGGAAGGTCACGAATGGGGATGTAATGGTTCTCCGGAATGGGGCTGCGACACTTGTAAGAATAGATTTGCAATAATAAATGATCTCAACCAGAAAGCAGTTGATACAATTCGTGCTTCAGGCGGAAACAATGCCAATCGTCTAATTATGTTCCCAGCATATGTTGCAGCTCCATATGCTGCCATTAAAGGAAAACAAAATGGCGTTTTTAAAGTTCCATCAGATCCAAACACTGTTAATAAAAGACTTGCTCTTTCTGTTCACATGTACACGCCATACAATTTTGCAATGAACTGTGGAGATGGCGGTCATACAGATTTTACAGAAATCGACAAAAAAGAATTATCCCAGCACTTCACTGATTTAAATACGACTTTCATTTCAAAAGGAATTCCTGTCGTAATCGGCGAAATGGGTGCTACAAATAAAAGCAATTTTGATGCACGAAAAGCATGGTTTAAATATTATCTTGAACTTTGCAAACAGTACAATGTTGCAGCGCTTTTGTGGGACAACGGTCAGGAAACAAACTCAAACCCAAGCGAAGCATTTGGCTATATGAACCGCACAAAAAACGAATGGTTTACAGACAGTAATGCAAGTGAACTTATTTCAACTGCCGTAAATGCCAGAAACTAAACCCGGCATTTTATCTGCTTACTCGGCCAGTTCCTTCTGAATTGACAAGGCGCAAAACTTCTTCGACAGATACCTGATTAAAATCGCCTTCAATCGTATGCTTAAGACAGCTTGCGGCGCTTGCAAATTCTACGGCTTTTTGATTTGAATCAAAATCTGCGTTATGTTCACTTTGCATAAGAAGTGCATAAATAAGCGCCGCAGCAAAAGCATCGCCTGAACCTACGCGTTCCACAATGTGAATCGAATAAATCTTACTGAACACACTTTCTTTGCCGTCATAAAAAAGAGCTGACCAGTTATTGTTGTCCGCATTTATTGACTGTCGCAGAGTAATTGCAATTTTTTTAAAACCGAATCTGTTTTTTAATTCTTCCGCAGTCTTTACAAAAGCCGCCCTGTCTATGATTCCATCATCAACATTTGTCTTTTGTGTCTGAATGCCAAAAACATTCAGCGCATCTTCTTCGTTTGCAATGCAGACATCAACAAACGGTGCAAGCTCCGTCATAAACTCATTTGCCTGCTGTTTTGACCACAATTTGCTGCGGTAATTCAAATCGCAGGAAACAGTCAGTCCGAGTTTTGCCGCTGCCTTGCAAGCTTCAAGTGTAAGTTCTGCCGTATGTTCAGAAAGCGCAGGCGTCACACCCGTTATATGAAACCATTTTGCATTTTCAAAAATCTTGTTCCAGTCATAGTCACACGCTGAACTTTCCGCAAACGCAGAACCTTTTCTGTCATAAATGCAAAGGCTTCCTCGCTGAGATGCTCCTTTTTCAAGAAAATAAATTCCAAGCCTGTCACCACCACGAGCAACAAACTGCGTATTAACCCCAAAACGACGAAGACTGTTCAATGCCGACTGTCCGATTTGATTTTGAGGCAGTTTTGTTACAAAATACGAATCCAGTCCAAAGTTAGCAAGACTTACAGCGACATTTGCTTCTGCACCGCCAAATTCCGCATTAAAATTATTCACCTGAACAAATCTTGAATGTCCCTCAGGCATAAGGCGCAGCATTAATTCGCCAAATGTAACGACTTTTTTCACGATACTTTCTCCAAAAATTATTCGACTAAAAACAAAGTTCCGTTTGACAGACCATTTTTCAAATTTTCAAGCGCATTTTCTTTTGAACCGTTCGCAAGCAAAAGCGGAATCCCGTACACAGTAGTTTTTTCTGCCGCCTGAATTTTAGTTTCAATTCCGCCTGTCCCAAAAGAATTTGCTTCACCGATTTTAATTGAACTTCGCAAATCCGTAATCGAACTTACAGTTTCAATAAGTTCAGCATCTGGATTAGACTTCGGATTGTCAGAATAAATCCCGTCTATGTCGCTAAACAAAATCAGCAAATCAGCACTCCACAAAATCGCAGTCAGTGCACTAAGGTTATCATTGTCACCGATTTTAATTTCATCAAACGACACAGAGTCATTTTCGTTTATAATCGGAATTACGCCTTCATCAACTAGCGTAAACAAAGTATTGCGGATATTAAGGGAACGGTGCTCATTTTCAAAATCATCTTTTGTCAAAAGCAGCTGACCGATATGAAGGTTCTGCGCCTGAAATGCCTTGCGCCACTGGTGCATTAATTCGACCTGCCCGATAGAACAAAGCGCCTGCCTGTAGTGGACGTCTTTTTTTCTTGCCCATTCTTTTGTCGTAGAAACACCTGCAACCTGTGCACCGGATGAAACAAGCACAATCTGTTTTCCGCCTTTTATCAAGTCAGCGCACTGTCGCGCAAAGTCTGCCATAAATTCTGTATTTTGAGTTCCGTCTGCTTTTGCCAGCGTATTGGAACCGATTTTTATTACAATTTTTCGTGATTCTTGAATTGCCTTTGAAATGTCGTCGTGCATAAATAAATAATACACGTTATAAAGTTTTGTAGCAAGTTATATACTTTTTCGATATAATAGTTATGATATTTTAAAGACTAAATTCAGCAGGAATAAAATGTTCAAAAATAAAAACAGACCAAAGTTTCACTTTTCTTGTCCAAAAGGCTGGTTGAACGACCCGAACGGCTTTTCTTTCTTTAACGGAGAATTTCACCTTTTTTATCAGCATAATCCGTTTGACACAAAGTGGGGATCTATGCACTGGGGACACGCAGTTTCACAAAATCTCCTTAAATGGGAAAATCTTAAACCAGCGCTTTTCCCTGATTCTGCTTTTGACAATCAGGGATGCTTTAGCGGAACTGCCCTAACCGAAAACGAAAAACACATTTTAATATACACAGGCGTTACAAAATCAGACGAAAACAAAAATATCCAGCAGCAATGTATTGCAACAGGTGACGGAAAAACTTATTCAAAATTTCCGCAAAATCCCGTAATAAAATCTGACGACTTAAAAGTTGAATTTAACAAAACTGATTTTCGCGACCCAAAAATCTGGAAAGACGGTGACAATTATTTTTGCGCTGCCGTTATCCAGAAAAAAGATTTAAACGGCGCACTGGCAGTTTTTACTTCTGCAGATTTAATCCACTGGCAATTTAAAAACATTCTTGCAGAAACAAACGGAGAACTTGGCGGAATGTGGGAATGTCCCGATATTTTTAATCTTGAAAACCGAGACGTAATTATCATAAGCCCTCAGCAAGTTCAGTCTGACAAACAAAAAGGCTTTCATGACGGCAATAATTCTGTTTATATGACAGGAATTTTTGATAAAGAAAAATTTACTTTTACAAAAGACGTCCGCACCGAAAATAATTTTTACGCCGCAGAACTTGATTACGGAATCGATTTTTATGCACCGCAGACAATGCAGTCACCTGACGGCAGAAGAATTATGATTGCATGGCTTCAAGCTTGGGAATCATATTTAACTCCCAAAAATTTTTCATGGTCTGGAATGATGATATTACCGCGCGAACTCTTTTTTAAAGACGACTGCCTTTACCAGCGCCCTGTCAGAGAATACGAAGAAAAAATCAAGACAATGCCATTTCTGTCAGGCAGAATAAGCAAAAATTTATTTGCCTCATTTGACAAATACAATTATCCTCAGTTTGAACTCGACCTTACTTTTACTTTGCCCGACAGTAAATCAGAGAATCTTCAGGACGAAAAATTTTCAGTCAAAATTTTTGATGACAAAAATCAGTTCGTTTTATTTACATTTGATTTATCTTCAATGGAGTTAAATTTTGACCGCAGCAATTCAATCGGTAATGGGGGTGCAATCAATAATCGCGCTGTAAAAGTTCAAAAAACAAAAAACGGTACGCTGTCGTTCAGATTTATCGCTGACACTTATTCCTGCGAAACTTTTATAAACGGCGGACAGACTGTTTTTACAAACGCATTTTTCCTAAATAAAAATGTCCGCAAAATCAGAATCGACACAACGCTGACAAGCGGACTTTTATTTAAACTCATCAAATTGAATAAACTGTAATTTTGCTTTAGCGTATCTGACCGTCACCGTCTATCAAAAATTTTGTCGTCGTCAGCGTTTTTATTCCCATCGGACCTCTGACATGAAGTTTTTGCGTGCTTATTCCAAGTTCCGCACCAAAGCCAAATTCACCGCCGTCTGTAAAACGTGTTGAGGCATTTACATAGACACAACTTGCATCAACCATTGCCTGAAAATACCGGGCATTTTTTCTGTCATTTGTAATGATGCTTTCAGAATGTTTTGTATTGTGCACATTGATGTATTCAACTGCTTCTTCTATTGACGGCACGATTTTTACACAGCACTCGTAATCTAAATATTCCTTGCCGTAATCTTCTTCATTTGCCTTTTCAAGATGACCTTCACATTCTTTTACAGCGTTCAAAACTGCAAATGATTTTTCATCAGCGTGAATCATAACCCTGCCGTCAAATTTTTTTGCCAGCATCGGTAAAAAACTTGAAAAAACTTTTTCATTTACAAGAATGCACTCAATCGCATTGCAGACACTAGGGCGCTGGATTTTTGCATTTTCTGCAATCTGGGCAGCCATCTGCAAATCTGCAAACTCGTCTACGTACAAATGGCAGACTCCGCTTCCTGTTTCTATAACCGGGATTCGTGCATTGCTTACGACATTCTGAATTAAGCTCTTTCCTCCACGCGGAAGAACGACGTCAATTTTTCCGACAGCATTTAAAATCTGATTTACGTCATCGTGATTTTTTTCAGAAACTTCGATAAGTTCAATCGCTTCCGGGATTCCGCAAAAATCCTTTGCTTTTGAAAGTGCGTTTTTTATGATTTCTACAATCTTTTTATTTGAATTATACGCAGACGAAGAACCTCTCAGCAAAACAGCATTTCCGCTTTTATAGGCAAGACAAAACGCATCGACCGTAACATTAGGACGGCTTTCGTAAATAATTGCGACAACCCCGAGCGGAACCCTGACCTGCCTGATATTTAAACCATTGGGAGTTTTCCATCCAAGCAATTCTTCGCCAATCGGATCTGTCTGGGCAACTACAAATTTTACGCTTTCAATGATTCCATCAATACGGTCATCATTGAGCATTAACCTGTCAATTAAAGATTCTTTTGTTCCGTTTTTCCGGGCTTTTTCTATATCAAGATTATTTGCAGAAATTATTTCACTGCGATTTTTATCTAGTTCTTCTGCAACAATAAGAAGGGCTTTGTTTTTATTTTCCGCATTTTGAACTGAAAGTTTATGACTTGCAATTCTCAGCGATGAACAGCATTTTTCAAAATCCATTTTTTGAAGTTCCTGCAATGACAATTAATAATTTGCCAGAAAATACATTCCCAACAGCATTACTATACGGAACTTTTTATCTGTCCAGTCACATGACTCAGGCAGATTTTTTATGTAAAGCCAGAACACTCCGAACTCCGGATCTATCCTGAGGGCATATTCTGCAAAGTCATCGCTCTTTGTCTGTGCGCCAAACATCAAATATACAACATCACTTATAATTTTCAAAAATTCAACGTAAGCTTCTGACCATTTTCCGTCTGAAATTAAACTGCAATATTCACTTAGTTTATAAAGGACTTGTTCTTTTAATTCTGCATCGGCTTTTTCGACCCAAGTTTTTTGAATTAAAAGCGTAAGGTTTTTTTGAAAACTTGAAATAAGCTTTTTTTCAAAATCTGAAGATTCTTTTTCAAATAATGCTTTTGATGAACCAAAAACTTTAGCAATTATATCAGCAGATTTTACAACCTGTTTATCGCTTGTTGCAGCAATCAAATCAGACATTGCAGAAACTATTTCATCATCAACATATTGACTAATTTTTTTACTAAAATCATTCCCCATATATCTATAATAATTTTTAAAAAGAGTTTATTCAAGACCTTTCATTCCATATTAAATAATGATAAACTAGAATATCATTTTAATTCTAGTTTAAGGAGTAGATTAAATGGAAAACTTTTTTAAACTCAAAGAGAGAGGAACTACAGTAAGTCGCGAAATCATCGCAGGTCTTACAACATTCCTTGCAATGGCTTACATCCTGGCTGTAAACCCTGGTATGCTCTCTGCAGCAGGAATGAGTGCACGTGCAGTATTTACAGCAACAGCAGTTTCTGCTGCTATCGCTACTCTTGTTATGGCGTTTGTTGCTAATCTTCCAGTTGCATTGGCACCAGGAATGGGACTTAACGCATTCTTTACATTCACAGTAGTAATATGAATGGGTTGTACATGGCAGCTTGCTTTAACAGCAGTTCTTATTGAAGGAATTATTTTTATCATTCTTTCACTCTGTGGAATTCGCGAAGCAATTGTCAAATCAATCCCTGACAACCTTAAAAAAGCAGTTGCTGTTGGTATTGGACTTTTCATTGCAATCATTGGTCTTAACAATGCAGGTATTGTTACTTCTCAGGCAGGAACAATCATCAGTTTTGTTACTTTCAAAATGGAAAATGCCGCAGCTCTTCTTGCAATCATTGGTCTTATCATCACAATAATTCTTTATACATTAAAAGTTCCAGGAGCTATCCTTATCGGTATAGTAATTACAACACTTATCGGTATTCCAATGGGTGTTACAAAAATTCCTGAAGGATTTAAAGCAGTTTCTGCACCAGATGCTCCTTATTTCTTTGCATTTGACTGGAAAGGAATATGTATGGGTGCTAACGGATTCTCTATTGCAGTTCTCGGAAAATTCATCGTAATCCTTATTACATTCCTTTTTACAGACTTGTTCGACACAATCGGAACATTACTCGGTGTTGCAGAACAGGGAAATCTTAAAGACAAAGATGGAAACGTTCTAAACGCAAAAGGTGCTCTTATTGCTGACTCAGTAGGAACAGTTGTTGGTGCTTGTCTTGGTACTTCTACAGTAACATCTTATGTTGAATCTTCAGCAGGTGTTGGAGCTGGCGGCCGTACAGGTCTTGCTTCTGTAGTTACAGCAGTATTATTCCTCGTTTCATTGTTGTTCAGCCAAGTATTCCTTTTAATTCCTGCAGCTGCCACTGCTCCAGCATTAATCTTCGTTGGATACTTGATGATGAAATCTGTAGTTGATATAAAATTTGATGATTCAACAGAAGGAATTCCTGCTTTCGTTACAATTATTTCAATGCCTTTTGCTTACTCAATTTCAAAAGGTATTATGTACGGAATTATCACATATGTAATTACAAAACTCTGCGCAAAAAAAGCTAAAGACATTCCAGTTGTTACATGGATTCTCGCAGTCATCTTCCTTGCAGAAATTATTTTTGAAGCCGTAAAATAATTTTATAACTTCAAATCCCGTCACGTAGTTTTATGTGGCGGGATTTTTTTGCTTACTGCAATTCCATCGCCATAAGCCAAAAACTCCGTTTTAAAGTCGGGATTAGTTTTTAGAAAATCAATATACTTGCGGATTTTTTTTACAAGCTTTATCGTACTGTAATTGTGCGTAAGGCTTAAATCTTCAACCATTCCATGAAAAGAAAGATTATCACTTATAAACACGCCGTCCTCCGACAAATTGTCCTGAAAGTGCTCAAAAAATTTGCGGTATTGCGCCTTTGGACCGTCTATAAAAATTAAATCAAATTTTCTGTCGAATGTATAAGTTGCCGCATCTCCAAGATAGACTAAAATCCTGTCCATAAGATTATTATCAGCAACATTTTTTACCGCCTCATGATAGCGCTCAATGTCAAACTCAATCGTAGAAACAAATACATCATCTTTTGTTTTTGCAAACCGAATCGAAGAATATCCGATTCCCGTTCCGATTTCCAAAATTGATTTTACATTATGTTCAATAATATAATTGCAGATAAAATCAATTCCTTCGTCTTTCATAATCGGAACAGAATGAATTTTTGCAAATCTTTTTATTTGAGAAATTTCTTCCATAGTTTTTGAATTTTCAATTTAGTTTTTCTCTTTTTTCTTGCAATATTTGTCTACAAAAATCTTTTCCAGTTTGTTTTCCAGTTTAAAACCTTTGATAATAATTTTTACAAGAAGATTTTGAAAAATAAAGCTGCATGAAATTCCGATAATTACAGAAATCCACATAATCGGCTTTACAAATTTAGAAAAAGTTTCCTGATTCATATCAGGACTTACACTTCTTACTATCATACTTGAAAGCAGAATCAATCCAAATACAATGACAATCGTAAAAACTAAATTGAAAAGGCTCATTATAACTGTAAAAATATAAGTATTCCGGCGTTTTTGTTTTTCTGTCAGTTCACCGTCTTTTTTAGGAGGCTGAATGTCTTTTAATTTCTGTTCGTCCATAAAATCCTCTATTCTATTATTTTATTTCTTTTTTGTATCTTTTAAAATCATTACAATAAATGAAATTATCAAAATAATCCCGCAGACAACAATTACGGCATCTGCAATGTTAAAAGTAGGCCAGCGTTCCATTCCAAAAAGTCCGAAAAATTTGACATCTATAAAATCAACAACGCCGTCCGGTCTGAAAATCCTGTCAATTAAATTTCCAATTCCGCCGCCAATGACACCACAAATACACCATCGCTGCACATCAGAAAATTCATTGCTTTTAAAATACACGCGGATAACATAAGCAATCACGACAAGCGGAATAAGCGAAAAAACAAGTTTCCGCAAAAAAACCGGCCATGAATATCCCATGCTGAACGCTACGCCTAAATTTCTTACGTGAATAATTCTTAAAAGTCCGTCCCAAAATGACCACAAAACTGTATACGGCGGAATATTTTTTACAACCAAAATTTTAGTAATCTGATCTGCTAAAATTACTAAAATTGTAAGGCTGAACGGAATGAGTTTTTTTAAAAATAACTGTTTTTCTTCTTTAGTTTTCATATATTAAATATATCAATTATAGTTATACACGTAAAGAAAAAAATCATATTCCAAGATTTTCACCAACAAGAATTACTTTAATTCTTCCTGCAGGACGGCAAATCCTTGTCGTAACCATCTGGGCACAAATCGATTCCTGATTTATGCAGTCACCGCATTCGCCTGTAATACTGCAAGGAGTTGTCTTGCAAAAACGCTGTGCATTAACCGGTGCTGCAAAATGCCTGACACGGCTATATGCTTCGTCCAAATCTTTTACAATTTTATTAATTCCTGCTATTACCAAAACATTTTTCGGACCATAACAAAGGGCTGCAACTCTGTTTGCAGCACCATCAATATTAAAAAGTTCACCTTTTTCTGTAATTGCATTTGAACTCATTAAAAAAGTTCCGCAATTCAAAGCATCGTGCATAAGTTTCTGGCGCTCTTCTGGATTTTGTGCAGTGTCCCTGTCAATCAATGTATAGCCTTTTTCTTTGAGCGCTTCTTTTATTCCAAGTTCATCAACTGTCATAGATCCACCCCAAGAAACAGAATGTTCAATCGGGATAAGCTCCAGAACTTTTTTTAAAACGTCTTCTTTTTTTGAGACATAATATGCTTCAAAAAATCTCTTGTTCAATGATTCTGCAACTTTTTTACCTAGTTTATCATTTCTGATTTGAAATGGATTTTCCATATTTTCCTCCGGGAAATTTCTGTATTATACCAATTATATCTTATTTTAAAATTTAAATCATTTGCCGCCTTTGAATTTCTAAGGAAACTCAGCACTTTCCTAATTATTTTACGACCATAACCTTTCTAGTTTCGTCAATTCCAGGACCGACTACACGTATAAAATAAATTCCACGAGCAACAGCATTTCCTGAATTATTCGTTCCGTTCCAGTGATAATAATGCATCCCCTGAGACTGCCGGGAGTTTTCAAGATATTTTACGACATTTCCGTCTGCCGTCATTACAATAACACGCAGAGAACCAGCGCTTTCCATATTCACTTCCAGAGTACAAATATCGCGGTTTGAGGCATTTATAACATTTGAATAAATCGAAACCCCACCGCGCTGACGCTGCGGTTCTGATACAATAAATGACCATAAATCTATCGAAGTAAACTCATCTGCATTTTTTAACCTCAGCGCATATAACGGAGTAGTCTGAATATCAACGTCATTAAATTTATGATTTATAGTAATCTCACTGCCGTCAGAGTTAAGAACTTCAAACAAAAAACGTACGTCTGTTCCGTTTTGCCAGTTTAGACACGGACTTTCTTCATAGACATTATGGAACAAATACTTGGTAATTCCAGTTTTTGTATCTGTGCTGCCCGTAATTTTTGTTCCTGTTGAATCTTCGATATTAGGAGAAGTATTTAATGCAGGACTGAATCCTGTAACTACGCTGCTTCCAGCTGCTGCAGGAAAGAATGCCCGTGTCGTTAATCCAGAAATCTGTGTAAATGTTTCGCCCTGACAATGTTCACTTGGAGAAATATCTGCAACAAGTTTATAAGAAAATTTTGGCTCTCCATTTTCATCAACATTAGCAGATATGTCTTTTGTTACGAGAGTAATGTTTTTATCTGTAAAAAGTTTGTTATTCTTTGTTTCCCCGCTAAAATCTCTGACCGCTATTGTATTGTCTACAAGCATTTCACTGGCAGCAGAATAATCAGTTGTCCTGTCGTCATACGCATATTGAATTTCAACTGCATTAACCAGAAAATCGCTTATACAATGAGCCTCCCCCGAAATGACAACATGTCTGTCATCACTGTGGATTTTATTATTAAACAAATAAGAGTCATCATATTCAATTTTTATTCCATATTGAATTTGATTATAACTGAGAGGTTTATTTAAAATTAAAACCAGTCCGTTTTTATTAAGTTTGTTTCTATCGACTTTTTCAACTTTAAACTCATCATCTTTAGTATCTAACGATGAATATAATTTTATTGCAGCTTCTGTCGGAAATGCAGTACCTGGATTATATGTTTTCCATGTGATATTATCCGAAAGTGGTTTGTCAAAATAAAGATATATTTTATCAGATTTAAAATCAGCAAGTGCAAAAGTTATATGCATCTCATCAAGAGCACATCGGCTTGTCGTTGCAGTAAATCTAAAACCTTCGCTTGAACTTGGAGTAATTAATGGCTCTCCATAATATGCACCTATCCTGTTTTTATGTTCATCTCTAAGTGTTGCAAAAATACTATCCAGAGCTTTTTGAATTTCAATATCAGTAAAACGCGAGTTTAATTTGCCTTCCATATCGCCTTTAGTTCCAGATTCAATACCAGTTGCATCAATGTTCCATCGTTTATCATTCGGCGCTTTTAAATAGAACACGGCAATGTCACCTTTTCCGTCAGTAGAAGTCGTACATTCTGCATCTATGTAAGAACCTATAAAAGCAGCTGTCCCTTTATCATATTTTATCGAAGAAATTGCTTTTGAAATTTCATTATTTGAGTTTTCAATCAATGCTGTTGCAAATTTCTGTTCTGTTACAGTTACATAATTGCTCCTAACAAATTCAATTCGTATGACATTATCTCGCACAGAATATGTACCAGACAGATTTGGCACTTCAGGACTTGTCGAGCGGCCTTCAGATGAAGATATAGATGAATCCACATCTGCCAGAATTATCGGATGTAAAAAAGCAACACCTGTTTTTTGACGTTCATAACTTCCGTCATCGTTATAAATAATTGCTGCATTTTTATCATTATTGCTGCTGTTCTCGTTTTCAGGTATGACATTCTCTCTTGCAGAAAGCCAAGCATATTCTCCGTCATGCGCAGTTACAGTACAATAACTGATTCTTGCATTATAAAATTCTGCAAAAGAATTTTTTGCATTATCGTTATCTTTTATATTCAAAGTCCAAGATGAAACCGGAGTTAAATCTACACCGTTATCATAAAAATTTTGCCCTGCCGTAATCGTCTTCCCGGCAAAATCTTTCAAAGTCGAAATATATTTTGAATTACTTATCTCTGTAACCTGATCCGGCATTTTTTCTGGAAATACGGCAAGCGACGGCGGACAAAGATTATTTGCAGCAGTTCTAAGTGGATTTTGATAGGCAAATAAACCATTAACACCTGACTCTGCATCATTATACATTCCAGGTGAATTCCCTTTTAAAAGCACAATGTCTTTTCCAGAAGTCAAATTTGCTTTTAACGAAACATCGCCGTTAAATAAAACGACATTGCCTTTTACATTCAAAGTATCCGCAATAAAAGACACAGGTTTTGCCAAACTGTCCAATGCAGAAATATATAAATCATCGCCTGTAGTTGTTCCAACAGTAATCTTAGATGTCGGATTTGCAACAGCCCCTGAGTTTCCTGTATCTATTGTAGTTGTGCCATCAATATACGTTGTTGTATTGAACAAAACGCTGCCGTTATTCGTCCTGATAGTCGAGGCAATCTGAGAAAGTCCTGTACCTGTTTTTGAAAAACCGTCTTTTGCATAAATCTCTGAACCTTCTTTTAAACGAAGCAATCCTGTATTTTTAATCGACCCAGTTTTTGCACCGATTTTCCCAGTTGAATTTAAAATAATTTCTCCACCAGTAAAAGAAACATTTTCAAGATTAAGATTTGTTCCACCACCAATTGAAGAACTTAATGTTATTTTTCCTGTTCCAGAATCAAGAGTAAAGTTCTCTTGATTACTTGCATCGTTTGTTCCCTGTATGTCTTGATTTATTGCTATGTTTATTTTATCAGTACCGCTCTTTTTTGAGATTTTTACAGGTGATTTTAGTATAATTGTACCTGTCCCATTAAAACTAACATCTCCTGCTGACTGAATTACTGTTTCACTGCTGCTTGAATCTGTACCTAAGATAACTGCCCCTAAACCTTGCAGCGTAAAACCATTTGTCGAGTTTATTGCCCTGCCTGCCGAAATCGAAAGCCGTGCAGAATTGTCTAATTTTCCGTCAATATTAATTGATGATACATTATCAATTAATACATTTGCATCAAATTTTGTCGTATATGGATTGTCGGCTGACCCTCCAGTGCCAAACGAAATGCTGCCTTTTGTATTAATATTGGATTCCGCACTAATCGTAAGATTTTTTTGAAATACAATATTACCAGTACCAGCAGCATCTTCAAAAGTCAGTTTAGAAATTAAAATATCAGACTCAAAAGTCTTGTCAGTTCCCTGCTGCGAAATTACGACTGCTCCTAAATTTATCTGTGTATTTGAGCTATTCCTCAAGATTGTTCCGTTTGCAGAATCATAAGTTTTTCCACCTGTAGAATATGACCCTAAATAAAGTTTATTTGAATTATCATTATATGCGCCGCCATTTATTATCGTAAAATTCCTTCGGATAACAATTACAGAACCGTTTGTTATCGTTACACCATTTGGAATCGTCAAATCATAAAATATACCAGAAATTTCTGAACTTTGAAGATTAATATTTTTATTATTGAATACTATAAGATGATTTATGTCTGTCTGCTCTGTTCCTGCAGTACCTATCTCAAGCGAACCGCCGTTTGCACCAGAATCCCAGACCATACTGCCATAATTTACAAGTTTTTCTGCTTTGTGAGTATTTACTCCATTATCCCCAGTCTGAATAAACGAACCGCCGTCTTCAACTTTAAGAATTCCGCAAGAAAAACTGTTTGCCCCAAAATTAAATTCTGCACCGGCATTTACTGTTAAATCCCCGGAAGCAGAAAAATTACCTGACAATGCAGCAAATTTTCCTTTATCAACTGTTACTGAAAAACCTGTAAAGTCTGAAAAAAGATTAATCTCTGTCGTTGAGTCACTTCCGGCAGAAAATATAATGTCACCATTACAAGTTACGTCACCTTGATAAGTTTGAGTTCCTTCTGTCGTTACATTACTTACACTATTATTAAATGTTGCTGCTCCATAAACTGTCAGCTGTTTGAGTATTTTATTTGATTCTGTACTTGTATTTGCATTAAAAACTGCATTTGTATTGTTAGTATTATTTCCAATTGTAATACTGTGCGATGAGTATCCCAATACATCAAAGCTATTAACAGTGTTACCAAATGTTATGTTATTACTTCCTGCTAAAAGCGTTATATCACTGTTTGTCTCAAAAGCACCTGTATAAGTTTGAACGCCTGTTGTTTTAATTAAAGAAGTTTTTTTTCCGACAACTGTTTTTCCTAAAACATTTATGCTTTCTGCATCGACATCTCCCCTAAACGTCGAATCTCCTTGGCATTCAAACTTTTTACAATTAATTTCAGTCGTTTCCTGCGCCTCAAATCTTCCATAAACAGTAATGTCATTAAGGTTTATTGTTCCTGTAACTTCCAAATTTGTTTTATTTGTTCCATCTCCTATTTGCAAAGAAAAAATTGGATTTGAATTTATTCCGTTGGAAAAAATAACTGTGTTTGTTCCTGCAAGCATTGTTACATCAGCAGTCAAAGTTGCCTGACCTGTATAAGTTTGTTTTCCTGTTGTCGTTACGTTTGCACCAAGAGATGACTTTCCAGCGACAGTAATTTTATTTGCAGTAACATCACCTTTAGAAGTCAAATTGCCGTTAATTGTAATTACATTAAATGTTCCATTAAAGCCTGCTGTACTGTTAAAAACTACCTCTGCAGTCTTTGCATCATTTCCAATATTTATTGACCGCGCATTACTATCCCAGCTGCGTATATTATCATTAAAAGTTATTGTTCCGCCATTATCTGAAATTATTTCAATATCATTAACATTTATAAGAACCTCTTTCTCATATGTTTGATTTCCTGCTGTTTGTATCTTTTGTGTAGTTCCACCAAACGTAACTCCGTCTGCAACATAAATGGAATCTGCTTTTATGTCACCTCTAAAAGTTGCACCACCATTTATTTTCAAATTACCATTTATACTAATGTCAGATTTTTTCCCGATTTCCCCTTCATAACCGCCAGTAATCGTAAAATCGTTTACACCAGTTATTAAACCATCAGTTTTTTGAACAGAATTTCCTGTAATTTCAAGATTATAATTATTTCCAGTCACATCTCCTGCTAATGTTATATTATACCCCGATGCAGAAATTTCAGTATTCCCTGACAAAGTCATTTTTGGAAAAACAGAATTCGCAGCACCAAAGACACTACCTTTTACTGTAAGTTCAATGGCATTAATTTTTCCTGCAACAGTTACACTTGCTGCATTCGTTATATCCAGTGCATTAGTCCCGCCTGAACCAGCATTAAAGACATCATTTTCATCATTTCCAAAATAAACATTGCCACCACTGACAGACAAAGTATCAACAGTCGATGTCTGACCGCCAGTTCCCTGATTAAATTTAACAGTTGAATTATTTGCCACCTCAATCAAAGAAAATGCAATATTCCCGTTAAAAGTTGCACTTGCATTTTCTTCTATTACAACACTGCAGTCTGACAGATTTAAGTCAGCGCCTGAAGTCGGATATATTGCACAGCCAGTCGGAATAATATATTTTACTGCACTGCCACCAGAAGTAATTTTATTCCAGTTTTGACTTTCATCCCAATCGTCATTGTAGGCACCTGTCCACAAAGCAATATTAGAGCCGCCAGCAGCATCCATTACAATATCATTGATTGTCAAATTTCCATCATTCACTGTCGTGCCGGAAAAAACAATATCTGAACCTGCACCAGACGTAATTTTAAGGGCCCCGCTTGAATCAGCTGAATAACCCCCTTCTACAGTAAAATCAACTCCATCTTCAATACTTAACGTATGTGCCGTATTTGAGTCCCCTGCCGAATACGAAAAAGTTGTCTTTACAGTGACTGTTCCAGGCGTTCCGCTTGAATCGATTATCCTGACATTTGCAGGCAAACTCTCATTATTAAACTGAAAACTATTGCAAATCAGGTTATGCCCGTTTAAATCAATAGTAATGAGATTTGAGCCGGAATTTACACCAGTCGCACTATCTTCATAAGAAAAAATAATGTCATTGACAGTAACATCTGCAACAAGTCTTACGCCAGATTCTATTTCTCCAGAAAAATATATATTGTCAGATTCACCTATACTAGGAGCAGAAGACATATAATCCCATGTACTGCCGTTTGGCTTTTTCCAGACAGACTTATTGCCCAAATGAAAAATATTTATATCAGTAGCATCCCAATCATGCATACCAGTAGCTTTTTCATTCCATATATAGTTTTCAGCCTGCACACTTTGAAACACACAGACAAACAAAATGTTGGCTGCAAAAAAAATACGCGGCAATTTTTTACAAAAACTTTCTTTCATTTGAACAAACAATCGAAAAAACAAAAAATTCCCTCCAGATTTTTTAATCATGCTTTTCTTTTATAATCGGAATAATCTGCACATTTATTAAAAATTTGCATTTTTTACTGATTATATCAATAGCAGAAGTCATCATCAAAAATTTTATTTTCAGGTAATTTTAAAAAAGTCCTACAGTAAGTTCAAAATATTGTCAATTTCTGCTGAACGTAACAAAGCCGGCATTCTGTTCTGAAAAACCTCTTTTTCTTCTGAAGTATTTTTTTCTTTCAGTTCATACAAAAAAAGTTCCTGATTTTCTGCCGTTTCTATCGAATTCTGATAAATCGGCATTTTGTATTTATCATTATCAATGGCATCAATTACAGGCTGCGAAACCAAAAACGGCACACCAAATTTGAGCGCAACGGCAACGATTTTATAAACAGCATCAACACCATCGCCAATCATTATCGTATTAAGACTTGTCTGTTCGCCGACAGTTCCAATAATGACCTCTCCATTATGAATTCCTGCACCAAACATTACGCAAGGCTCGCCAAATTTGCAAAGAACGTTATTCAACTGCCTGATTCCGTGCATAATTTCTTTGGCACATTTTACCGCATCTTCTGCAGAGTTATCAAAAACCGCAATACAGCCGCGTCCAAAGCAACTGGAAATAATTCCGTTGTTTTTATCAACACAATCGCATATAATTTTTATAAATTTACTGCAAGTTTCAAACTCATATCTTGCCTGAATTTTTTCTCCGTTAGGCGAAATTACAACAAGCTGAACATACATCACCGTCATCTTTCGCTTTGTACAATCACCAAGATGAACGTCTTTTATCTCATCATTTATCAGCCGTATAAAATCAGAATAAAAAAATTTAAGACTCGCTTCGTTACTGTTTTCAAGTTCAATTTTTGCCTTCTGCGCATTATGAAAAATCGCCTGCTGAACATAAGCAAGATAAACGACATCAAACAAAATAAATACGATTGTACCGATTTGACTGAACAAAATAATATTTTCCGGCGAAAAAGACGAAAAGAACGCATCAAAAAAATAACCTGTATCTATAATCACAAAAAACAGGCAGTAAACTCCAAACTGAATCTGCTTTGTTGCAAAAGAAAATGCCATTCTGTAAATTCGATAAATGTAAAAAATGAAGTCTACAAAAATAAGAAGAACAATTATATAATTCGTATATTTTATAGGAAATGTGCAGAAAATTATTCCGAACGAAGAAAAAATACCAAAAATGATTTTATCCAAAAGCAAAAGCTTATTCGTAGAAAATTTGTCCTTCATCGCCAGAACAGAAAACAGCTGCGGTAGCATCCACGGACAGATACATTCAAGTACCGTTATAAATGAATACGGAATTTCCTGAAATTCCCACGACAAAATACTTCCGTTAAAAGACAGCAAGTTGCTGATAATCGCAATGAACACAAAACCAAAAATCAAGTTTGCATTTGAAGTTCTGTCACCAAAATATATCGAAAAATGAATAATACTCAAAAACAACGATGCGCCAAGCAAAAAAGAGATTAAAATAATTATCGAGCGAAAATGCCGCGTTATGACCTCTTCTTCTGCAAACAAAATCGAAGACGTAATTCCCGATTCATGATTAAAAAAACTTGCCACCTGAACAACCAGTTCTATCGAACCGATTGAATCTGACTCAAGAAAAGCATAAACAGGTCTTTCGCATGGTTTGAATTTTTTTTCATCTGATGAATAAGTACCAAACGAAGCAACTTTTTCTCCGTTACAAAAAAAGTTGGCAGCCGTTGCAGGTGATTTGCGCGAAAAAATAGCATATTTCGTAGATGGCTTTAAACCGACAATTTTTATCCTGTAGCATGCAATGTCAGACTGAAAATTCTTTTTTGCTTCTATTCGCCACGATCCCGGAACTTTTATAAATGCCATATCATACTGTTCGCGGTTAAAAGTCTGGAATTCCTGACCCGGATAAAATTCCCACATTCCGTTAAGCTTGATTGTTTCTTTTTCAAGTATTTCAGAATTATTTAGACGGACAACTCCATTCCAGATGTCATATGCAAAAAGCGGAATAACTGCGAAAACTAAAACTGCAAAAAAACTGACAATCTTCTTCACACTCTTTCCTCTACTGAAAATTTATTATTATCAAACGGAATCATTTTATAAACCAATGAATTATTGCCGTTAATATCCACCAGAACACCCTCAAAAAGACAGCCTGTAAAACTGCGGCAATAAACAAGCGCATCTTCGGAAATAAGCATATCAGACTCAATGTCTTTGTTTTTTGAACATATCAAAAGCGCCTGTACAAGCACATCCGAACATGCAACAGAACTCATATTCTTGCTGTTCCCCATAAAACCGACAGCAACTTTTCCGCAGTGAATCCCAATCTGAATTTTTGGCAAAACTGATATTTTATTATTATAATTCAACAAAACACTTTTTGTCCTCTTCTGAATTTCCAGCGCACACCGGCACACAGCATCAGTATGCTCAGGAAAAATTATAACAACACCAAAATTCAAATATGCAGAAATAAAACCACCGTTTTCACTAACGACATTTGCAATATTTTCATAATACTTTGAAAGCATATAAAACTTTTCTTCTTTACTGAAAATACTTTCAAGACTGTCAAAATTACATATATCAACAATTAAAATCATCGCTTCACAAGTCGAGTTATCACCCGGCTCAATTTCTTTTGACTTTTCAACTTGCAGACAATTTATAACCTGCTTCGGAATAAACCGTGTATAAGAAAGATTAAGACTCTCGTAAACATTGAGCATTTTTCTTATTCTGTCAGATTCAAAATCACGCTTAATTCCTGCAAGCATAGTCTGCGTAAAAGCAAAAAGCATTATCGACAGCTTGAATAGCGTAACACCTTTGTTTCCTTCAGGTCTCGACTGAGCAAAAACAAGTCCGTATGCTGCACTCAAAAGCATTGCAATAATTATAAAAATATTAAGTGAATAAATATAATCCGGCTCTTTTTTATTCTTCTGGATAATGCAGCAAAGATAAATCGACATTATATAAAGCGCAAGCATAAAATAACCAATAATATTGCTTACAACTGGCATCGGCAAAACGGCTATCAATAACGGAATCAAAAAATCAATGATTATGGCGACTATGTTCCATTTAAATTTAATACCGTATAAATTTACCGCATACAGATTATATAATGGAATAATAAGCGCAAGCGAAGTCAGCGTAATTTTAAAAGCAAGTGCAATTTTTATTTCTACAAGAAAATATCCGATTAACGAAAAATCAAGCGAACAGACAACAACAATCAAATCAAGACAAAGCAGAATAAGAAATAAAAGCATTTTCTGATTACTGTTCAAAATAAAAATCAAAAGATTATAAAACGCAAGCAGAAGAAGAACACCGGCAATCAAAATTTCAAAAGCAATCTGTTTGAGCATATACTGTTTCATAAAATGCTCTTCTGCAAATTTCGGCACTAAAAGAATTCCACCGCGCGAAAGCTCATGATTTGAAACATGAAAGACAAAATCAAGAATTCCGTTTTTATCAGACATAAAACTGACGAGAGTATAATTACGGTTTGCTTTTTTTCCTTTGTTTTCTGCTGAAAGTGTATTGCAGTTATAAACCTGTTTACCATTTACATATAAATCTGCACAAGTATAAATGCTTTTGTAAAGTGTAATTGCATACATCGTTTCAGGCTTTAAATTTTGTACGCGGCAATGATATGTCGCAAAACCTTTTTTTGATTCTATTTCATAAGGCAGCGAAACCTGCTTGCCGTCAAACCAATCAAGATTTATATCAACAGTCCTATCGTTTTCATAAAAAACAACAGGACTAAGAAACTTACTTTCAAAAAAATCCCATTTGCAATTCAACAAAACATAATGATTTTCAGGATATAAAGAATTTTCTACAAAAATTTCCGATTTTTCAGTTTGAGAAAATAATAAAAAAGATATAAATAATAAATTTATAAAAAGTAAAATTTTTCGTTTCATTTATATTAATTTATTATAACTCAAAATTCCTATTCGTGCATTCTTTTTAAACATTATTGTGCAACATTATTGTACAAGTTCTTGTATTTTCTATAAACAATTCATCTTATTTTACAAACTGAGTCAACTCGGGATGATATTCAAAGTGCATATTATCCCAAACCGCCCAGTTGCCGCCCCAGATAAAGCCTTCTTCCAAAAAAATCCCGATAACCTCTTTCGGTGGCATCCAGCGCTCAGAAACTGGAATGAGCATCCAGTTCTGGTTGCCTTTGTTTTTTTCAAATCCCCAGTAAATTATTTTTTTACCCCAGTGCTTAGGAAGAATATCTATCGCAATTCCGTGACTATGAAAAGAGCGCGTATTTGAATCCCGAATTTCGCGCCAGTTATACGATTCGCAGCTGTAAAGTTCTTCAAGAAAATTCTTAACATCTTTGTTTTTCTGACTTAAAGAATTTATTTTTTCTTCAACGCGTTTAAGCGGTTCCTTTAAATATTCGTGAACGTTTACATTCCTGTTTAAAAATTGAATTTGCTTAATATGCTGCTCAGTTGATTTTCTGGTAGAAGTATCATAAATCGCATTAAAAATATATTTTGACGACACTTTACCGTTTTTTCGGTTTTCACTTGAACCAAAGTTTTTAATCCGTTCTGCTTGCTCTTTAGAAAAAGTTGCCGGGTCAAGTATTTCATTTTTATAAGGAGTAATGACATGCCAGTATTTGTCCTTATTTTCAAGTTCCGATTCAGGCAGGTAAAGTCCGCCCACCCAATAAAAAATCTGCGACTTCCCGTAATTCGTCACCTTAATAAGCCAGTCCTTTTTTTCTTTGCTGTAATCAAGCGCAAACTGAACGTCAGGATATGCTTTCTGCCAGATTTTTATTTCTTCTTTTACAGAAAGATTTGTTACTGACCAGGGCGGTTCGTTTTCCTGTTTTTCTTTGTTTTTTACTTCATGCTGAATTTTGTCAGGCTCATTTTTCGATTCATCTTTTCCCAACATCAAAAAACAAACCTGACAAATAATAACAGCCGTTAATAATTTCTTTTTCATAAATTATTTATTTTTATTTACAATCCTTGTTTCTGTTTTGCCTGTTGAAATTTCAATGTATCTTACAAAAAGAGAAACTTTATTTTCACTGTTCAGGCTGTTCCAGATTGAATCTGTAAGTTCGTCAATATTACCTTTTAATTCTACAGGTGTAGGTTCGCCTTCATAACTCGGCAGTGGATTTCCGTCCTTTACATAAGTATGAATGAACCGTCCGATTCCTGCTTTTGGATTTTCATAAGAAAAAACATAACGGTTACAGCCCGAATCATCACCATTATCACTTTTTAAAATCGAAAGTGAAATTGCGTACTTTCCGTTTTCAATTTCCATCAATCCAGAAATTCTCGGCGTAAAATTAGGAGAATCAGGTTCAAATTCCCTGCACCGCAATGACTGCTCAAATGTCAGTCCTTTTTTCATTCCGTCGTAAACAGTGTCTGTCTGGTCACCGTTTGTTACAATCGTCTTGTTATCCAATACGCGCACAGGTGCATAAATAATAAGACTCGGATCTTTTAACTTTGCAGGGTCAAAAGCCTGTGTCCTGATTCCTTCACCGTCTTCGACAAAAACACGATTGCGACTGTTTTCGCTACGCCCCATAATAAAATATGCGGCTATTGCCTTTGTTCCGTCTTCTGAACGTCCTAAAATAATTCCGCGTCCAGGATATTCATTATTCTCAAGTTCTGATTTTATTGAAACAGTTTTCATTTTTTTCCCTGAAACAAAAAAGGTCTGTCGAAAATACGGCAGACCTTTTTTTATAGTTATTTAACTATTATTTTTTTGTTGTTTTTTTAGCTACTGGCTTTTTTGCTGCTGGAGCTTTCTTTTCTGCTGTTTTAGCAACAGGATCTTTTTTTGCAGCTGCTGGTTTCTTTGCAGCAGGCTTCTTAGCAGGAGCTTTCTTTGCAGCAGGTTTTTTAGCTGCTTTGTCAGCAAGTACTGCCTGTGCAGCAGCAAGACGTGCGATAGGAACACGGAACGGAGAACAAGAAACATAGTTAAGTCCTGCTTCATAACAGAATTTAATAGATTCCGGATCACCACCATGTTCACCACAAATACCACAATGGAAGTCAGGTTTTACGCTGCGTGCTTTTTCAACTGCCATCTTGATGAGTGCACCAACGCCATTCTTGTCGAGTGTCTTGAACGGATCATCTTCAAGAATATTGCGTGAATAGTATGCATCAAGGAATTTAGCAGCATCATCACGGCTGTAACCAAATGTCATCTGTGTAAGGTCATTTGTACCAAAGCTATAGAAGTCAGCACTCTTAACAACCTGATCAGAAAGAAGAGCAGCACGAGGAATTTCAATCATTGTACCGATGTTAACATTAACTTTAACACCTTTTTCTTTCTGAACGCGAGCAATAACAGCTTCACATTCTGAACGGATTGTTGCCAATTCGTTTGGTTCACCAACGATAGGAATCATGATATTTGGCTGACATTTAATTCCTGCTTTCTGACATTCAATAGCTGCAAGAACAACAGCTTCTGTCTGCATTTCAAAAATTTCAGGATATGTAATTGCAAGACGGCATCCGCGATGACCCATCATCGGGTTAGATTCGTGAAGTGCATTGAATCTTGCTTCAAGTGTAGAAGCATCAACTTTTACACCCTGATCTTTAAGAATTTTTACTACTTCGTTAAGGCTTGCCTTGTCTTTTGGAGTAAACTCATGAAGAGGTGGGTCAAGGAAGCGAATAATTACAGGATGACCTTTCATAGCCTTAAAAATTCCAACAAAGTCTTTCTTCTGAAGTGGAAGAATATCAGCAAGTGCTTTTTCGCGAATTTCTTTTGTATCAGAAGCAATCATTGCCTGGAAATAAGGAAGTTTTGCAGGATCAAAGAACATATGTTCTGTACGGCAAAGACCGATTCCTTCAGCTCCGAATCTAAATGCATTTTCTGCATCAACAGGCTGGTCACCATTAGCACGAACGCCAAATCCTTTGATTTTTGCGCCAACTGACGGTGTACGAACTGAGTTGTTGCGGATTTCATCACACCAACCGAGGAATGTATCAAGTTCTTTAGAAAGAGTTGCAGGTTCTGTTGTTACCTGTCCTGCATATACAAATCCTGTTGAGCCATCAATAGAAAGGTAATCACCTTCTTTATATTTTTTACCTTCAATGCTGATTGTCTTTGAATCAAGGAATTTGATAGCTTCAACACCGCAGACACAAGGAGTTCCCATACCGCGAGCTACTACAGCAGCGTGAGAAGTACGTCCACCAGTTGCAGTCAAAATACCCTGAGAAGCAACCATTCCGGCAATGTCATCTGGAGAAGTTTCTTTGCGAACCAAAAGAACTTTCTTTCCTGCTTTATTCCATTCTTCTGCTTCTGCAGCTGTAAATACAATCTGACCACAAGCAGCACCAGGAGATGCGTTAAGACCAGATGCAACTTTTACTGCATTTGCAAGAGCTGCTTTGTTGAAAGTAGGGTGCAAAAGCTGGTCGATGTGCTGTGGTTCAACACGGTTAATAGCCATTTCTTTTGTAATAAGTTTTTCAGCTACCATGTCTACAGCCATCTTAACGGCAGCAGCACCTGTACGTTTTCCGTTGCGGCACTGGAGCATATAAAGTTTACCCTGCTGGATAGTAAATTCCATATCCTGCATGTCTTTATAATGTTTTTCAAGATTATTGCGAATTTTTACGAGTTCAGCATAAATTTTCGGATTTTCTTTTTCAAGTTCAACCATATCTTTTGGTGTACGGATACCTGCAACAACGTCTTCACCCTGTGCATTAATAAGGTATTCACCATAGAACTTGTTTTCACCTGTAGAAGCGTTACGGCTGAAACATACACCAGTACCAGAGTCATTACCCATGTTACCGAATACCATTGCCATAACAGTTACAGCTGTTCCTTTAAGTCCTTTGATTGCATTCAATTCGCGATATTTAATAGCACGTGGATTCATCCATGAACCGAATACTGCATCGATAGCATGCCACATCTGTTTTACAGGATCCTGAGGGAAATCAGTACCAGTTGATTTTTTGTAAAGAACTTTATACTTAGCTACGATTTCCTGCAATTCAGCAGTATCAAGTTCTGTATCAAGTTTTTTTCCTTTGTGTGATTTTACTTCGTCGATGATTTCTTCAAATTTGTCATGATCAACACCCATTGCAACATCACCGAACATCTGAATAAAGCGGCGGTATGCATCCCATGCAAAACGAGGGTTGTCAGTTTTCTTTGCAAGACCTTCTACTGATTTGTCGTTAAGACCGAGGTTGAGGATTGTATCCATCATACCAGGCATTGATACTGCAGCACCTGAGCGAACAGATACCAAGAGAGGATCGTTAGGATCGCCAAGCTTTTTACCAAAAGCTTTTTCCAATTTTGCAAGATTCTTTGCAACAGCGTCTTTAAGACCTTCTGGGTATTTTCTGTTGTTGTCATAAAACATCTTACAAACATCTGTTGAAATTGTAAATCCAGGAGGAACTGGAACGCCAATGTTTGTCATTTCAGCAAGGTTAGCGCCTTTTCCACCAAGTTCGGCACGCATGTCAGCGTTACCTTCAGCTTTTCCGTTTCCGAAAAAGTAAACTAATTTGTTTGCCATTGATTTAACTCCGTTATAGGTTAAAGGATATGAATAATAAAATTATAAATAGAATACATTGTAGTGTCAATGAATTCTTTATCGTCTTTTTCTATAATATGTTATTTTATATTTTAGAAGTAACTTAAAAAATGAAAATACACTGCAAATAAAAGCCTACATTCCTGAAAGCTGTTCTTTTACGGTATAAAGTTTTTTCTTTAACTGCTTGACTTGATTCAGGCTGCTCATAATTTTGCTTGTCATATAAGCATCGACAAAAGCTCCATCAAAAACAAAATCTGCAAAAGTTGCAAAACCAGAAATGTTCATTTTGTAATCAACCGGAATATTAATATTGCCTAGTTCATAACTTAGTCTCTGCAAAAGAGAATTTATTGCATCCATTGTCGTGCTTGCTTTACTAAGTTTATGATGCTTGAATAAATCTACAAAAGTTCCGCCGCCAAATACATCAATAAAACTCCAGTTCCGCGCACTTTTAAATTGAGATTCTGCTTTTTCAACAAGTGGAATTAATTCATTGATTATATTGATTGCATTATTTACTGCTACATTGTTATTCATATTTCTCTCTATTAGGACATCTCTAAAATAACCAGTTTAGAGATGCCCTTGAAAACTTTAATTAGCCTGAAATAAGAAAGCTTTAATATTGATAAGTAAAATCTGATATTCCGACAAGTTCATTTACAGTCGTACCAAATTTTTTTGCAATGCTGTATGTCGTTATCTTAGCCACATTTCCGCGCGAATCATATTTATAAAACTGACGCATAGTCAAAACTTTAGATGCTGAATATGTTGCAATTTCCGTCAAAGTATTTTTTTCATCATATCTAAAAAGTTCTCTTTTTAAAATTGTAGTTCCATCGCTGTCAAAATAAGTTATTTCCTGAATTTTATTTATGTCGTTGTATTTAAAAACTTTTTTTGATTCAAGCGAACCGTTTGCATAATACGAATAAGATTCCGTATTAAGATTTTTTTCATCGTAAACAAAAATGTTCTTCCAGATTAAAGCGCCGTTACCGTTGTAAAAAGTTTCGTCTACGCAGTTTGTTCCCTGATATTTAAAAATTGATTTACTACAAAGATTGTTTTTTCCGTCGTATTCAGATTCTTCAATTTTCAATCCATTTGAATCATAAGTACTTACGACTTTCCATATAACATTTTCAGAATCATCGTAACCAGTCTGTTCAACTATTCTGCCTTTTGAATCATAACTGTAAACAACTTTATCAACAATTTTTCCGTCAACAGAAAGTTCAGAGTTTTCAACTTCCTGACCAAAATTATTAAAGATGTGCTGATACTTTGCATTCGGTGTCCTAAAATATTCACCAAATTTTGAAGCAATCGTATAATCTGTTTTTATATAACTTTTAACACCACTTGCAGGCGCAAGAAATGCCGTCGCATCAAATGCAAAAGCACAAAGCCCAAGACAAAAAGTTATTACACAAGAAAAAAATTTTTTCATAAAACCTCCGAACTGTTAAGTTCAATTTTTTAAACTATAACACATATATCGGAAAAAACCAAAATTTGCTTTAAGTGTTTGCCACCGTACAATGAATTTATTTTAAAATATCGACTTTTGAGCGCTTAAAGTGATATAGTATTTTAGGTGAAAAACATGAGCAGAAATTTTATAACCTTAAAAAACTGTCGGATTGAAGATTCAAAATCAGTAAAACTTGAAAACATAAACTGGACTTTCAATACAGGCGAAGCCTGGCTTGTAATCGGTGCAAACGGAAGCGGCAAGGCAAATTTTCTCAAAGCCCTCGCTGGCGAATTAAAAATCATTCCCGATTCAAAATTTGCAGATTCGCTTTATTCAAATTTTTTTGAACAAAACATAGAAATAGTTTCTCTCGAAAAAGCCGCTTCATTAATAGAAGAAGAACGTCAAAATGACGAAAGCGAATTTGTCGAAGGCGGCGTAGACATCGGCAGAACAGGGCGCATCTTTTTAGCAGAAGCAATCTGCAAAAGAAAACTCAAAAGAGGAGAACATCTGCCTGACGAAGCATTAAGACTCGAAACTTTCCCGCAGATAAAATTATGCGGAATAGAAAAAATCCTTGACCGCGGATTAAAATATATGTCAACTGGCGAAATCCGAAGAACCTTACTTGCCCGTTCCCTGCTGAGCGGAAAAAAACTTTTAATTTTAAGTGACCCGTTTGCAGGACTTGATGCCGAAAGCCGCAAAATACTCCTCGAATTTTTTAACACTGTCGCAAACAAGCAGCTTAAAGACGATGACTATTCAGACTTTCCGAGAATCATTTTAGGAATGGAACGGTATCACGAAATTCCAGCAGCAATAAACAATGTCCTCGAATTTTCAGAAAATAAAATATCGTTCTGTGGAAGTAAAAACGATTACGAAAAAATTTTACAGAACCGCAATCAGCAAAACGAAAAAACCCGTCAGAAAGACAGACAGGAATTTGAAAACTCCGTAGAAAAAATAAAGCAGGAAACTTTCGTTCTTCACACAGTTCAAGAAAACCAGAAAGAAACTCTAGTCGAAATGAACAACGTAAACGTAGGGTGGGGAGACAACCGCGTCTTAATTGACTTAAACTGGAAATTAAATCAAGGCGAACACTGGCTTATCCGCGGACCAAACGGTTCAGGCAAAACTACTTTTCTTGAACTGATTACCGGTGACAATATGCAAGTTTTTTCAAACGACATCAAGCTTTTTGGAAAACGGCGCGGCTCAGGTGAAACAATCTGGGACATAAAACGCAAGCTCGGAATAGTATCATACCGGCTTCACGTTGAATACAGAATGGTCGGTTCTACAACTCTTGAAAACGTAATCATTTCAGGTTTCAGAGATTCAATCGGTTTATACGAAGCTGCCACTGATGTCGAAAAAGATGCCGCAAAAAAATGGCTTTCTCTCGGAGGTTTTGAAAACCGCGAAAAAGAATCTTTCAGTTCAATCAGCTATGGAGAACAAAGGGCTATTTTAATTTTACGCGCAGCCGTAAAGTGTCCTCCGATTTTGATTCTTGACGAGCCATGCCACGGACTTGACGAAAACTACAGACAAAAAATCCTCGACTTAATAGAAATTATCGCCCAAAGCGGAACGACAACTTTGCTCCACGTAACGCATGACCCAAGCGAAGTCCTCCCATGCGAAAAAAATATACTTGAATTTTATCCAAAAAAATCTCCAATGTACAAAATAATCTGCCGATAATTTACTATAAAACAAATTTGGAGAATTCTATGAAAAAAATTTCACCGCTCAAAAAGGCTTTTGCTTTAAACCTGATTTTTTCTATATGTATGCTTTCTGGCTTTACCGAAACAAAACAATACCCAAAGGTTACGCAAAAAACAGTTACAGAAGACGGCGTTATGTTTCCGGGATACAGCCATCCTTATAAATGGAACGATGAAATAAAAGGCGACCCTGTTTTATTTGACGAAGTATGGGGTTATGTAATGATGTCGCGTTTAAAAGATTATGACGAAAATACTCCTTTAACAGATATCGGACTTTTTGCTGCAGAGGTAAACTGCTATGGTGAACTGGTCAATATTCCCCCAAGAAATGCAATCGGTCCAAAATTTAAAGGCAGGGTTCATCTTGTTACAATCTGCGAAAGTACTTCTCTCTCACATTTCTGCATCGATGCATCTTACGGGCACCGCGATAAAATAATCAAAGATTTGCTTACAGCCGTAAAAGATTTTGACGGTCTTCAAGTCGACTGGGAATTAATCCCTGCAAGAGATGCCGATAACTTTCTTTCGTTTTTAAAAGAACTTAAAGCAGGACTGGGAGATAAGCCTCTGACAGTCTGTGTTCCTGCAAGAATAAAAACTTTAGAAAAAGACGTTTACGACTACAAAAAAATCGGAAAAATCGCTGATCGTATTATGATAATGGCTTATGACGAACACTGGACAAAAGGTCCGGCCGGTTCAATTGCTTCATACAACTGGTGCGAAAAAATTGCAAATTATGCAAAAACTGTATGGCCTGCAAATAAGTATATTCTCGGACTTCCTTTTTATGGTCGTACCTGGGGCAGCGAACCTGTAACAAGAGCATGGGCTTTTAATGGAATGAACAGGCTTGCACACGAAAACAACGTAATTAAAATTGAACGCGAAAATGGAATTCCGCATTACACATACAAAACAGAAGTTACAGTAACAGGCTGGTACGAAGACGCTCATTCCAACGTTATCCGAAGCCGCATGTATCAGAGCAAAGGCTACAACAACATTGCATTCTGGCGGATGGGGCAGGAAGATTGCGCTGTCTGGGAATGGATAGGTAATAAAACTTCTGGTACAAAACCGCTCGGTTCAAAATAAGACAGATTATTTTTAATAAAATTATAAAAACTGATGCTGAATTTTACATGCTTTATTCTGAGTGTTTATTTCAAACACAAATTTTTTCCCTTCGCTTGTAAATTCAGCATCAAGTCTAAATTTTGTTCCTGGAATAAAAAAATCAAACCAATGCTTTTTCTTTTCTAGGATTTTAATTCCTTCTATATCCGAAAGACAGACAACCTGCTCTTTTGGTTCTTCACCCTGTCCTGTAACCCTGACCATCGCGCTCATAATGCTTTCAGAAACAGGAACATAAAAGTAAACTCTTTTACTTTTGCAAAAAACTAAAAGCCCCCACAAAACATTTTTATTATTTTGCGGAACAAGTTTTAAAATTTTAAAAACTTCAGTGGCTGCCATAATGTTTGCCATTTCGATATTCAAGACAGTTTCATTAAAGCGCAAACCAAAATCATTAAAAAATTTTTCTCGGCCGTCGTCTGTTTCTTTCATTTTTTATCTTACAAGAGTAACGTCAAAACAAATATATTCACCGCCAGAAATTCCAACTTCTGGAATTCCTCTTGCACCATAAGCCAGTTCAGGTGGAATTACGATTTTTCTTGTTTCGCCGACTTTCATTTCAGAAACCATCTGGTCAAAACCTGCAATCATCTGTCCTGCACCAGTTTTAAACTGAAGCGGTTCATGACCCTGAGGATGAAACTTTCTGGAAGCATCAAAAATATTTCCGTCAACGCTATATCCTTTATATTCAACAGTTACATCTTTTCCTCTTCCAATCGGGATTCCAGAACCTTCTTTCAAAACTTTGTAATAAATTCCGTTATCTGTTTTTTTACAGCCTTCAATTACACCGGCAATTTTCTCTTCATCAAATTTAGCTTTTGACTGTTCTGCAACCGGAATAAGCCTATTAAAATCTGCTTGTGTTGCAGTAAATTTCTGAGCCTCATCACCCTGTCTGATAATTTTTACCGAAACGATTTTGTCATCCTGCTGAACAGCATTTACAACTTCCTGTCCCGAAACAACTTCGCCAAAAATCGTATGCTTATAGTTTAACCACTCTGTAGGAACATGTGTAATAAAAAACTGACTTCCGTTAGTTCCCGGTCCTGCATTTGCCATAGCAAGTTTTCCAGATTTATCAAAAACAAGCTCTTTTACAGGTTCGTCAGCAAATCTATAACCTGGACCTCCACGACCTGTACCTTCTGGATCTCCGCCCTGAATCATAAAGTCCTTGATTACACGGTGAAATTTCAAACCATCATAAAATTTCTTACCATTTGCAGCATCTAAAGTTCCTTCTGCAAGTCCTACAAAATTAGTAACAGTAAGCGGTGTTTTTTTATAAAAAAGTTCAACTATAATATCACCTTTTGAAGTTGAAATTTGCGCAAACAAACCATCTTTTCCTTTAATTGATTCCATATTTTTCCCCTTTGATTGTGCACAGCCTGTTGCCAGAACAGCAAAAGCCATTAAAATTGAACATAAAGTTCTTTTCATTTTTCCTCCCACAGTTTTGATTAAAACTGCAAAGTAATCCATTTAAAAATTGCATCAAGCCTGGACTGAAAAGACTTGTTCATTTTCTTTTCAAAAACAGACAGTTTTATCGTATCTGCACAAATTCCGATATAAACAAAATAACCATCACCGTCATCTATTATGTTTATCGCAATCCTTAACTTGCCAGGCTCTACAGCTTTTATTATTCCGTAAGACAATGCAGACAAATTTTCCATCTTCATTACAACCATTTTTGAATTTTCGTTGTATTGAATTTTGTAAATTCCGCCACCAAAAGTATGTTCCACCTGATAGGCATACAATGTTTTTCCGTCAGAACTTCCTTCAATTAAATCAGGAACTGGTTCTTTTAAATCAGGATTTTCTATACGATACGATTCCTTATACAGAATATCCCATCTTTTTCTTGTATTGGAATAATACTCCATACCTTTCATCTTGGAAATGGAACGGACTATTTTTGATACAGCTTCTATACTTGTATCAACATTCTCTTTGTCTGCCCGGGAACTATTTTCTACAAGAACTGATTTTTTTACATAATAAAGAGCTTCTGCTGCATATCCGACTTTATCTGAATACTCACCAAAAGAATGATTATCAGTCAGTTCAGAAAATTCAGTTTCCGGAAGAAGATACCGGCTGCTGTTTTCTTTGTCCAGCCGGTGATAAATTTTTCCTTTTTCTTTTACCTCTTTTATAACAGCGGAATCAAATGCATAAAGCCCTTGAATTCCTACTGAAAAAATAAATAAAAAAAAGACTGAATTTTTAAGTTTCATAAACAGTTTCATTAACATAATCCTTTATAGAATACGCGTACCTGTTTATATAAACCATCTCCTTCGCTTTTAGTTTCAATATCAGGAATATCATTTAAAGTCGTATGAATAAGCCGTCTTTCAAACGGATTCATCGGTTCAAGCAAAATTGAATTTTTACTTGAACGAACTTTATCTGCCGTCGTATATGCAAGACGAACAAGAGATTCTTCACGGCGAATACGATAATTTTCTGTATCAAGAATTACGCGCGTACTTTCATGCCCGAGTTTTCCTGCATAGACATTCAGCAAAAGCTGCAGTGCATCAAGATTTTTACCTTTACGACCAATTAAAATTGAAGAACTTGCAGACTCAAGTTTTATTCCGATTTTGTTTTCTTCGCGGAACATTACATCAACTTTTACTTCATAACCCATTTTTTCAATTATTTCTTTTATAAAAGTTGTAAGTTTTTCTTCAAATTCACCCTGTGCAACAGGACTGGTAATTTTTGAAACTTTGTCTACTACATTTTTCGGACTGTCTTCTACATGAACCCGAATTTTAACAAATCCTTTTTTAAATAAAGAATTTTTCTGAGTTTCTAAAATTTCTACATCAAACTGATCCCTTTCAAGACCAAGTTCTGCAACTGCTTTTTCAATAGCTTCTTTTTCTGTTTTACCTTCGTATTCGTAAACCATATTTTAACCTCTTTTATTTTTCTTATCAGGAAATTTTATTACATTCGATTTTTTTTCTTTTTCAGCTTTTTTATTTGCCATTACCTTATTAATAACAAGCTGCTGTCCCATTTGAATAATATTGCTCACAGTCCAGAATAAAAGCAAACCGGAAGGTGCATTATAAAACATAAAAGAAAAAATAATCGGTAAGCCATAAGTCATAAATTTCATTGTTCCGGCATTCTGACCTGTTGTAGCGGCAGTTCCACCCATTTGCGTAATTTTTCCGTAAAACAACTGAGAAAATAAATATATTATAGGGAGAATCCTTATATTATTTCCTGTCAAACCGCTGATAATAAAAATATTTTTATTCCATGACCATACGCTGTCACCGACAGACAAATCGTCAATCCATCCTTTTATAAAACCAGCTCCGCGGAATTCAAAATAATTATTAAACAGATTGAACATTGCAAACAAAGCCATCATCTGAAAAATCATCGGCAAACAGCCAGACATCGGATTAAATCCTGTTTCCTGATAAAGTTTTGCTGTTTCTGTCTGCAATTTTTGCGGATTTTCTTTGTATTTATTTTGAATTGCAAGCAGACGCGGTTGCATTTCCTGCATTTTCAATGTTCCAAGAGAAGATTTTAAAGTCAGAGGGAACAGAATGAGCTTCAAAATAATTGTCATTATTATAATTGAAACACCCCAGTTCGGAATGATTTTATAAATCAACTGCATCATCCATTTAAAAATACTTTCAAGCCAGCCTAAGAAACTGCTTGTTACAAGAGCATCAGTAATTTTCTTTCCTTCAAATCTCCATCCATTAGAAGCTGCCAAGCTATATTTTTTCAACTCTTTTTCACTTCTCGGACCTACATAAATGTAATAAGAATCATTTACGCGTTTGTCAGAAATTTCTTTTCGTTCAAAAAAGTTCTGCGCATCTGCCATAGAAAAATTACTTTTTACTGTAGAATAAGAAACATCCTGCATTGTAAAAGGATTTTCCGGGATTACAAGTTCACAGAAATATTTTCCTCCGATTCCTGCCCAAATAAAATCTTTTCCGTATTTTTTATTCTGATTTTCAGTAAGTTGAATACGCTTTACTTTTGAACCGTTATGTCCTATAAATGAACGGTTTTCATAACGGTCAGATTTTGGATCATAGAAAGGACCAATCTGCGGTGAAGTTCTCAAAACGTAAGAAATTTTTTCGCCGTCAGTTCCGTTCAAGCTTATTCCGTCAAATCCGTCCTCGCCGTCAACTATGATGTTCATTTTGAACATATAATCATCAGGCATAAAAGAATACTGTTTTATAAGCGTATAATCTTTATACCTTTTTGCAAATGCAATTTTCTGCTGACCATTTTCATCTACAGGAAATTCCTTTACAATAAAAAAGTCATCAATTATTTTATTTGACGAACCCATACTCAAAGCAAATGCCCTGTTTTTTGACGAAACATTTTCTGCCATTTCAACAGGCTTTTTTGTCTTTGAATCTTCATGGTTAATTAATTCAATACTTGTTACATCTCCGCCACGATTAGTAAAAGTTACCCTTACTTTGTTTGTTTCTATTACAAAATTCTTTTCTGCAATAATTTCTTTTGTTTCATTTTCATCTGCTACTTTAAATTCTACTTCGTCATTTAACGTAACATTTTCTGCTGAACTGTCATTTTCTTCTTCAATCTGTTCAACATTATTTTCTTCTGCAGTTTGCGGTACAGGCGAAAAAAATTTAGTCTGAACAAAAATGTATGCAAAAAGAACCAATCCAGAAAGCACAACAGCTAAAATTGAATTTTTATTCATTAATAAACCTCTTTTTAAATCCAATTCAATTTAAAACAAAAAATTATTTTTCAGGAACTGGATCGTAACCACCTTTACAAAGTGGATTGCAACGAACAATTCTTCTAAAAGAGTACCATCCTCCTTTTACAATTCCATGCTTATTTATTGCTTCCAAAGCATAATTAGAACACGTTGGATAAAACCTGCAGCATGGTTTATGAAGAGGAGAAATACAGACTTGATAAGCACGAATAATCAGAGAGAAAAATTTTATAAAAAAATTTCTCATTATTTTATTAGTCCTGCCTTTTCACATAATGTACGAAATTGAACACACCTTGTGCTGAACGAATCATTTCCGGGATATACAAAAAAAAGAATATCATATCCGGTGTTCAGGAATGTTTTTGTTAATCGATAAGCTTCGCGGCTATAGCGTCTTGAAGAATTTCTTTCTACAGAATTGCCATATCCGCGTGGAATAGGGAAAGCAATCCGATTAATGTCAGAATTATTTTCAGCAAAAAATAATTTTGCACCAGATATACTGACCCTTTTTCCATTTTTGAACAGATTATGAAAATCAATAGGCTTTTTTATCCTTTCCTTTCGCGGAAATTTTCCTACTGTTGCCAAGTCTGTTTCCATAGTATCTTATTAGAATTAATACTTGTTATGTTCGTCAGCTACAGAAAGCTTTCTGCGTCCTTTAGCACGTCTTCTTGCAAGAACTTTACGTCCGCCTTTTGTAGCCATTCTTGCACGAAATCCAAATTTTCTGTTGCGTTTAACTTTGCTTGGTTGATATGTCCTTTTCATGGCATATACTCCTTATATCGAGGGTCAAAACCCAAAAATTTTATACTAAAAATTAGTAACAAAATATAACATTATTTGTATTCTTTGGTCAACTATGTAAAAATGTTGTAAAAACTGTTCTTCTTTTATTAATCTTTTATCAATTTTTTTTCTCAAAAAAGCCTTTAAATAATTCCCTTACTTCCTGTGGAACTTCGTTTTCTCCAATTTCATTTTTAAATCCCATCTGTTCAAGTTTTTTTTCATCGTCTTCTATTTTTTCAAAATATTCATCGTTTATGCGTTTTTTATAAGTTTCATAATCTTCTGTAAGGTGCGCATCGTTTCCTTTTACGCGGAATGCAAGGCTTTTTATCTGGATGTCCTTTACCTTTAATCTGAGTCCTTTCAATATAAAATTTTTATTATTCTGCAGAATCTGATTCCATCCCGGATGGTCAGTTTCAACTAAAAGAATTCCGTTTTTTAAATCTACTATCTGCGAATGACAAACAAGCTTTTGACCGTATTTATAAATTTTTTCGACAGTTTCTTTCCAGGCATTTGAAAGGGAATTTCCTTTTTCAATCTGGCTTACATCGATATTTGAAAAAACTTTATTTATCATTTCGCTTGCGCTGACTACATTTTGTTCACTCATACCATGCTCCGTCTTTTACGTTAATTATTTTTGTCGAAGAACGCCTGTATCTTTCATAAGGTTCACCCGGCAAAAAAGTACAGAACAGTTGGTCATATTCAGGCAGCATCGAAGTAAGCTTCTGTCTTTTGTCAGGATCAAGTTCAAGCATTACATCGTCCATTAAAAGTATCGGATTTTCTTTTGTAATCTGATTAAAAAAAACTGCCTGTGAAATTCTCAAAAGAAGCGCTATCAAACGTCTCTGTCCTGTAGAAGCAACCGGAACAAACAACATTCCGTCTTTCACAAATTTAATTTTATCCCTGTGCGGCCCGGACATCGTCGTATTCATAATTTTGTCTATTTCTCTTTTATTCTTAAGAATATTTAAAATTTCATTTTCATCAGGAGTGCGCTTTGAAATTCCTTCATCAATTTCTTTCCATGAAGGTTCATAAAAAATCCGTACATTTTCAATTCCCGTAATGTCAAAGTAAAGCTTTGTAAAAATTTCATTGAACTTAAAAATTGCCGTTTTTCTTTTCTTCTGAATTTGAATTCCTGCTGCTGCAAGTTGAATATCATATACATCAAGCATTTCGTATTTTTTTTCTTTAAGTAATAAATTTCTAGATTTTAAAATCTGCCTGTATTTTCTTATTACATCAATATAAAGAATGTCATAAAGAGAAAGCGACTGATCAATAAAAAATCTTTTTCTTCCAGGGTCGCCAGTAACAAAATCCATATCATCGTGACAAAACAAAATGCACGGCATCGTATTTATCAAATCTTTTCTGTCATGAATTGTCTTACCGTTTTTTTCTATTCTCTTTTTATTATTTTCATAATAAACATTTATTGTTTTTATACTTTCGTGAGAATCCTGATATAACGCTTTGATGCTGAAATCTTTTTGTCCGTGCTTTACTATTTCTCCGTCATAATGTGACCTAAAAGAATTTCCGTAAGCACAATAATAAAGAGATTCAAGAATATTGCTTTTTCCCTGACCATTTTCACCGACAAAATAGACCTCCTTAGAAAGAAGGTCTATCTTTTCATTTTGAAGATTTCTAAAATTATAAAATGAAATATTTAAAAAAGGCATTAGTCCAAATTCATTGGCATAATAATATGGAAATAATCACTTGCTGGTTCTGAACGCAAAGTAATGGCTTTCATTGATTCTGTAAATTCAAAAGTTATTCTTTCTGTAGGAATTACTTTTAAAGGTTCTTCAATGTAAATGTAATTCAATGCCATCGTAATACCTTCGCCGTCATACTGACATGGAATTTCTTCATCAGCAGTTCCAAGTTCACTTTCAGGAGAAATTAAAGTCAAAACTCCAGACTGCAATTTAAAAATTACGCGTGACACTTTTTTATCAATCATAATGGTCATACGCTTTAATGCAGATTCCAAATCTTTTTTATTTACTTGAAAACTGCTTGCCTGATGTTCAGGAATTACTCTCTGGTAATTTGGAAACTGTCCTTCAAGCAGAAGCGAAGAGTACTCGTAATTTCCAAATTTTATAAATATCATTTTATCTATTACAGCAATAAATACGTTTCCTTCAGCCGGTGAATTTTTAAGTACACTGCTTAAAACTTTTGTCGGAATAATTGCAGAAGGAAAATCGTTTATGTTCTGTGCTACTTCTTTTTCTACATAAGAAAGACGTCGTCCGTCTGTTGCAACCATTATCAGCTTGTCTTCTTTTTTTTCAAAAAATACGCCGGTCATAAAATATCTGTTACTGTCTTCTGAAACAGCAAAAATAGTTTGAGAAATCATCTCTTTTAATTCTTTAGAAGGAACTTCAAAGAACTGAATTCCATCAGTAGAAGCAATTTCAGGAAATTTATCGCTTGCCATACTTTTTAACTGGAACTTAATCTTTTTTGCAGTCGGTCTTATTGTAACTGTAATATCTTTCTGTTCAAATTCAATTTCTCCTGATGGTGAAGAAGAAAGTATGCTCATAAATTTATCGCAGAAAATAGTAGTTGTTCCTTCTTCCTGAATATCAACTGGAAGACGCGTTATAAAATTTACAGACGAATCAGAAGCTTTAATTGTTAAAGTGTTGTTTTCTGCAATTAAAAGAATATTTGACAATATTGAAATAGGACTTTTATTGCTTATAATTTCCTGTGTAATTGCAATTTCTTTTATCATTGCATCCCGGTCAAATGTAAATTTCATAATATTCTCCTTATTTCTTATTAATTATGAATTTATTTAAATTTAGTAATAGTAATAATAAGGTGTGTTGTTAAGTTGAAAAAATATTTATTTCTTTATATTAAAAAGATTTAACCTGTGGATAAAATATTGAATATTTTCCACAAGTTTTCAACTTTTCAACAGTCACAAAAGTTATCAACAATTTAGTAACAACTTTTTATACTATTATCAACTATTTTTATAAAGAATTCAATTAAATTTTTTTATATTCTTTAATTGAATTGATTATATTTTTTATCCTTAAATCAAAACTTGGGTCTGTCTTTATTCTATCTGCAATGTTGTTGTATGCAGACAGAATCGTTGAGTGATCCCTTCCTCCAAATTCATTTCCTAATTCTGGATATGAATATTCAAGTAATTCTCTTGCTATGTATATTGCAATATGACGTGTTTCTGCTATTTTTTTATTGCGTTTTTTTCCTTTTATGTCTGCAATTGATGTATTTTCTATGTTTGCTACAACTTTTAAAATAGTTTCCATTGATACTGAATTTCCTGTTGCACAGGAAATTGTATCTTTTAGCAAATCTTGAGCAATATCAATTGTTACGTCTTTTTTTATTAAATCTTGATAACCGACTACTTTTTTTATGGAAGCTTCAAGATCCCTTACATTCATCTGAATGTTTTTTGCAATATAGTCAATTACTTCGCTACTGATTGTCTTGTTTTCAAGTTCAAGTTTCTTTTTTATAATTGCAATCCTGTTTTCGTAACTTGGCGGTTTTAAATCTATGCAGACGCCGGAAGAAAACCTTGTCCTTAATCTGTCTTCAAGTCCTTTTAATTCGTTAATAGGTCTGTCGCATGTAAAAACCATTTGCGCGTTGTGTTCGCTTAAAGCATTGAATGTATGAAAACATTCTTCCTGTAATCCTTCTTTTCCCTGCAAAAAATGAATGTCGTCAAGAAGAAAAACATCGAGGTTTCTGTATTTGTTTTTAAATTTATTCATAGTTTTGTTTTTAAGTGAATCAGTAAATTCATTTAAAAAGTTTTCAGCAGAAATGCAGCATAGTTTTATGTTTCCTTTCTGTTCAGAATAAATGTAATTTCCTATTGACTGCATCAGGTGGGTTTTTCCAAGTCCTACGCCTCCATAAAGAAGAATAGGGTTATATGATTTTCCTGGATTTTTTGCGGCTGCTAAAGATGCACTGTAAGCATAGTTGTTGTTGTCACCTGGAACAAAAGTATTAAAAGTAAATTTCTGCATAAGTTGAGGATGCTGAAAAATTTTCTGGCTTGTTTCTTCTGATTTTATTTTTGATGAATCATTTTCTTTTTCTGTTTTTTTTGCAGGTTCATTTGATTTTTTTTCAACTTTTGAATTTTCTTCTTCTTTTGAAACTGTAAGTTTTGAAATGATGGAATTTGTAATTTCCATTTGTATTGAAAATTCTGTCTGACCTGTTATCTGCGATAATTTATTTTTTATCTGTTCAATGTAACCGCGTGAAATTATCTGTTCTTTCATAAATTCAGACGGAACGTTTACTTTGATTACGTTTGATTCATCTTCTACATAATCGAGTTTAAACCAAATATTGAATTCATCTTCTTTTCCGATTGATTTATACTCATCGTTCAATTGTTTTAATGCTTCTTGCCAGAAAATTTTATAATTTTGATTGCTCATATTAGTGATTATAATTCACCTTTACTTTTTTTTTCAATATAAGTATAATTTTATCGCATATTTTGTATATTCATAATAAAAAGTTTCATTAAAAATCAGTTAAGGAAAAATCATGACAGAAAATTATTCAGCGGGTAATATTCAAGTTTTAAAAGGACTAGAGGCTGTAAGAAAACGACCTGGTATGTATATTGGTTCGACAGGACCGAGAGGACTTCATCATCTTGTTTATGAAGCAGTAGATAATTCTATTGATGAAGCCATGGCTGGATTTTGTGATAACATTGTTGTGGCTCTTGAAAAAGATGATATTGTCAGAGTTGAAGATAACGGACGTGGAATTCCTGTAGATATTCACCCGACAGAAAAAATAAGCGCACTTGAACTTGTACTTACAAGGCTTCATGCCGGTGGAAAATTTGACAAAGGTTCTTATAAAGTTTCCGGAGGTCTGCACGGAGTTGGTGTTTCATGTGTAAATGCTTTATCTGACTGGATGGAAGCAACTGTAAAACGTGACGGTCATATTTTTAGACAGCGGTACGAACGCGGTGTTCCTAAGACAAAGGTAGAAACTATAGGAGATACTCAGGAGCATGGAACAACAATCAGATGGAAAGCTGACAAGACAATATTTACTGAAACTACAACTTATAATTTTGATACATTACGTGACAGGCTTCGTGAGCTTGCGTTTTTAAATAGTGGAATTGTAATTCATTTTCGTGATGAACGTCTGGAAAATCCAAAAGAAGAACTGCTTAAATTTGAAGGCGGTATAAATGAATTTGTCCAGAACCTGAATGAAGGCAAGCAGGTTGTTCCTGCCGAACCTATTTATATAAATGAAAAACGTGAAGAAGTTGTTACTGAAATTTCGCTGCAGTATAATTCATCATATTCAGAGAATGTTCATACATTCGTAAATGATATAAATACACGTGACGGCGGAACTCACTACGAAGGTTTTAAAAATGCCCTTCGATTTGTATTGAACAAATTTTTTGAATCAAATGAAAAATTAAAAAAAGGTTTTGATAAAGAAGAAAAACTTACTTACGAAGATTTGGCATCAGGACTTACAGCTGTAATTTCAATGAAAGTTCCGGAGCCTGAATTTGAAGGTCAGACAAAAGAAAAACTCGGTAATACCGAAATACGAACAATAGTTGATCAGGTCGTAAAAGAAAAACTTACTCTTTATTTTGAACAGAATCCTCAAGTCCTTGAGTCTATCCTCAAAAAATCAATTGATGAAGCTAAAGCGCGTATTGCTGCCAGAAAGGCAAAAGATAATATGCGCAAAAAAACAATGTCAGATGGTTTTGGACTTCCAGAAAAACTTGCAGATTGTTCTGGAAAAGATCCTGAACTTTGCGAAGTGTATATTGTCGAAGGAGATTCTGCCGGTGGTTCTGCCAAAAAGGGTAGGGATCCGAAAACTCAGGCAATTCTTCCTCTTTGGGGAAAAATGCTCAATGTAGAAAAAGTGCGCCCGGAAAAAGTCATGAACAATGACAAACTTGAACCGGTTATCGCAACACTTGGTGCAGGATTCGGAAAAGATTTTAATATAGAAAAACTTCGTTATCATAAAATAATTATTATGGCAGATGCCGATGTTGACGGTTCTCATATCCGTACTCTTCTTCTGACTTTCTTTTTCAGATATATGCCTGAGCTTATTACAAAAGGATATGTTTATCTTGCAATGCCTCCTTTATTCAGAATTCAGAAAGGAAAAAAAGGGAAAACTTATTATGCATATTCAGATGAAGAGCGTGATTCAATATTAAATGAACTTCGTTCTTCTGAGTTTCAGGATGATGTTGAATCTGATGATGAAAATAATTCAGACAGCGATAAAAAGAAAAAAAGCAATATTGACGTACAGCGTTATAAAGGTCTTGGTGAAATGGACGGCGATCAGCTTTGGGAAACGACAATGGATCCTGCACACAGAAAAATGCGTGTCGTAACTGTTCCTGATGCAATGGCTGCAGATAAAATTTTCAGTGTCTGCATGGGTGAAGAAGTTGAACCGCGTCGAAAGTTTATTGAATCAAATTCAAGTTATGCAAATCTTGATATTTAAAAGACTATCAATCGTTAGTTAAAATATAAGGGAAAAATATGTTAGAAGAAATTAAAACACCTGAAGGTGGAACAGTAATAAAAATACCGATTGAAGATGAAGTAAAGCAGGCATATATAGACTATTCAATGTCCGTAATCGTGCAGCGTGCATTACCTGATGTACGCGACGGTTTAAAGCCTGTTCACCGCAGAATTATGTATGCAATGGATACGCTTCATCTTGCATCCGGCGGGAAAACAAAAAAATGTGCTACGATTGTAGGTGAAGTCTTAGGACATTATCATCCTCATGGAGATGCTTCTGTTTATGATGCTTTGGTTCGTCTTGGACAGGATTTTGCTCAGAGATATACGACAGTTACTCCTCAGGGAAATTTCGGTACAATTGCCGGTGACCCTCCTGCAGCTTATCGTTATACAGAAGCAAAGATGTCAAAGATTTCAGAAGAAATGGTTGAGGATATTAACAAAGAAACTGTTGATATGCTCAGAAACTTTGATGATACTTGTGATGAGCCGTCAGTTCTTCCTGCAAAATTTCCGTTTTTACTTTGTAATGGAACTACTGGTATTGCTGTCGGTATGGCAACAAATATGCCGACACATAATATCCGTGAAGTTGCTGCTGCAATAAGTGCATATATTGACAACAGGGATATTTCAATTGAAGAATTGATGAAGCACATTAAAGGACCTGATTTTCCAACAGGCGGAATAATTTATGGTCGTGACGGAATCCGAAAAGCTTATGCAACAGGTCGTGGAAAAATTGTAATTCGTTCAAAGTTCGTAATTGAAACAGATAAGCACGGCAGGGAATCGATTGTATTTACAGAAGTTCCTTATGGAGTAAATACAACAAATATTATCCGTCGTATAAAAGAACTTGTCCGCGATAAAATGATTGACGGTATTGTAAATGCAAATGATGAATCTTCTGACCGTTCAGGTATGCGCCTTGTTGTTGATTTGAAAAAAGGTGCAGTTACAAAACTTGTATTGAATCAGCTTTTTTCAAAAACAGAACTCCAGTCAAATTTCGGTGTAATAAATCTTGCTCTTGTTCCTGTCAGAAAAGAAGACGGAACCCGATATTTAAAACCGGAAGTTTTGACTTTAAAACAGCTTATAGAATATTTTGTAAATCATCGTGATGAAGTTATTACCCGTCGTACAGAATATGATTTGCGCGTTGCACGTCATCGTATGCATATTTTGCAGGCATTGATTACGGCAATAAATAACATCGATGAAGTAATTAAAATTATAAAAGAAAGCCGGGATACAGAAAGTGCAAAACTTTCTCTAGAAAAGCGTTTTGACTTTGATGATGAACAGGCACAGGCAATTGTTGACATGCAGTTAAAGCGCTTGACTCATTTGCAGATTGAAGATTTGCAAAAAGAAATAAAGGAACTTCAAATCTGGATAGACACTCTTCAGGATTTGCTTGATCATCACGAAAAGATTTTACAGAAAATAAAAGATGAAACAAATGAGCTTGCAGTAAAATATGGCGATGACAGGCGTACAGATATTATTGCAGATGAAGTTGAAGAAATAAATGTTGAAGATATGATACGTGAAGAAGACGTAGTCATTCTTATTTCTAAACTTGGATATGTAAAAAGAATTTCTCTGAGTCAGTATAAACAGCAGGGTAGGGGAGGCAAAGGAAGCAATAGTACCACTCTTGTTGAAGATGATTATATAAGCCAGCTTTTTATTGCATCTACTCACGATATATTGCTGTTCATTACAAGCGAAGGAAAAGCATATTGGATTAAAGTTCACGAAATTCCAGAGGCAAGCAGAATAAGTCGTGGCTCTCATATAAAGAGTCTTCTTGCTGTAAGTGCCAATGAAGAAATTACGACAATCGTAAACTTTAAGGAATTTTCAGAAGACCAGTTTTTGTTTATGGCAACAGCGAACGGTGTAATTAAAAAGACTTGTATAAAAGAATTTGCAAATGCAAAAGTTCGCGGAATAGGAGCTATAAAACTTGATCCGGGCGACAGGCTTGTAAGTACAATCCTTACAAAAGGAAATGATGAACTTGTTTTAATTTCCAGACGCGGAAAAGCACTTAGAATAAAAGAAACTGATGTTCGTCCGATGGGAAGGGCTGGTCATGGAAACAAAGGTTTAAAACTTGGTGAAGGTGATGAACTTTCTGCAGCTATTCGAGTTGAAGAATCTTCAAGCATTCTTGTTCTTACAGAAAAGGGATATGGAAAGCGTGCAAGATTTGAAGACTATAAAGTTCATGGCCGTGGAACTGGCGGACAAAGAGTTTTTGGTAATGTCGATAATAAAGGAGAAATTATCGGTGCTCTTTCTGTTTCTGACAATGATGAAATTGTATGTATGACAGGACAAGGAAAAACTTTACGTATAAAAGTTTCAGCAATAAATATTCAAGGGCCGGCTTCTTCTGGTGTCAGTGTCGTAAAAGTTGATGATCCTGATTATCTTGTCGGTCTTGATAAAATCGTAAATGAAGACAAAGATAAAAAAGAATAATTAAGAAAACACTGAATAAATCCTACCTTAGGCTTTTTCAGTGTTAACCTTAAGTTTGAAAGAGTCCGGAATTTTTCCGGGCTTTTTTTTTAAGTAGAAATGAAACAAAATTGACTAACTATCGATAGGTAGTTAAAAAATATTATATTTTTGCTGACAAAAAAAAATATATAATGTATAATAAATAATCTAGAAGGGGAACGCTATAAATATTATAATTTATAAGCGAACAAATCATCAGGCACCGGGGATTTTTCCCCGGCTTTTTTTTACTCTTTATTAAAAGTATTAATATTAAGACTTTAAGCATTAGCATACATTTATTTGATGTATTCACAAGTTTTCAACACCTGTGGATAACTTGTTGAATATGTGGATAAGTTCAAATTGTTTCACGTTAAACATTTTAAAAAAATATAAGATTCATTTTGTCATAAAAACCAAATCAAAATAAAAAATTATGTATTTTATTCGTGAGTAGTGTTTAATACTCCAACTCTTCCGTTGTATAAGGGATATTAAATCCGACTGTAATACCTTTTAAGAATCAACAACCTTGATGCTTGCAACACAAGGTATGTTGATTTACAAACTTTCTTAAGTATTTAAATATGAAAAATCATTTGTATCGATTTAGTTTAAATACTTAAAAACAGATTGTTTTACGTGAAACATTTTTAATAATTAAGATGAGAGCAGGTAAAATAAAAGTTTAATAAAATTGATATATCTGCAATAAGAAAGTTTTTAATCAATTAAAATAGCGAAAAGTTATTTAAAAATTATAAAGGTTTTTACATAACTTTTAGAATAGTAATAATTGTTTCACGTTAAACATTTTCAACTTAACTATTTTGTTCATCAAAATGTTTCACATGAAACAATAATCTAAATTACTAATATTAGGTAAAATATTCTAAATACAAAAATTAGTAAAAACAAAGATTGTATTTAAACTAACAAACGGTCGTGAATGAAATTATATATAACCGTTCATTAGTTTAAATTAAACAAGATTGTCTAAGGAAACACTGAATAAATCCTATCTGAGAATTTTTCAGTGTTAATTTTAGAAATAATATTTTTAGAGTTTTTAGTTTAAAGAAATTGTTTTAGGTATTCGATATATAAAAACATGAGCATTTATAAATTTGAAACTGACAGAATTATTTTGAGACCTCTTGCAAAAACAGATATTGAATCGGTGTACGAATATAATTCAGATTATGAAGTTATAAAATATATGCATGAACTTTCTGTAAAGCCAGACGAAATCGTTCCATATAAAAAAACAGAATCATTTTTAGAAACTGTTGAAAAGGAATGGAAAAAAGAAAATCCCTCCTTTTATGAATTTGCAGTTGAAATAAAATCCAGTCTTCAAAAAATGATAGGTAATGTTTGTGTGTATTTGAATGAAGATAAAACAGAAGGTGAACTTGGCTGGTCGTTTAACAGAAATTTTCATGGCAAAGGATATGCAACAGAAGCTGCCATGATTGTTAAAAAATTTGCTTTTGAAATATTAAAAGTAAAACGTCTTATAGCCCGATGTGACGAAAGAAATATTCCCTCAGAGAGAGTTATGCAAAAAATCGGGTTAAAACTTCTTTGGGAACATGGTTATAGAAAATATCCGAATACAGGCGAAGAAGCGACAGAAAAAATGTACTATGAAGAAACCAAAGAGTGAGTTGTTTTAATGTTTGTAAAGAATTTGGATTTTACATGCGCTATTTTCTTGATATAAAAAAATGAATATCTTATAATATAATTCATGGGTGGAAAGAATAAACAAAAAACCGGCTTGCTTTTATCCTGCTGGATTTTGCTTGCACTGCTTTTGATAATTTTTTTCTTTGTAAAAAAAGACGCTATTTTTTCAAATCTTAAGCAGACAAATTTTTTTGAACGTGTTGGCGGCAAAACTCCTGAGTTTATAGAAAATTATGAAACTCAGAAGCCAAAAGAATCAAACGGCTTGCTTGATGTTGAAGTTATGCCGGGACCAGAAGAAATTGCTTCAGTAACAGAAGTCAGTAACGTTGAACAGGAATCTGGTTTGCAGGAAATTCAAGTTGAAAAGCAAATTTCTTCAGTGGAAGAAAATCAGCGCACAGAAACAAAGCCGGAAGTGAAAAAAGAAAATACAGACAAGCCGGTTCAAAAAACGAAAGTAAATCTTTGTTTTGTTTATGTTGATTCAGACGGAACTGTCGTGCGGAAAATTATTCCTCGTGAAATTGAAAAAACAAATGCACCGTTAACAAATACAATAAAGGCATTGCTTCAAGGTCCGTTAAATAATGAGAAAAACTGTATGAGTTTGATTCCATCGGGAACAAAGCTTTTAAGTGCTTCTGTAAAAGATGGAATTGCAACTTTAAATTTCAGTCAGGATTTTGAATTTGGCGGAATAAATGCAGACAGTTATCGTGCCCAGTTGATGCAGATTGTATATACGGCAACAGAGTTTTCAACAGTTGAGAGCGTTCAGTTTTTGATAGAAGGTCAGCGTAAAGAATATATGGGCAGTGAAGAACTTCAGATTTGGATTGGTTCTCCGTATACAAGAAATAATTTTAAATAGGAAAAAATGAGTTTGACAGTAAATCTATATTATTCTGGATATTCATCATAAATCTCCGATGATGAAGACTATAGCAGAATTTCGGGAAAAATATAAACTTCACCTTAAAGTAGAAAGATATACAGAGGCAGAATAAAAAATTCTTAATAGCTGGGAAATATTGAAAATTAATACTTTACTAGTTTTTCAATTTCTCGTAGAATTAACGGCATTATGGAATTTACACAAGAAAAAATTGACTCGTTGATTGTAAACGAAGTCGATATTATGAAAAAAATTGCTGATGAATTGAATATAAAAGTTCAGCAAGTCAGCGCGGTTATTTCTCTGGTTGAAGAAGGATGTACAATCCCATTCATTTCACGCTATCGTAAAGAAAAACACGGTTCGCTCGATGAACTTCAAGTTCGTAACTGCGACCATCTGTTTAAATCATATAAAAATATAGAAGAACGCCGCATAGAAATTGTCAAAGGAATTTTTAATCAAGGAAAGCTTACGGAAAGTCTGTACAACGCAGCGATGAGTGCTTCGACTTTAACTGAACTTGAAGATTTGTGGGCTCCGTTCAAGAAAAAGAAAAAGACTCGTGGAATGGTTGCAATCGAGAAAGGTCTTGACCCTCTGGCAGATGCAATGCTTGAATTAAACGATAAAGATTTTGAAGCAAAAGCTGCAGAATTTATAAAAACAGACAACGAAGATTCTGCGCTTAATGTAGCTACTGTTGACGAAGCAATTACAGGTGCAAAAGACATTGTTGCAGAACGTGTTTCTCAGGATACAAAGAACCGTGCTGCAATTCTTGATTTCTATGTAAAAGAAGGAAACATCGTAACAAAGGGAATTGTTCCTGAAGGACAGGACGAAGAAACTGCACAAAAAACTTCTACTTATCAAATGTATTGGGATTATACAGAGCCGTTGAATCAGGTAAAACCTCATCGTATTCTTGCTATAAACCGTGCTGAGCGTGAAGGAGCGCTTGAAGTTACGATTGATGTAGACGTTGAAGGTGCAATTGATTTACTAAAGAAGAGAGCCGTAATCAACAATAAATATCATGCAGAAGCAATAGAAGACGGTGTTATCCGCCTGCTTTCTCCAGCAGTAATTCGTGAAATCCGCTCTAACGAAACAGATGAAGCTGATGCACATGGAATAGGAATTTTCAGTGAAAATTTGAAAAATCTTCTTATGACCCAGCCGATAAAAGGAAGTCGTGTACTGGGTATTGACCCGGGAATCCGTACGGGAACAAAATGTGCTGCTCTTGATGAAACAGGAAAATACCTCGGATATTTTTTAATTAAACAGGTAACAGATCCGGAGGGAAGTTATAAAGCAATAAATGATGCAATCGATAAATATGACATTCAGGTTGTAGCAGTTGGAAACGGAACTGGCAGTCAGGAAGTTCAGGCTATCGTAAGCAAAGTAATAAGCGAAAATTACAGTGATGTAATGTATACTGTTGTAGATGAGTCAGGTGCTTCTGTATATTCTGCAAGTGATGTTGCGCGTGAAGAATTCCCTGATTTGGATTTGACAATTCGTGGCGCAATTTCTATGGGACGACGTTTGCAAGATCCGCTGGCAGAACTTGTAAAAATTGATCCAAAGGCAATCGGTGTCGGACTTTACCAGCACGATGTCAATCAGAAACGGCTGTCAGATACTTTGGACGAAGTTGTCGGTTCTGTAGTAAATCAGGTCGGTGTAAATCTAAATACTGCAAGTTATATGCTTTTAAAATATGTGTCGGGAATTAACTCTTCGACTGCAAAAAAAATTGTTGCATATCGCGATGCAAACGGAAAAATTACGAGCCGCGAAGAATTAAAAAAAGTTCCGGGACTTGGACCAAAAGCTTTTGAACAGTGTGCAGGATTTTTGAAAATTGCAGAAAGTTCTGATCCACTTGATAATACCTGGGTTCATCCTGAAAATTATGAAGCAGCACGCGAGGTTCTTCCGTTAATTCAAAAAGGCGAAAAGGTGCCTTCAGATTTAATTAAGCAGATTGCAGAAAAATATAATCTGGGTGAAACGACTGTAAATGATATTGTTGAAGAATTGCAGAAACCAAATCGCGATCCTCGTGACGGTTACCCTGCGCCAATTATGCAGAAAGGCGTAGTTCAATTTGAGGACCTCAAAGAAGGAATGAAGGTAACTGGAAAAATAAAAAATGTTGTAGATTTTGGTGCATTCGTTGATATCGGTTTGCATGAAACAGGTTTGATTCATGTAAGTGAGTTGAGTGATGATTTTGTAAAAGATCCGATGGAAGTCGTTAAAGTTGGTGATGTCCGTGAATTTACGATTATCGCTCTTGATAAAGATAGACGGCGTATAAGCCTTTCTTTAAAAAGCGATGCAGCAAATAGAATTGAACATAACGGAATGGGTGCAAAATCTGCTTCTACTGGTGCTAAAAAAATTGTCGTTGTAAAAAAATCTGCCGGAAATTCTACAAACGATAAAAAGTCAAAAGATGCAAATTATCAGAACCGCGACAGAAATAATGACAGAAGAAGCCAGCGCCAGTATGAAGGCAGTGACGACGGAATGAGTTATAATCCGTTTGCGGCTTTGTTGAAAAAGTAATTTTCAAATAATTGATTTTATTATGAGGGGATATAAAAATGTCGCCACAAGTGCCTAATACAGAGATTATTCTGCAAATACTATTGTCTGTCGGTATTATAGTTATTGTTGCCAAATATTTTGGTGTACTTGCAAAAAAAATTGGAATTCCGCAGGTTGCAGGAATGATTGTTGCAGGTCTTTTGCTTCGTTTTATTCCGTGGTTCCGTAATTTTGGCGGAACAGATGCAAACATAATTTATAATGAAGCGAACCAGTTTATTTCGTACATGGCAGAAATAGGCGTAATTCTCATTATGTTTTCTGCCGGATTAAGTACGAATATAAAGTCTCTCGTAAAATCAGGAGTAAAAGCCACTTTAATTGCCTGTTGTGGAGTTATAGTTCCGCTTATATTTGGTACGATAATGGCCTTTTGTTTTTGGGGATTTGATGGTTGGGGAACTCTGAACTTTTTCAAATGCGTCTTTATCGGAACTATTCTGACGGCAACTTCCGTGAGTATTTCTGTAGCGGTCTTAAAAGAATTTGGTAAGATAAAAAGTGATGTCGGTCAGACAATTATAAGTGCGGCGATTATTGATGATGTAATCGGAATTATTGTCCTTACGATTGTACTTGGAGTAAGTTCCGGTAAGGGCGGATATTTCGGGATTATTTTAAAAACACTGGCGTTTTTTGTCTGTGCCATTATTGCAGGATATTTTATTCACCGGTTTTTTAAATGGTATGATAACCGCCATCCTCATTCACGGAGAATTCCGATTTATGCGCTGGGGTGTGCATTGATCTTTGCTTTCTGTGCCGAGAAATTTTTTGGAATTGCAGATATTACAGGAGCTTACATTGCAGGAATTGTATTATGCAGTTTGAGTGATGCTTCATATATGGAATCAAAAATTGATATAAATTCGTATATGTTTTTTAGTCCGATTTTTTTTGCAAGTATTGGATTAAAAACGAATTTGTCTGGTTTTGATTTGAGCCTTTTATGGTTTGCGATTGCATTTGTTTTTACAGGCTGTATTTCAAAAATTGTCGGCTGCAGCGGAATTTCAAAGATTCTCGGGTTTTCCTGGAAAGAGTCGTACCAGATTGGACTTGGGATGATGGTTCGCGGAGAGGTTGCACTGATTGTAGCTACAAAAGGGCTTTCTGTCGGTTTGATTGAATCAAAATATTTTACTTCTGTAATTCTTTTGATAATTGTTTCTTCAATGCTTGTTCCGATTCTTTTAAAGAAAGCATTTATTGAAAAAGATTCAGCCTCAGTACTTTAGAGTTGCGTTTTGGAGTCCAGAGCTTTTTTCGTTCTGGAGGAAGTGATTCTATAGAATCTTCTTTGAATCCGAGTTTTTCAAACCAGTCTGCAGTTTGTGTCGTGAGAACGAATACAGATTGCAGACTTTTTTCTTTTGCCTTTTTCAATAGAAAATTGATTAATTTTACGCCGATTCCCAGTTTACTGTAAGACTCGTCAACAGCAACAGCAGCAATTTCTGCTTCTGAATTATTATAGATATGCAGTGCAGCGCAGGCATGAATTCCGCCGTCGACTTGATAGACTACGTAATCGTCAAGTTTTTCTGCAAGTTGTGCTTTTGTGCGTGGCAGAAGAATTTCGCGTTTGACAAAAGGATCCATCAATGACAGGACGCTGGAAATGTCATTCAATGTCATTGATTTGAAACCTGAATATTCATCGTTGTAAATCATAGTACCAGAACCGATACTTGAAAAAATTTCGCAAGGCAGAATACCGTCTATAAATCCGTCAAGAATATGAACGCGCGAAACGCCGTTTTTGCAGGCATCCTGTGCAAGTTCAAATAAGCTGATAAGTTTTTCTTCGTTTGAGATTTCTTTTGTCCCGGAATTTGCATTTGTAAGATGTTTGTTTAATGCAATGAAATCAGACAATTCGTTCAGGTTCATTGCGGGAATATTGTTTTCCTGCGTTAAGTTCAATTCATCAGGGATAGAAAATATTTGAGGGTCAATCTGTGTTTTCGGGAGAATATAAAAAAGTTTGTCTGCATTCAGATTTTTTGCGATTTCTGTTGCGAGCGTGAGTGAAGAAAGATTGTATGGCTTTCCTGTTGCGCTCCAGCCGATGCACGGCAAAATCGGAATAAATCTGTCATCAAGAATTTCTTTTATGGAATCTGTCGAAATGCTTTCGATTTCACCAGTAGTTCCGTAATCAATTCCGTTAATGACACCTTTGCCGTGTGCTTTTACCCAGTTTCCGATTACGGCAGAAATTTTTTCGCCGGCAAAAGATGTCATAATTATATTTGAAACATCAAAGGCTGCCATTTTTATTAAAGGCATTGCATCTGCAGGCGTAATGCGTTCGCCGTTCTGGATTTTCCAGGAAATATTTGATTGTGAAAGGATTTCGTTAATGCGTTTGCGGCAACCAGGAATGATTACGACATTTATTCCGCTTTCGTAAATCAAGCTTATGTCACGGATATGAGAAGGGAGCATTGAAGAATTTATGATTTCGTCATCAATGTAGATGACAGTAACTGCATTTTTAAAGACTTTTATATAGCGAATTACGTCGCGGATTTCTCTTGCTTTTTGCGTTATTTCTTGTGATTCTTTCTGCATATTTTAATTATCGTCTTGTTTGCTGGTTTTGTTCATATTTTGCTTTGAAAAAATGCAGCCGCAATAGTCTTGCCTGTAAAGACCAAATTCTTTGCTAAGTTCTAGACTGCGTTTAAAGCCGCCTTTCTTTTTAAAATCACTTGTCAGGAATTTTGTATTTGTTTGAAAGTTTTTGGTATTTTCAAGTTCAAGTGATTTTCCGATTGTGTTGATTTTTTGTGCATCTTTAAACGGACTTATGGAAAGCGTTGTCGTAAACCAGTCAAAGTTGTTTTGACAGGCAAACTGATATGCTTTTTTCATTCTGAAAAAATAACATCTCTGGCATCGTTCTCCTTTTTCTGCTTCTGTTTTTAATTCTGGTTCATTTTGGACATTTGTGGCATCAAAAAAATCTTGTGTATTATAAGGTTCTTCAATCAGCTGAATTTTTTCTGATGAAAATAAAAGTAAAAAATTTTTTAATTCTGTCAGGCGGCGGTTGTATTCTGCTTCCGGGTGAATGTTCGGATTATAATAGAAAACTGTTATTTTAAAAAAGTTCAGCAGATATTCAAGTACGTAAGAGGAACAGGGCGCACAGCATGCATGCAAAAGCAAAGACGGCTTTTTGCCTTTTTGAAATGTCTTTGCTTTTGTTATAGAAGAAAGAATTGCGTCGAGTTCTTTTTGATAGTTTTGCTTATCCATTTGGACGTATTATAAAGCAGATTTGTTTTATTGTCGATTAGAATCCTTTGTGTGTTTTAAAGCAATTTTTCTTGCCAGATAGATGAAAGGTGTATCTAAAAGGCTTGTAATTACATAAATTATATAGCATGCGACTGTAATTGAAATAAGTTCCTTTAATGGGAAAATTCCAAAGAAAGCAATAAAGTTGAACAAAACTATGTTTATAAGTTGCGAAATCAAAGTCGAAAAATTGTTTCTGAACCAGAGCATTTTAGTATGGCTTCCTGTTTTCTTTTCTGTGAGATTCCACCATTTATGATAAAGCCAGACATCAAGTACTTCAGAAATTGCATATCCTGCAAGACTTGCGCACAAAATACGCGGTGTATTTGCAAAGAGTGCTTTTACAGATGGCATTGCCCAATCGTTTTCTGCAGGAATGTAATGAACCCACATTGATGAAAGAACGATAAAGAGAACTGTTGTAAAAATTCCGACAATAACGCCTTTGTCTGCATCTTTTTTTCCGTAGATTTCGCTCAAAATATCTGTTGCAAGAAAGCTTGAAGCAAACAAAGTATTGCCGAGCGTCTGGTCCATTCCAAAAGCATTGACAAGAATTGTTACTTCGATATTTGCGAAAACGGCTGCAATTCCAATCCAGGCAAAAAGTCCGCTTTTACCAAACAGACGGAAAAACAGGACTGTGCCGCCAAAAGAAATTACTAATGACATAATCAGTAATAATTCGTTCATTTTTAACCTCTTAATCTTGATGACAGGAGAGTCTTAGCGATAAAAAAACAAGGGGAAATTTTAATTAACGTTGACCTGGTTTTGTTTAACGACAGGAAGGACTTCGAACTGTCTTTTTTTTATTGTCTTAAAATAACAGATTGCGCTGAATGTATGAACTATAAATTTGTATGGATTTTTATAAATTTGGCTAGAACAAATCAAAAGAGCAGATTTCGTGTATTTTAAATTGAATGGAATCAGAAAGTTTTTCCAGTTCACTTTCTGACAGGAATCCTTTTGCACCGCCTGATTCTCCGATTTTCCAGGAAGCAAAAGTGACGGCTTTTTTAAGGCATTCAATCGGAGTATTTCCTTTTAAATAGTAATGAACAAAAGCAGAAAAGAGAGCATCTCCTGCGCCGACTGTGTTTACTACAGGTCTTGTGTAAACGCTTTCAATTGAAAAAACTTTTTTTGAATCGGAGTCAAGAATCATTGCGCCTTTTTTACCTTGTCCTAGGACAATGATTTTATTTTGGTATTCTCTGCGAAGTGCAAGCAGAAAATCCTCATGATTTCCCTGTATTTTTTCATCACTTAAAAAAACGATGTCAGCATTTTGTAAAAAGCGTCTGTTATACGAATCGTGAATGTCGCTCAAATCCTGAAGGTCTGTAAAAATAGGCTTGCCGAATTTCTGGGCATTTTTTATAAGTTCATCGTTAAAATTGATGTTGCATAGAATAAGACCGTCACACGAGGCAGCCATTTTTTCAACTTTGCTCAAAGGAAAAATGCAATCCTGAATGTCTTTTAAATCGCAGTAAATTTTTCTTGTGCCGTTTGTGTCAAACAAAATTGCTGACGAACACGTTTTTTCTATCTGGCTGACTACAAATTCAGTCGTGATGTTTTTATCTTTTAATTCAGCTTTTATCATTTCTGCAATGTTGTCTTTTCCGAGAATAGAAACGGGAATGACTTTGTCATTAAGGCAGTGCAGGGCATTTATTATATTAAAGGCAACTCCACTAAAGTCAGTGTTAATTTGATTGAACGCATATTCAATAGGACTGTACGTAACGGGAAAATTGTTAATGCATATATTTGTTTCAATATTAATTAATCCGCTGACTAAAATTTTCATTTTAATTTACCTCTTGGATATATGCTGACATTTCATTAAAATACCAAGATATGATAGAAATGACAAGTTCACAAAGAAAAGAGTTGAGTGCTAAGGCAAATTCGATTAAGCCTGTTGTAATTATCGGACAGAGCGGACTGACTGATGGCGTTGTCGGAAAAGTTGAAGAATCGTTAAATGCCCACGAATTGATAAAAATTAAATTTCTTGAATTTAAAGACGAAAAAAAAGAATTAATCGAAAAACTTTGCAATGATTGCAATGCATCCCTTGTAAGGATAATTGGAAACATTGCAATCATTTATCGCGAAAATACAGAAAAAAAACAAAAAGAATAAATTTATTTTAACTTCTGATTTTATTTTACGGAATCAATAACTTTACGCATATCGTCTGTCAGATGTTTTGCGGCAACTGCTGGCTGCATGTCTTTGTATTTATCCATTGCAATCTGCGGCAGAACAGTAAAGTCATAAAAATAAGTTTCAGTCGGGTGAACTTTGTAAAACGGATCATGTTTTCCAAGTCCATATTTGTCACTTCCGCCAATGTGTAGCGGCTGAATGTTGCAGCCGGTTGCAAGGGCAATTCGTGCAGCGCCTTTTTTATACGGATTTGTTCCGTGGCGCGGAGTACGTGTTCCTTCTGGGAAGATGATTAAATTTGAACCAGAGTCTAGAGACTTTTTGCAGTCTGCAACCATTTTGTCAAAATCATCATCATTTGAAATATAAAGCGGTTTTACAATGCCCGAAACAATAGTATTTTTGAGTCCTGCCCGAATTATGCAGTCAGCATTTTTTACGAATGCAAAAGTATAAATTACATCAAGCAATGAAGGGTGATTTGCTACTATGATGCACGATTTTAAATTGCGGAGAGCTTTTAAGTCGCTGACCTTAAATTTTGAAACCTGTATGATGCTCATAAAATGAATTAAGACATTAAAGACAGAAGAAATGAAAATTCTTCCCTTTACTCTGAAAACGTCTTTATCATGCCAGACAAGTCTGAGTATTGGAAAAACCAGAATAACAATAATAAGTGTTCCAATTCCGAAAAGCAGATAAACTAAAAGTTTTGCAATTGTTCTGTAAGCGTACAGAAAAGGATTTTTTACTTTTGGTAAATCGTCAGCTGCATATTTTGGATCAATCTGTTTTGCCATATCTTTTTCCTTAAATTTTAAAAATATATTTATTAATTATAGCACTTTTTTATATGAAGTCTAATAAAATCATAGACACTTTCTGGGATATCGCCTGTGCAATATTCTATTGATTTTATATCTGATTTTACATCAGTAAGCTGATTTTTTGAAAGTATGCAAGAAAAAGCCAGAGGAGGCTTGTTATCAGGAGCTGCTTTTCCGTATTCAGAAGGGATAAATTCATCAGCATAAACAAAGATGATTTTATTCTGCGTGCCTGCAAGAACAGGGGCAAGAGCACAAAGAAGTCCGTCTTTAAAATTATCGTTTGTAGGGAAAATTACGTTATAACCGTTTTTTAAGTTGCAGGCAATTGTCGCCAGGGCAATCGGTGCATTGAAAACTGATAAAGAAAAAGATGCCGGCAAAATCATTTTATCTTCGATGATTGATTTATTCAACTTGAATTCACGCTCGATTTCGCCGCGAAAAGAAACGAAAACGAGTTTTGCGCTTTGTTCAATTTGAATTTTATTGATTAAATCATGGACAACTTCGACTGTCATTTTAGAAAGCTGACTTAATCGCCTTCTGAAAAGTGGATCTGTATAACTTAGTGAAGGCGAAATTTTTTCCTGCAGGATTTCTTTTTTATTATTTGCCCAGAGAATCCAATCATTAACAGATTCCAAACCGGGCGCAAATAAAGATGGTTCTGAAATAAAAAAATTATCCTTCAAGAAAGGTACCTACTTTTTTCTAAATACTAAAAGTGAATAACAATTTGAACCTAAATTATGATGGGCAGTTTTAAGTTCAAAACCGGCTTCTTCAATGGCATTTACAAGTTCACCATATCTGTACATTTTGCTGTTGCCGTTTGCAATGCACGTAAAATAAAGTGAAGTTGCCTGTAAAGAATAGCTTTCTGCTTCAAAGCGCTGCTTGTCCCAAAGCGGTTCCAGAACATAAACATCTGTGTTCTCTGTTGCCACAGCGTGAACTTTTTTTAAGATTTTTGTTATCTGATGAAGTGAAAAACAGTCAAGAAACTGGCTCATCCAGACTGCATCCGGCTCAGGAGGAAGGACTGTAGACTCTGCAAGAATGTTACCGGCATAAGTTGAAATGCGGTTTTTAAAACCTGCAAGTTCAGCATTTTTTTGTGCAACGGCAATTTGTCCGGGTAAGTCGATGATTGTAACGTTTACATCCGGGGTAAATTTGCAACTTGCAATTGCCCATTTTGCAGTATTCCCGCCAATGTCAAAAAGACGTTTAGGCTTGTTTTTATAGACAATTGGTAGTGCTTCAGGAAAAGCGATGTCGCTGTAAAAGTGGTCAAAGTCAAACCAACTTTTCTTTTCGCGTTCTGGCAAAGTTGAAAGCGCTTCGTAAACAGTTGTCCATTGTTCGCCAAAAACTTTGAGACCTTCTGGTTTTCCTGTTTTTATTGAATCAATCAAATTGAACGCACCTTTATAACAGATGTCATTTGTAAAATTGAAATTTACTTTTGTAAGGTTGTCTTCCAAAAGGAACCAGCCTATTTTGCTCAAAGAAAGGCGTTCTTTGCCGTCGACAAGTTTTAAAAGCAGGACATTCATTCCGACAGCCATTTCTGCAAGAACTCCGACACCGTATTTTGAAATTCCAGATTTTTCAGAAATTTCGTCAATTGTAAGTCCGTCATCACCGCTGTCATTGATGATTTTTAGTATATTCAATTCAATTAAAGCCCTTACTGCCTGAAAAGTCAGCGGTGCAAAAGCAATTTTTTGTGCTTCAAATTTTGCATCGATTGCATGAAGATTGTCGCTTGCAAATTTTTCCATATTAAAATCTGAAGTTCTTTTCATAATTTATGACTTTACCATAATTGTTTATAAAATATCAAGTTTTAAACTGTGTTTTGCCAGTAATATAAAAATGAAAGTAAAACTTGATATTTTAATATGCTTAGTATATAATTCTCTTTACGTACTAATTTTTTAGTGCTTTTATTTTTTTGTTAGGGAATTAGCAGATGGATGAACTTAAACAGGAAATAAAAGAGTTGATTATATCTTCTCTTGAACTTGAAGACGTTAAACCTGAAGATATAAAAGACGATGCACCTATTTTTGGAAAAGGCTTGGGTCTTGATTCAATCGATGCATTGGAACTTGGCGTAGCAATCAAGAAAAAATTTGGTGTAAAACTGTCTGCAGAAAGTGAAGACAGTAGAAAACATTTTGCATCTGTAAATGCACTTGCTGAATTTATTTTGGCAGAAAAGGCATAATTATTTTAAGGGGTAAAAAATGACAAAAGAAGAAATTTTTGCAAAACTTCAAGATGTATTAGAGAACGAATTTGAGGTTGAAAAATCAGACGTAAAATTGGAATCAAAACTTTTTGAAGATTTAGACCTTGATTCAATTGATGCAGTTGACCTTGTTGTAAAAATGAAACCTTACATCAATGGAAACATTGATCCTGAAATGTTCAAGAGTGCTAAGACAATTCAGAATGTAGTAGATATTCTTGCACCTCTTGCAAAGTAAGTAAAATTTATGAAAGCCTTTTTAAAGGTATTCATAGCAATTATTTCGGTACTATATCCTGTTCTGGTTTTTACATTATTAGTTGTCTATAAATTTCCAGTCAGGATTGTATCGTTGTGTGTTGTTTTTTTGGCACTTGTTTATTTTATTTCTGCAACAAGTGAAAACCCGGATAAAGACAAGTCCGGTAAAAAACGTTTTTCTTTTAATTTAAAGCCTTTAATTTCTTCAATATTTTTGCTCATAATCGGAATTACCTGTTTTTTAACAAACAGTTCTCTTTTTTTAAAACTTTATCCGATTGTAGTCTGTGTCACTTTATTATTTGTTTTTGGCATTACGATATTCACTCGGCCGAACATAATTTTCAGATTTGCAACTCTTCAGGACAAGTCAATCATCGGCTCTGTCAATGAAAAAAGAGTTGAACGCTATTGCCTTAAAGTAACGTATATATGGTGTTCATTTTTTATTTTGAATAGCCTTGTTGCAGCTTACACTGCCTTTTTTTGTGATGAAAAGATTTGGACGATTTACAACTGCGGAATTTCTTATGGAATAATGGGAATTATTTTTGCAGTTGAATTTATAGTAAGGAGTTTTGTTAATAAAAAAATGCCTAAGTTTTATCCTATTTCAAAGTTTACAGCTGATTCAAGAAAAGACGATGATGTTTTGACTTATGAAGAATTCTGGTCGTCAAAAAAATATAAAACATGGAAAGATTTTTTAACTGACAGTGCCAAAATGCGTAAATTCATTCAAAGCAGGAATGAAAAAAAATGGATTTTGCATTGTGATGATTATTATTATTTTTTATGTACATACATTGCATTGTTTCAGTGTAAAAAAGAAATTGCCCTGACGGCAAATATTTCTGAAGAATTTATAAAGGAAATGCGGGACTCAGATGACGGATTTTTGACTGATTCAAAAGACGCAGGAAATTCAGATTTTATTCCGGATATAATCGAAAATTCTGCAATGCCGACGGAAGAAGAAATCCGAACAACGCCTGCAATCAATGCTGATGAAACAAAAATATATATGTTCACTTCCGGCAGTACCGGAAAGCCAAAGGCAGTTTTGCAGCGGCTTACAGAATTTGAACTTGACAATGAGTTTATTTTCTCTTTGTGGGGAGATGAATTGTTAAAAAGAAAAGTTGTCGCAACTTTAAGCCAGCATCATATTTACGGACTGCTTTTTTCTGCGATGCTTCCGTTTGCTGCTGGAATTCCTGTAAGACGTCATAGGATAGAATTTCCTACTGAGTTTGAAAAACTGACAGACGAAAGTTATTTTGTAGTTGCAGTTCCGGCATTTTTAAAGCGGACAGTTGAAGTTGAAGAAAAACTGAGTATGAAAAATCCGTTTATCGTAACGAGTGGTGGTGTTTTGTTGCCAGAAGTTGCGGCAAAGACAGAAAAAGTATTTGGTTTCTGGCCGATGGAAGTTTACGGAAGTACAGAAACGAGCGGAATTGCATATAGAAAGTCAAAAAACGGCTTGGAGTGGACTCCTTTTGCAAATGCAGAACTTTCGGTAAATGAAGACGGCTGCCTTAATATAAAATCGCCTTATATAAAAGATCCGGCAGGATTCCAGACAGCAGATTTAGTTGACATTCACTCGGATGGAAAATTTATTTTGCGTGGTCGCAAGGATTCTATCGTAAAAATAGAAGAAAAAAGAATTTCTTTGACAGAGGTTGAAAACAGGATTTTGCAGACGGGACTTGTAAAAGATGTCTGTGTAATTGCGATGAGTGACAGGCGACAGTATCTTGCGGCTGCTATTGTATTCAACGAAGAAGGAAAAAAGAAATTTGCTGACTGGAAAAAGTTTGATATAAATATGTATTTTCATGATTATCTTATAGACTTTTTTGAAAACGTTGTCCTGCCGAAAAAATGGCGCTATTTAGATGAACTGCCGATGGATTTACAGGGAAAGAAAAAGAAGCAAGATATAGAAGCATTATTTACCAAAAATGAAGATAGTGATAATATAACCTAATAATTTGCATAGGAAAAAATAATGTATTTAGAGAAGCACAAAATTTCAGACGAAAAAATAGTTTCAAAAGACGAAAATTCAGTGTTACTTGAATTATTCATCCCGGAAGAAAGTGATTTTTTTGACGGACATTTTCCTGAAATTCATTTAGTTCCGGCTGTTGCTCAGATTGATATGGCGACTTATTTTATTAAAAAGTATTTTGGAACTACACGCTTTATCGAAAGCACAAAAAGGCTTAAATTTACTTCTCCTGTAAAACCAAATTCAACTGTTCATATGAGTTTAAAATTTAATCCGGAAAAAAGTTCTGTTGCTTATAAACTGACTTCTGCTGATGAACAGAAAGCATATTCTGCAGGAACTTTTGTAATACGCAAGTAGTGACAGGAAATATGCAGCAGGCTTTTATCATTCCCGTTTACAATCATGGTGATACTCTTCAAAATGTAGTTGCTTCTTTGGCAGAATATAATTTGCCAATTATTGTCGTTGACGACGGGAATAGACTTAAAGACAAAGTTTTTATAAATCTTGTCTGCCAGCAATATGAAAACGTTACTCTTATTACAAATAAATTTAACCGCGGAAAAGGGTATTCTGTCTGCCGAGCTATAAAACAGGCTCATAAAATGGGCATTACTCATTTGTTCCAGATTGATGCGGACGGACAGCATGATACTGAACAGTGTCAGCTATTTCTGGAAGCTTCAAAAAATAATCCTGATGCATTAATCTGTGGTTGTCCAAAATTTGATGAGTCAGTTCCTGTTGAACGGCTTAACGGAAGGAAAATCAGCAATAACTATGCTTCGTTTGTAACATTGACAGACGGTTACATAAAAGATGCAATGTGCGGCTATCGTATTTATCCTGTAGAGCCTTTTTATAAAATCTGCCGTTTTTCTTATATTGACAGTCACATGGGATTTGATACTGAAATTTTAATCCGAATGATTTGGAAAAACGTTCCAATAATTTATATGCCGGTAGAAGTTTCTTATCCTGTCGGGGGCAAATCAAATTTTAGAATGATTCGAGATAATATCAGAATTTCTTTTATGTTTGCAAGAATGACAATCGGAATGTGGCTTCGCTATCCGATGCTGAATAAAAGACGAAAGAGTCAGAAGAGTGAAAAAGATAAAAACAAAACAGACAAATAGTTCAGAAAAAATTGCAGGCTGGGCAAAAGAAGATGAAGTTATAAAGACAAACATACCGATTTATCTGACACTTGGTATGTTGAAATTTGCACCGCGATTTTTTTTGAATTTTATAACGCGATGTGCAAGTGTATTTTTTTATCTGTTCAATAAACGTGCAAAACAGGAATGTCTGAGGTTTCAGAATCAGTTTTTAAAAGTTGCAAAAAATGATGAATTAAAAAAGAACAATGTTTTTAGGCAGATTTTGTCATTTGCAGTTACATTCGTTGAAAAAATGGAATGTTGGGTAAAAAATGACTTTAAGGTAAAAATAGAGTTTCAGGATGATGATGTAAACCAGTTGATAAATCAGTTGAATGCAGGGAACGGTGCGTTTATTATTTGTTCACATCTTGGCAATTCTGAAATTTTAAGAAATCTTGCAAACCATAATAAAATTTATCTTGACCGGGAAATTCCAGTTTCTGTATTAATGGATTTGAGTTCAACACAAAATTTTACAAATACAATAGAAAAAATAAATCCGGGGTTTTCAAAAAACATTGTTGACATAAACAATATTTCGCCTGCGACAATTGAAATTTTGCAGGAAACTATTGAAAAAGGTGGACTTGTCGTAACTGCCGGTGACAGAATTTCTAAAAATGCGGACTCTAGATATTTGACGGCTTCTTTTTTGGGCAAAGATGCTCCCTGGTCTTATGGAGTGTATCTTCTTGCAATGCTTTTAAAAGCACCTGTGTACTTTATGTTTGGGATTCGTAACGGGGATGTTTCGTTCAAGAGGAATTATAATTTTTATATAAAGCGGAGTTCCGTTGATACAGACTGTTCACGCAAGGAACGTGAAACAAAAATCGAGGAACTTTGTTTAGAATTTGCAGGTGAACTTGAAAAACGATGTCTTGAAAATCCGTTCCAATGGTACAATTTTTATGACTTCTGGCAGTTCCCTAATTAATTGAAGAGTAATTGAATTTTATTTACGGAGGGATGTATGAATGTAAAAAAAATTTTTGTCCTGCTATTTGTCGGAATATTCGTAAATTTGAATTTTTATGCGCAGGAAGGGAATATTGATTTTAAAAAGGTCTGTGACGGGCTGGCAAAAAATAGATTAATCCGCGGTGATTTTGAATTGAGTCAGTATATAAAAAAGACAGGAAAAGAATTAAAATCATCAGGCGTTTTTGTACTTAGTGCAGATGATGGAATTATCTGGTTTACAGAAAAACCTGTAAGCACTGTGATGGCAGTTACAAAAAATTATATGATTCAGGAAATCAACGGCAAAAAGCGTAAAATTGACGGTTCAAAAAATCCGACTTTTATGGAAACGGCAAAAGTAATTTCTGCGATGTTTACCGGAGACTATGAAAAAATAACAGAAAGTTTTGACGTTCATTATAAAATTGAAAAACAGGACAATGTTTTTGTATGGAAAGCTGTGTTGACGCCAAAAGACAAAACTCTGGCTTCGTATTTTAAAGCAGTTGAAATTTCAGGAACAAAATCAGGTGAAAATACTTTTTTAACTCGTTTTTCTCACATTCAGTTTAATGATGACATTACGACATACAGATTGAAAAATCAGGCTGTAATTGATAATCTTACTGATAATGAAAGACAATATTTTTAAAAACAAAACGTTTACGTCTTTGTGGATTGCAGTTCATGGTTTTATTTTTATAACTTTGGCAGTTTTATTTTTTTGCGGAACAAAATTTAAAATAAATACAAATCTATTTGACATTCTTCCAAAGACTAATGCGAGCCGCGAAGTAAGCAAGGCGGACAATTTAATAAACAGCAAAACCGGGAGAATGTTCATAGTTCTTGTCAAAGACAGGAATTTTGAACTTGCAAAAAAGAGCGCATCAAATTTATATAATCTTTTGAATTTACCGGAAAATAAAAAGACTTTTGAAAAAATAGATTTTTTCGTTGATAAAAACGTAATGACAGAAATTACGGATTTTTATTACAAAAACAGATTTAACTTGCTTGATTCAAAGACAGTAGAAAATCTTAAAACAGACAGCGGAATAATCGATTTTATAGAAGAATCTTTATTGAATATTTACAGCGGGCTTACACCGAAAGAAAATATTGAAGAAGATCCGTTTGCGCTAGGTGAATACGGATTGTCAAACGCACTTGGAAAAATTCTTGATACAGGAACTTCGATGAGCGTGCATGACGGAGTTTTATGCGCTTTTGATGATGATACCTGCTATGTAATGCTTCGCGGAATTTTGACGGCGGATGGCTCTTCTATAACAAATAAATCAAGCGGTGTAAAAAAAATTTATGAATACGCTGAATCTGTAAAAAGCGGTTTGAAAAATCTTGAAAGTGAAAAAAATTCTGAAATTGAATTTATTTATTCGGGAGTGCCGTTCCACAGTTATGAAAGCTCGTCAAAGGCGCAGTCAGAGATTACGGTAATTTCTACTGTTTCAATGATTCTGGTTATTTTGCTGTGCTTTTTTGTTTTTAGGAATTTGTTACCAGTGGGATTTTCTGTCGGGGCAATTTTAATCTCAGTTTTGTTTGCATTATCAAGTGTCCTTGTTGTTTTTAAAGAAATTCATATTTTAACGTTTGTTTTTGGAACGACTTTAATCGGAACTTGTCTTGATTACAGCGTTCACTTTTTTGTCAGATGGAAAGGTGATACGGAGTTAAAATCTGGAATTGAAATCAGGAAAAAATTGTTAAAAGGACTTACGCTTTCGCTTGGTTCAACAGAAATTTGTTATCTGCTTTTATTTTTTGCACCATTTGCTTTGTTGAAGCAAGTTGCAGTTTTTTCGTTTACGGGAATTTTAAGTTCATATTTGACAGTGATTTGCCTTTATCCGCTTTTAAAAGTGCCGGAAAAAAACAGGCAAATTAAATTTTTGCAGAATAGACAGAGTGGTCTGATTAAAGAAAATGTCAGAAGAACAGTTTTTGCATTTTTTGTTGTCGCAATTGGAGTTACAGCTGTCATTTTTTACAAAAACGTCAAAGTTGAAAATGATCTGAAATCTTTTTATTCGATGAAAGGGGAACTGTTTGAAAGCGAGATTACTGCAAACAGAATTTTAAATTCTGGTTCAAGTGGCTGGTACTTTATTGTAAAAGGGCAGACAAAAGACGAACTTTTGGAAAATGAATTCATTTTTTGCAAAAAGCTTGATGATTATATTCGTGATTGCAAAGATAATGAAATGACGTACAATTCCGTTACGAAATTCGTTCCGCCAAAAAGCGAGCAGAAAAAATCATATAATGCAGTCAAAAATCTTTTGCAATATGCAGAAGACCAGTTTTTACTTTTAGGCTATGATTCAAAAGAAGCAAAAATACTGGCGCAGAATTTTAAGACAGAATATGATGAAAAAAACGGCAGTTTTTTAGATTTTGAAACTGATACTCCTGAATTTATAAAAAGTGCAGTTGCAAGTTTATGGGTTGGCGAAGTTGACTCTGAATGGTTTAGCATTGTAATGCCGATGCATTTTAAAGATTCAGAGTTTTGCAAAAACCTTACTCTAGAAGACGATAATGTATTTTTTATGAACAAGATGAGTGATGTCAGCAGTGAACTGAATGTTTTGACTCGGCTGATTCTTGTATTTTTAGTTATGGCATTTGTCGTAATGGCAGCTGTCTTGAAAGTATTTTATAAATGGAAAGAAGTTTTAAAAATAATTTTAATACCACTGATAACTGTTTTTACCTGCATTACGCTGTTGACGGCATTCAAAATTCCGCTGGGATTTTTTAGTGTCACGGGAATTATTTTGGTATTTGGACTGAGCATTGATTATATAATTTATGCTGTTGAAAATTCTGAAAGGCTGAATACGCTGGCAATTTTTCTTTCGTTTGTTTCGAGTGCGCTTTCGTTTGGAGCACTGGCGCTGAGTTCTTTTGCGCCTGTATTTATGTTTGGTTTTACAGTGTCTGTCGGTTTGACGACGGCATTTTTGTGTACGATGCTGGTAAAAAAATAAGAATCTGCGATTTTCGTATCGCGCTAAATAGATGTCTGTCTGACATTTTGAATTAACTCGTGCACTTTACCATTTTTTGTACTTTTTATATAATATTTATATGTCACTGTTTCAGGTCATTACGGATTTTTTTGACAGTTTATTCCGCAGCTCATCGCCTGAGGTTCAAAAGAGATTGAAGTTGAAGAAAATTGATTCTGAGTTGAAATCTCTTCCGAATGGAATTTATCGTAATGGATTAATTCAGCCTAACTTTGCAGAAACTTTAAGAGTTCTTTATATAAATACACAGCCGATTTTAAAAATCCTTGAAAACACGATTGCAGGACCTGACATTAAGCGGAATACCCGCTTTGAATTTCAGCTGATAGTTTCCTGTTACAGCGAAGAAAGTCAGAAAAAGCTTAAAAGCCTTGAATTTGACGAGAGAAAGCAGGAAGCTCTTGTTGCTGATTTGGAAAACTCTCCGATTTCCCGGGTTTTTGAAGAACAACACCGCCGGCTTGAAAAACTTGTTCATGAACTTAATTCAAAAGAATTTATGAAAATGGATCAGGTTTTTGTAAAATTGAAGCAATTGACAGAACTTTGCAAATTTAATTTTGTAACGCCTTTAAAAACGTTTGACCCGCACTTCAATCAGAATGAACCAAATTCATCAAAGAATTTTTCTGCAGTAGCGCCAGTTGCGCTGGAAAATGTTTTTCTGGATTTGTATTATATCATTTCTGATTTTCAGATGACAATGTCTGTTGCAAATGCTATTATTGCACTGGCACAAATTATGAATATCGATTCAATGACTTCTGAAAGACAAAAATCTATTGTCAATAATTTAAAAAAGATTGAATTTGTGTGCCGGAAAATTTTAAATGGAGAAATCTTAAAAAAACTTATTCTTATTGCAAAACAGAATCCTGATTTTGAACCAAAGGCAACTTCTTATTCAGCAGATACGCGGCAGAAATTTGCAAGTTACATTCAGGAACAGTATGTTTCTGATGAAGCCAGAATCAAACGCGAAATAAAAGATGATAAAATCAAGACTGAACTTGAATCTCTTTTTGAAAACCGTCAGCTGCTTCCGTTGACAGGTTATAATGAAACTATGAATGAGCTGCTTTTGCAAAATTCGCCTGTTTCGTTTACCTGGATGATGCCGATGCAGATTTTAAAGACATTTTATGCCGTTTATTATCCAGATACTTTAAAAGCATTGTTAAATGATATTGTAATCGAAGGTTTTTTTAATAATCCGTCGTATAAAACTCAGTTTTCACAGAAAGTTTTTACCGTAAACGAAGTTGGCGAAAAAATCAGTTCTTTTGAAACTTCTTTTGAAAATAAAGGTTCTAATAATGAATCATTGTTACGCAGTTACATAAGGGACAGCCACAAGGATTCAGATTTTACTAAGAAATTAATATCTTTAGTCGATAATATTAATGCGGAAGCAAAGGATATTATTCAAAAGCAGGTCAGTGCTCTTTACAGTTTATATGTAGAACTCGGTGATTTGCTGCAGGATGCTAAAAAGCCTTCTTGCGAAATTGTTTCTAACTTGAAAGTTCTTATGATATCTTCAAGAAACAGAGATAACACGGATTTTTTGGAAAACACTTATGATAAGTGGAAAGCCTTTTTTGAAATTATGAGGAATTATGCTATAATAACTGTAGCAGAAAAAAAGTGAGATGAGTGAAAATAATGATTTAATTCAGAACATTATGAGTACTTCCCTGATTTCATCTGATTCAATGCATGATGCAGTTGAGATGTATGAAAAACGGATTTATGACCTCCAGCAGTTACTTGAAATTTCGCGTTCATTATGTTCCACCCTTGAATATACTACTTTGATAGAGTCAATTTTATATACCTGTATGTGTCAGATGCACGTAAGTGGTGCAGGAATTTTTGTTCTTGATGATTTTGATTCTAATGCCTTTAATCTTTCAAATAATCATACCGGCATAGATTTAGACCCGAGCATTAATTATTCCATTATGCTTGATAATCCTGTTTTAAAGCTTTTAAGTTCTGAAAATTCAACTACGACTATCGAGGCAATAAAAGAAGCTTTGGGAAACGATGTTGACATTAAGGAACTTGAATCTCTGCATCCGACACTGATTATTCCGTTATTCCATAAAAATCATATGAATGGAATTCTTGTTTTGGGTGAGCGGCTTGATTTGGGCGATGGAATTGAATATTCTGAATACGATAAAAGCCAGATTGTTGCTATTGCTTCTCTTGCAGCAGTTGCCATAAACAATGCATCTCTGCTTGAAAAATCAAGTACAGATATGATGACTCACCTGAAATTAAAATACTTTTTTTATAATGTGCTTACAGATAAACTTGATTTGGCAATAGAACAAAAGCAGCCGCTTGCTGTCTTGATGTTTGATATTGATTTTTTCAAGAAATTCAATGATACATGGGGTCATGCCTGCGGTGATTTTGTATTAAAATCTGTTGCAAAAATCATCAAGACAAATACGCGCGAACACGATGTTGCAAGCCGTTATGGCGGAGAAGAATTTACGGTAATGCTGCCGAATACTTCAAAAGAAGATGCAATGAGCGTTGCTGAACGTATTAGAAAAGAAATTGAAAAAACAGATTTCTGTTATGAAAACCAGCATATGAATGTAACGATTTCTATTGGATGTGCTGTATATGATTCAGAAAAAAATCCGGTTTCAGTGCCGAAAGATTTAGTTGAACAGGCAGACAAAGCGCTGTATGCTTCAAAACGGAACGGACGCAATATGGTATCTTTTGCGGATTCAGATGTAATCAATAATATAGAAATACCAAAATGACAAATTTATTAAGAAAAAAATTCCGTTACAGATATTTTAATGCTACGCTGATTCTCATATTAATAAATGTCGTAATGTTCATACTTTCGTTAATGATGCCAAAGCTTAAATATTTATTAAGTATGAATCCGGTTCTTGTCATAAGATACAAATGGGTATGGCAGTTTGTAACATGTATGTTTATGCATGCAAACATTCAGCATATATTTTTTAATATGCTTGGTCTTTTAATGTTTGGAATTCAAGTTGAAAAATCGCTTGGTTCAAAAGAATTCCTACTTTTGTATTTTGTCTGTGGAACTTTGGCAAACGTTTTTTCTTTTGTAGTTTATATGCTTAGCGGACAGTATAACGTTTTTCTGCTTGGTGCAAGCGGTGCTCTTTATTCTGTTTTATTTGCTTTTGCAGTAATTTTTCCGACAGTGAGGGTTTTTATATTTGGAATACTTCCTGTACCTGGTCCTGTCCTGATTTTGTTATATACAGTCATTGAACTTGGAAGCCAGTTGTTTGGTTTGAGTGGCGGGGTTGCTCACATGACGCATTTGTTTGGGTTTGCAGCAGCTTGGGCTTATTTTGTAATTCGTATAGGAGTTAACCCTATAAAAATATGGAAAAACGCATTGCGTCATTAATTCTCTGTTTTTTTGCTTTTTCTTTTTTGCCTTTAGCACAGGAAAATTCTCAAGAAAAAATCAGGCTTTATATCTGGGCATTAAAAGATGCTTATCCGGGTATTAAAGAGGACAAGCCTTATGGCCAGGCAAAAGCTCATTTAAAATCGCTGTCAGAATTTCTCTTATGCGGAATGACTTATGGTTGGAAATTTTCGTATACACCGAGTGACAAGCTCCGTAATGTAAGTGAATATTTTGAGTGTGAACCGCTGCATTCTTTTGAAAATGACAGGCAGAACATTGAATATGACGAAATCTTTATGCGCGAAGATAAAATTTTTTGCTGGGTGAATTTTGAGCGCACAAAGCAGATGATGTATTATTACAATCAGTTCAGTTCGATAAAAAATCCGCGTGTAATTGGAAGCGGCAAGGCAAAATTGTCAAAGGGTTTTGAAGGGTTGCAGGAGGCTGCGTTTAATTCAATTAAGGACGGCGTGCGCGAATATTATAGAAAGATTATAAAAAACAAACCAAAAGAAATAACCGGAACAATCCTTATTAGAAAAGTTCCGGCAATTTATATAGATTCCGGGAACTATGTCGTTGAACTTGATTTTTTCTTACAAACTAGTAAAATAAAAGAATACAGTCAGTTTTAATTCATATCAACTTGGAATATTTATAGAAATACTTTTTTAGTGTTTTTATTAGGAGGAAAATTATGAAAAAAATCTTTGCAGTTTTAGCTTGTATGGCAAGTTTTTCTTTGTTCTATGCACAGGAAGCGAGTACAGACGAATTGCTGAATCCAAAAGATCCGATGGACCGTACTGTTCAAGTAATCGTACCTGAAAACCAGCGCCTTACGACAAACCCGGAAACTGGCAAACAAAAACCGGCATCCGTAAAAATTGAATATCTTGAAAATTATGACGAAGTTCATATTTATTATACTTGTCTTGACGTAGCTTTTGATAAAGGCGATGCAATGGTTACTATTGCAGATTGTCTTGAAGATTTTAGAATTGAACATGATTATGTAAAATATTCATATTTAAAAAGAGATAAAACAAGACATTACAAAGATGAACGCGGTATTAAAATGGGCGAAATGCTTTGTGTTGTAAAATTCTACCGTTAGTTTTGGAGTAAAATAAAAAATGGACATCTCAGGAATAATTAAAAACCTTCATCCTTTGGAAATAAAGGTACTTTTAAAATATACGCAAAAGGATGAATTAACTTCAGCACGTTTGCAAAAAGAATTAGACTACAAAGAGGGTCATGCAAACCAGGCTTTTTCATGGCTTGGAGGCAAAGAACTTGTAAAAGAAATAAGCCGCACGCCTCATACTTTTTTTGAAATTACAGATTTGGGAAAAGAGCTTTCAGAAAAGGGAACTGTTGAAGAACGTGTCGTTAGTTTCTTAAAAGAAAACGGTGCTAAAGTATTACCTGAGATTGCGTCTAGCCTTGGACTTGAACAGAAAGATATCGGAAGTGCATTCGGGCAGCTTTCAAAAGAAGGCATCCTTGCGATGAATCCTGAGAAAAAGGCTGAATATACAGGAAAGGATTTGCCTGCAAGAATTACGCTGACAACTCAGATTTTAAAGAAAGCTGTTTTGAGCGCTGACGGAATTTTGAATAAAGAAAGTCTTTCTGCAGAAGAACTTGACGTAATTTCTTCTCTTTCAAAAAAGCGCGGTGCTGCTGATTCTCCTTTTAGGGAATTTACGCGGGAAACTGTAGTTTACCAGCTTTGTGGTGAAAGTGATGCAGTTGCTGCCGAACTTAGAAAAGTTGGTGTTACTGGTAATGAAATTGGCGAAATTACGCCGAAAATGCTTGAAACCGGCGAATGGAAAAAAGGAACATTCCGTGGTTACAACATCATGATTCCGCCGGCACGAAATATTCCGGGACGAATAAATCCGTATGTGTCGTTTTTGGAATCTGTTAAGGACAAGCTTTGTTCACTTGGTTTTCAGGAATTTGACGGTCCGCTTGTAGAAACTGAGTTCTGGAACGGCGATGCGCTGTTTATGCCTCAGTTCCATGCTGCGCGAGACATTCACGATGTATATAGAATTAAAAATCCGACACACGCAAAATCAATAGAAGAACCGTATCTGTCAAATGTTGCCCGGATTCATGAAAACGGTGGAAACTCAGGAAGCCGCGGCTGGAATTATTCATTTGACAGGGAATTTACCCGCCGCTTGATTTTGCGCAGTCAGGGAACAGTTCTTTCTGCACATCAGCTTCATAAGGCAGAGATTCCGGGAAAATATTTTGGTATTGCGCGATGTTTCCGTTATGATAAAGTTGATGCGACACATTTGAGCGATTTTTATCAGACAGAGGGCATTGTTTTAGGTGAAGATGTAAACCTTAAAACGTTGCTTGGATTTTTGGAAATGTTTGCAGTAGAAATTGCAGGTGCGACAGAAGTAAAATATGTTCCGGGATATTTTCCGTTTACTGAGCCTTCTATTGAAGTTCATATCAAGCATCCGAAACTTGGCTGGTTTGAACTTGGCGGTTCTGGAATTTTCCGTCCAGAAGTTACAAAGGCGATGGGCGTTGATGTTCCTGTTCTGGCATGGGGAATTGGAATTGACAGAATGGCGCTTATGGCACTTGGCTTGAATGACCTTCGCGAATTGTTCTGTGAGGACATTGAAAAAGTGCGCCTTAGAAAAGCAAAGTTATAAGAATAAGTTCTGAAAAGTTTTAATGACATAGTTTTAAATATATTACAAGACCATTTTTGTAAAACAAAAGTGGTCTTTTTTGTGTCTCTGACTAAGGAAAGATAAAAATTTTGTTAAAGATTTGCTAAAAATATAATTTTTTTTGAAAAATTTAAATTTGTGTGGTAAAATTATATAACAATGTCAACAGCGTGGATAAAAAAGAAAAAATTTTTTGAATTTTCTCGGAAACTTGTTAAATATATTTGTTTTACTGTAAGTATACTTGTTATAGGAATTTTCCTGTTCATTACTTCTGTAAAGACACTTGAAGTAATACGCGTAAATGCAGAAAATACGACAAGGCAGACTGCAGAAACTCTTGTTCACGAATATGCTCTTGTTTTTCAATATTTATTTGAAGGCGCAACGGCAGAGTTAAAGCAGTTTACGAATTCTCCTGTTTTTGTCAAAGAAAATAATTTTGACGAGATTTATAAATGGTTCAAAGAAACCGAATACAGAAAACCTGAATATTTTTATAATATGTTTTTTTCTGATTTAAACGGCAATGCAATCATTTCTAACGGACAGCAACTTAATGTGCGTGACAGGAATTATTTTACTTCCATTGCAAAAGAGGGAAAAGTTCAGGCGGTATTTGGGCCGACAAATATAATGACCTCTGATTCTCCTGTAATTTTGATTTCTCAGGCAATAAAAAATGCAGACGGAGAATTAAAAGGAGTTTTGTGTGCTTCTATAAAGCTTTTGACTTTGCGCAAAATGACAGAGGAAATGGAAATAAAAAATTCTGGCAGATTTTTTATAATCGGGGATAATGGAAATTTTGTCTGCCATGCTTCTGAAGACTATTTGGGAAAAACTTTTACTCCGTATGACAAGCGATATTCTAAATTGTCGTCTGAGTATCTTCTGGAAACGAAGGACGGTGTTTTTGATTCAATTTCTACAGATGGTGATGAAATTACGATTTATCTTGAGCAGATTGAAAAACTAGGCTGGGTTTGTGGCGTCACTGTTGCAAAAAATAAGATGCTTTTTGTTTATAAGTATTTAAAGAAAGGCACGTTTATTGTTGTGCTGACTGTACTTGCAATGGTTGCGGTTTTTGCGTTTGTTTCAACTTTGATTTTAAATCATACGAATTTATGGGAAGCTTCTTATGATTCTCTGACAGGTTTGTGGACTCGTCCGAAGTTTGAAAAAGAAGCGCAAATTATGCTTGATAAATTCAAAGGAAAAAATTTTGCGCTTGTGGATATGGATTTTCGTGGTTTTAAATTTGTAAATCAGGGAATTGGAATGGAAGCCGCAAATGAAATTTTGTGTATCTGTGCAGAAGTTCTGCTTGCAAAATGCAAGGAAACTGGCGGAATCTGCGGTAAAGGTTATGCAGACCATTTTTATGCAATGGGGCAGATTGAATCTGTTCAAAGTTTTATGGAAATGTTTGAAGCGCTGCTTGAAGAAATAAGCCGTTCTCTTGTTCAGTTTGAAATTCCAGTACATTTAAAAAGCGGCATTACTTTTATTCTTCCAAAGATTCAGTTTTATAATGAAAATAAAACTATTTCGGATATGATTGGAGAAGCTTCGTTTGCAAAGGGAACTATAAAAAGTGATGTTTTGCAGAAGTATGCGATTTATTCACATAAAATGAAGATGAGCATTGATAAAGACCAGCGTATTGAACGATATATGGAAAAGGCTTTGCAGCAAGGCGAATTTTTTGTAATGTACCAGCCTAAGATTGCACTTGCTGATGACAAAATAAAAGGTGCAGAGGCTTTGGTTCGCTGGAACAGTTCAAATCCGAAACTCGGGTTTTTAACTCCGGGAGAGTTTATACCTGTTTTTGAGAAAAATGGCTTTATAGTTCAGCTTGACTTTGAAGTGTATGAGATGGTGTTTAAATTTTTGCGCGAGCAGCTTGATTTGGGAAATCCTGTCGTTCCTATTTCTGTAAATATGTCGCGCAATCATACGAATCCTGATAAGTTTGTAAAGGAATTTGTGCGCCGGTTTGAAAAGTACAACCTGCCGCCGAATTTGATTGAAATAGAAATTCTGGAGCGTGCTTCGGAAGGTGATGTATATAATTTGATAAATGTAACGGAAAAACTTCATAGTTACGGATTTTGCGTTGCAATGGACGATTTTGGCAGTGGACAGTCTTCTCTTAATATGCTTAGTGAAGTTCCAATTGATGTTATAAAATTTGACCAGCATTTTTTGCGTAAAAAAGATGCAGCAGGCGGAAATGCAAATATGATTAATGTTCTGATTGAACTTGGAAAGCAGCTTAACAAAAAGACTTTGTTTGAAGGTGTTGAAACGGAAGAACAGCGCAATATGCTACGCGATTTGGAGTGCGACCAGGTGCAGGGATATTTTTATTCTAAGCCGTTAAGCGAAAAGGATTTTGTTGAATTTGTAAAGTCGCATGTGTAGGGTGTGGGAGACATAGGGGAGTTGAGCTGCGTTTGTCGCGGCTTTTTTTTTCGGTATTTGAATATGTTGAGAATTTCAAAAAAACGGATATGGTGTGACTTATGGAATATGTATTTGTAAAAGACTCCGAAGGGTATGTTTTTAGGAAGCCGGAAAATGAGGTTTCTTGCGATGAGAAGATAATTTCTGAAAAGGAATATAGACGAAAATCTGGTCTTGCGATGTATGAAAAAAAGTTTGGTCACGGGGGACCACGTGACAGCCTGGAGCAAGGGCAGTGCGACTGATATTTCAAACTGCCAGATGCTTTGCAAGAGCCACAACAGGGCGAAAGGGAACAGGTAGGGGTTTTTTTGTATGGGCTGTGCGATTCAGTTGTTTATTTGCGAATTTCTAGTTTCAGGTATATAATAGTAAGCAATAAAACTTATTTAATTAGGGGGAATTTATGAAATTAATGGTAAAGAATGGGCTTATTGCAGCGGGAGTTCTGCTTGCACTTTTTTCAACAAGCTGTGCTTCAACTTCAAAGGAGATGACGGCAAGTCAGGCAGTGGGTGCAGGATATTCACCTGCCGCATTGTACAGAGTAACTGTAAGCGGAAATGCAAAATCGTACACAACTTCTAAAGCACGTGAACAGGTTACAAACTATCTTCAAGTAGAAGGCGGTTTTACTTTTGTTAATCAGGAACGCGTAAATGAAATTTATGTGAGCGTAAAAGAAAAGGCAGAAAAAAAGGCAAAGCGAAAAAATGTTACGGATACAATTTTTGGCAAAAAATCAATTCTCGATGCGATAACTGCTGATGCAGAAGACGATGCTGTTTTTTATGCCAGCGATGTTTACAGTGCAGTTTCAAAAGAACTAAAATGCAAATATTTTGTAAAAGTAAATGTGAATGCTGGAGTTGCTTTATTCAGGAAAAGCGCAGAATTAGCAGAACCTGTAAAACCGCTTGCAGAGACAACGATTTATATTTACGACAAAAAGGCAGAACTGAAAAAAGAAATTCATGCTATTTATGCTGCACCTGTAATGGATATGGCTAAAATTCAGGATAAAAGTGAAATTACAAAGCTTTTCCCTGATTTAATTGAAAAATCTATAGCTCTTGCTTCAGAAAATCTTGATAAAAAAGAGAAGCTGTTTGAAATCAATATTCTTAAGCCAGAAACTATAGAACTTGTTACAAATTCGCAAATTCCTAATGCTATTTCAACTTTTGAGTAAAATCTCTTTTTTTGTATGAAGTATAGAACCGGATAAGGATTTTCTGTACTTCATGTAGTCCTACATTCAGTGTTTCCTTAACATTAAAAATTTCTACTAAGACATACATAACTGCCTCTCGAAAATAGTTTGTTTTTTATATTACCTATTGACATAGTAGGTTTAACAGTGTATAAACAAATCATTATGGAGGTCACACATGCCGAATCTACATCTTGAGTATCTTTTTGAAGATGATGAACAACTTGATCCCACTGCTTTGCCAGATTACACAACGCTAGATTTTGTAAGTAACGGTTCTCACATTTATGGCGAAATTATGTGGCCGTCTGAAAATTATCCAAAGCCACATCCTTGTGTAATTATGCTTCACGGATTTCCGGGGACTGCCCGCAATGATGATATTTCCCACGCCCTTTGCAGAATTGGCTGTGTGGTAATTGTTCCGCATAATCGTGGTGCCTGGGGAAGTGAAGGAAAGTATACAATCACGCACTGCATTGAAGATGCGCATAATCTGGCTGAATATGCACATTCCGAAGAGTTTACAAAAAAATATAATGTAGACCCGGGGCAGATTTTCCTTTTGGGACACAGTATGGGGGCAAATTCTGCCTTAAATGCAGGGAAAAAATTAGACTGGATTTGCGGAATCATCATGCTTACTCCGTATGACCCGACCCGATATTTGAACCGTAATAAAGAAAGTTATTTTCGCTCTTTGCTGGAAGAAGGGAAAATTCTGCAATCTGACGGAATTGATGCCATTTACGAAGATGTAGTTGTGAACAAAGATGAAATCAGTCATCCTAATGCTTTTGACCAGGTAAAAGATAAAAATCTTATTGTTTTTGCCGGTACTTACGATTCAGTTTCTCCAATAAACGAAATGATTTTGCCTTTGTGGCAGAAGCTAGAAGCGCATAAAACGGCAGCTGTTCAAAAGCGAATTGAATATCCGACAGAACACGGACTTTTGGGAAGGCGGATTTCTGTTATTAAGGAAATTGCAGGATTTATTGATAAAGTTCTAGGGAAGTGCTGATTAACACTTGAAACAACGAGGAGGCTATTGTATGGCGCAAAGTATTATCGAACTTAAAAACATATACAAAACATTTACCACAGAAAAAGGGATTTTAAATGCGGTGGAAGATGCTTCAATTTCTGTTCAGCGTGGAGAAATCTTTGGAATTATCGGTTTTTCTGGGGCTGGAAAATCTACGTTGGTAAGAACAATCAACCTTTTGGGGCGACCGACTTCTGGGCAGGTTATTGTTCGCGGAAAAGATTTTCTTTCTCTTTCTCCAAAGGAATTAAGGCAGGAACGCAAGACAATCGGTATGATTTTTCAGCACTTTAATCTAATGAAAAGTCGTACTGTTGAAGCGAATGTTGCTTTTCCATTAAAACATTCAGGTCTTTCAAAGCAGGAAATCAATAAAAAGGTACACGAACTTTTGCAGCTTGTCGAAATTGATGACAAGGCAAAAGAGTATCCAAGTCAACTTAGCGGCGGTCAGAAACAGCGTGTTGCAATTGCCCGCGCTCTTGCAAATAATCCTGATATTCTTCTTTGTGATGAAGCAACTTCTGCACTGGATCCGACTACTACTAAATCAATCCTTAAGCTGCTTAAAAAACTGAACCAGCAGCTAGGACTTACAATTGTAATCATCACTCATCAGATGGAAGTTATAAAAGAGATTTGTGACAAAGTGGCTGTTATGGAATACGGAAAAATTGTAGAACAGGGGGATGTTTTTGATATTTTTGCAAAGCCGCAAAATGAGGTTACCAAACGCTTTATTCGGGCTACGTCAAATCTTACAAAAATCGAGGAATTGATTGCAGAAGATTCGCCTGTTGTTCATCTGGAAAAGGGTGAAAAGCTGGTGCGTTTTAAGTATATTCAAAAAGATGTTTCGGAACCTTTGATTTCTGCAACTTCTCGTTTGTACGATATAACGATGAACATTATTTTTGCAGAAATTGATTTTGTTCAGGGAGCTCCAATTGGCGGAACTGTGGCTATTGTAAGCGGAAAACCAGAAGCAATAGAGCGAGCGCTGGAACATATAAGGGAAGAAAATGTTGGAGTGGAAGTACTCAAGGAGGCAGAATAATGGAATTTATAACTAAGATTTTACCAAATGTTTCGGCTCATCCGGAACGATTTTTCAATAGTTTGCTGGAAACTTTGATTATGACTTTGTGGGCAGGCGGAATCAGTTTTGTAATCGGGCTTTTGTTTGGAATTACTCTGATAGTGACAAAAAAAGGTTCAATCCTTGAAAACAAAGTAATCTATCAGATTCTGGACAAAGCAATCAACTTGTTCCGTTCAATTCCTTTTATCATTCTTCTTACTGGTGTTATGCCTTTAAGCCGCCTGATTATGGGAACTGCAATTGGAGTTCTCGGTGCAATTGTTCCTTTGATTTTTGGATGTGTTCCGTTTTTTAGCCGGCAGGTAGAAACTGCTTTGGCAGAAGTTGACGGCGGACTTATTGAAGCTGCAGAAAGTATGGGTCTGTCTCCATTTGAAATCATTTTTAGAGTTTATCTTAAAGAGAGTGTTGGACCTTTAGTTCGTGGAACAACAATCACTTTGGTAAGTTTGATTGGTCTTACAGCAATGGCTGGCGCAGTTGGTGCTGGCGGACTTGGAAATTATGCAATTATGTACGGTCACGACCGCAATCAGCTTGATGTAACTTGGCTTACAATCATTGTGCTGGTAATTGTAGTAAATTTGATTCAAGCTGGCGGAAATAGAATTATAAAGAAGAATAAGCATTAGGAGAAGCTTATGTCATTGAATAAACGGAAAATAGGAATTATTGGTGCGGGGCATGTTGGAAGTCACGGCGGATATTCACTTATCACTCAGGGATTGGTTGAGGAACTTGTATATATTGATGTTGATAAAGAAAAAGCTGTTGCACAGGCATTGGATTTACAGGATTCGTCAACGTATCTTGGGCGGCGAGTAAAGGTATATGCTGGAAATTACAGTGATATTAAAGACGCAGATATTTTGATTGTTGCAGCTGGTCCTTTGCCTGATATGGCAGCAGGTCAAACAGACCGTCAGCAGACACTTGGTGCAACTGTGGCAATTTTAAAGGATATTATTCCACAGATTAAAGCCAGCGGTTTTAATGGGATTATCGTAAACATTTCAAATCCTGCGGATGTTGTAACTCATTATTTGCAGGAAAAATTGAACTGGAATCCAAAACGCATTCTTTCAACTTCAACAACTTTGGACAGTTCTCGGGTTCGTCGTGCAATTGCAGAGGAAACTGGTTACGACCAGCATTCGATCTATGCTTATGCTCTTGGTGAACACGGAGAAAGCCAGTTTGTTCCTTGGAGTAATGTAACTGTTGGCGGAAAACCAATTTTGGAATTGATTAAAGAGCAGCCGGAACGATTTGGAAAACTTAATTTGGACGAAATTGCATCACGTGCTAAAAAAGCAGGCTGGATTATTCTTGGTGGAAAAGGTTCTACAGAATTTGGAATTGGTGCTTCCATTGCAAATGTTGTTCAGGCAATTTTTGGCGGCGAAGACCGTATTCTTCCTGTTTCAACTTTACTTCAGGGACAGTATGGTCAGAGTGGAGTTTATGCTTCTGTTCCTTGCCGCGTAAACAACGAAGGAATTGCTGAAGTAATTGAATTGAAACTTACCGCAGAAGAACAGGCAAAGTTTGCACAGAGCTGTCGGACAATGGATGAGAATTACCAGAAAGCTTTGAGTTTGTGATTTTAATGACTGACAAATAGGTTTACAAAATGTAAATAGATTTGTCAGTTTTGCTTGACAATATGTAAATTAAAATCAATAATAATCTCATGAAAGAGATTCTCAAATATTTACGTTCTGTAAACTCTTATTCTCAGGAAAAGGTTGCCGAGTCAATCGGACTTTCAAGGCAGTCTTACAATAAATACGAAGTTGGTACAGTTATTCCATCTGATAAGATTGTTAAGAAACTTGCAGATTTGTACAATGTCACTTCTGAATTTATAAAAAAAAATCAGATTCCGCAGATTCCAGGTAAAAAATGTAAATCTGTATATTCAAATGAAAAAACAGGTGATATGGCGGTTGCATCTTCTGCACCGGCTTATTGCGTAAATACAATTGAAAAAACAGAAGAAAGTGAACTTCCAAAGCAAAGACAACCTCTAGCTAAAACTTATAGGGCAGTTTATCATCACGGAAAAATTGAACTTCAAGATGAAACATTGAACTTTTCCGAAGGTCAGGAATTACTAATTTCTGTAAGAGCAGAAACTGAAAAAGAAAAACAAGCCAGAAAAGAAAAAGCCTGGCAGGTGATTGAAGACTATATTAAAAACCGAAAATTCACGTTTGATGATTCAGATTCTGATTATGATAAATTGCGGTGGGAGGCATTAAATGAAAAATACGGACCATTCTAAAAACACAACTTTAACAGTTTTGATTGATACGAACATTGTTGTTGATGTAATGTTAAAGCGTTTGCCATTTTTCCATAACTCCTATGAAGTTTTAAAGTCTTGTCTTGATAATAAAGTTCATGGTTATCTTTCTAATCAGTCAATTCCTACAATATGGTATCTCACTAGAAGAGAGCTGTCAGATTTGCAATGCAGAATTCTTATGAAAGCAATATTTGACTATCTTGATATTATTGGTTTTACAAAGCAACAGGCAATTTTCGCCCTCGACCGTAATGATTTTCAAGATTACGAGGATTGTCTGCAGGATGAAAGTGCACTTAATATAAATGCTGATTATATCATTACAAGAAATATAAAAGATTATACAACTGCTAAAACTCCAGCAATTCTGCCAGAGGATTTTGTAAAGATTATAAGAGAAGCGAAAAAAATGGAATAACCTATTGACATACTAGGAAAATAGTTGTATAAATATTTTATACCAACTGACTTGGTAGGTAAAATATAATAAAACTTCATAAGGAGGTGCATGATGAAGTTATTCAAATCATTCTTTGAAAAATTAGTACGCGAAAACTTCCGTAACGGAGTCATGTGCTGTTGCTGTTAATTCAAGAAAAGAGTGTAACTCGGAGCGCAGAGGGGTAACGAAACTTGTTTCGGAAAAAAAACATTGCATCCTCTCTAAAAATTTTAATAACAACACCGAAACATATTTATGGAGAAATAATTATGAAAAAATCAATTGCAACTTTATTAATCGCAGTAGCAACTTTATCTTCAATTTTTGCAGCACCAAAAAAATCTAAAAAAGCAACGACAGAAATTAAACTTGGTGTGGTAGGTTCAATTTACGAAGACCTTTGGGCGCCGGCTCAGAAAGCACTTAAAGAAGAAGGAATTAACCTTAAAATCGTTCAGTTTTCTGATTATGTAACGCCAAACAATGCACTTTCAAACGGCGAAATCGATTTGAACGCATTCCAGCACCGAATCTTCCTTGAAAAAGATGCAGAAGCTCACAATTACGATGTTAAACTTATTGGAAACACTTTCATCATTCCTTTGAACTTGTATTCAAGCAAAGTAAAATCTGTAAAAGAACTTAAAAAAGGCGCTGTTGTTGCAATTCCAAACGATGTAACAAACGGTGGCCGCGCCTATAAAGTTCTTGCCGCAGCTGGTCTTATCACACTTAAAGCAAGTGCAGGTTTTAATCCAACTTTTGACGACATTGAAACAAACCCAAGCGGAATTGTAATTAAGGAACTTGCCGCAAACACAATTCCTTCTGTACTTGTCGATGTTGATGCGGCAATTGTAAACGGAAACTACGCTCTGGACTTTGGCATTAAAACAGAATCTGCCATTTTCAAAGACACTTCTGTTGACGAAAAGGCTTACTGGAACTTGATTGCAGCTCGTGGCGCAGACCTTAAAGACCCTGCAAAAGTTGAAATTTTTAGAAAAGTTGTAAAAGCTTTCCAGACGCCGGAAACAGAAAAAGTTTTCAATGAAACTTTCGGCGGTTATTTTATCAAAGAAGGCTGGGAAATCGACGAGTTCTAAAATCAAGAAAAAAAAATGAAAAATCTGGGCGTTCCGGCTAAAGCCGTCGGGCGTTCCAGTGTTCCGCTTCGCTACAGCCTCCGCACTCGTCGTAATCTCCTCGCTTGCGGTGGCGGCCTTTGGCCCACTTCCATGCCCTAACGCAAGTAAGCTCGCAGGCGGGATTTTTACAGGACAAACACCTATGGCAAATATCTCTGAACTTTCAAAAATCATAACAGATGCAAAACGCGTCATTTATGCAGAAAACATTGAACATAAATATTTAAGCGATACACTTGGCCGCAAAGAAGGCAAAGCATCTGCATTGGTGTTTCCAACTTCCACTGCAGAAGTAAGTGCCGTTCTGAAATTTGCTCACACAAATAATATTCCTGTAACGCCACGTGGTGCAGGGACAAATCTTGTTGGAAGCACAATTCCGCATGACATCTCAATCATTGTAGATTTGTCACTCATGAATCATATTTTGGAAATTGACCAGGAAAACTTTACTGCTACAGTTGAACCTGGAGTTATTCTGGAAGATTTTCAGAAAACTGTAGAAGGTCTTGGACTTTTCTATCCGCCTGACCCTGGTGAAAAACGAGCCAGCATTGGAGGAAACATTTCTACAAATGCAGGCGGAATGCGTGCTGTAAAATATGGCGTTACCCGCGATTATGTAATGGGACTGGAACTTGTTTTGGCAGACGGAACTGTAATCCAGACTGGAAGCAAAAACCGCAAAGACACAACTGGTCTTGATATAAAAGATGTCGTCATCGGTTCGGAAGGAACTCTTGCAATCATTACAAAATGTCTGCTGAAACTTGTTGGAAAACCTGAAAAATCAACGAGTCTTTTAATCAGTTTTGAAAGTTTAAAAGCTGGAATTGAAACAGTTCCTGTTTTGCTAAAGGCAAATCTAAATCCAACTGCTTTGGAATTTATAGAAAGCAAAGTTGTAAAACTTGGGGAAGATTTTCTTAAACTGCAATGGCCAGATTCAGAAGCTGCGGCTTATCTGTTGGTTACTTTTGATGGAAGCAGCGAAGAAATTGAAGGAGCAATTGCAAAACTAAAAAGAGTTGCAGAGCCTGTTTCAAAAAAGGTAATTGTTCTTGATAATGCTGAACTTAGTCAGAATGTCTGGAAAATTCGTGGTTGTCTTGTAAAGGCTGTTGAAGCGGTGAGTGAGCAGGAACCACTTGATATTGTCGTTCCAATAAGCAAAGTTGATGCTTTTGTAAATTATGTAAATCAGCTTGAAAAAGAAAGCGGCATGCAGATGATTTCTTTTGGGCACGCAGGAGATGGAAATGTTCACCTTTGTGTAGTAAGAGGTGACAGACCTTTGGATGTTTGGGAAAAAGAATTAGCTCAAAATCTTGAAAAATTATACGCAGAAGCACATAATTTAGGCGGACTAATTTCTGGTGAGCATGGACTTGGAGTAAGTAAAAGAGATTTTTTCTTTAGAGAAACTGCTCCGCAAAATGTTCAACTTATGAATCAAATTAAACTAGCTTTTGATCCAAAAAAGTTATTAAACAGTAACATCAGTTATGTAAAATAAAATGCGCCAGCGATGGGAACCCCGAAGTTGCCGCTTGCGGCAATGAGCGTTAGCGAAGGGTGGACGTAGCGTCCGGCGCCCATAAAAAAAGGAGAAAAAATAAACGTCCACGTCAAGGCACGCTTTGCTCAAGGCCTTGACATGGACGTTTATCGATTTTCTTAAGGAGGATAAAATCGCTATGCCTACACTTTCAAATCGTACTGCTGACTTTACAGATTCAGTTATCCGTCGTATGACTAGAATCGCAAATCTATATAATGCCGTAAATCTTTCGCAGGGGTTTCCTGATTTTGAGCCTCCACGAGAAATTCTTGACCGCCTTGCTCAGGTTTCAAACGAAGATTTTCATCAGTATTCAATAACTTGGGGCTCGCAGAATTTTCGGGAAGCACTGGCAGCAAAAATCCAGCACTTTAGCGGGCAGGCTGTTGATCCGAATGGTGAACTTGTTGTAACTTGTGGTTCTACAGAAGCTATGATGGCTGCAATGATGAGTGTTACAAATCCCGGTGACAAAGTAATTGTGTTTTCGCCTTTTTATGAAAACTACGGTGCAGATACAATTCTTTCGGGAGCTGAACCAATTTATGTTCCTCTTGTTCCGCCAGAGTTCAATTTTGATGTTGATGTTCTGGAAGCTGCGTTTAAGCAAAAGCCAAAAGCAATTATTGTTTGTAATCCTTCTAACCCTTGCGGAAAAGTTTTTACTCGTGAGGAACTTCAGATTATTGCGGATTTTGCAATCAAATACGACACTTTTGTAATTACGGATGAAGTTTATGAGCACATTTTGTACAAGCCGAATGTCCACACTTACATGGCAGCTTTACCCGGCATGAAAGACAGGACAATCACCTGCAATTCCCTTTCAAAAACTTATTCAATTACAGGCTGGCGTTTGGGCTATACTCAGGCAAATCCTGAAGTTACAGATAGAATCCGCAAGGTTCATGATTTTTTGACAGTTGGTGCTGCTCATCCGCTTCAGGAAGCTGCGGTTGTCGGTCTTAAATTTGGGGATGCTTATTACGAAGAATTGCAGAACAAGTACACTCATAAGCGTGGTCTTTTCTTGCGTGGTTTGGACACAATCGGACTTAAACATACGGTTCCTCAAGGGGCGTACTATGTTCTTATTGATATTTCAGAATTTGGTTATGATTCAGATTTGGAGTTTGCCGAAGTTCTTGCCAGAGATGTAGGAGTGGGAGCAGTTCCAGGTTCATCTTTCTTTAAAGAACCTGAAAACCGCTACGTTCGCCTTCACTTTGCAAAAAAAGACGAGACTTTGAACGAAGCACTGAACAGACTGGAATCTATCAGACAAAAGTTGAAGTAAAAGCGGACAGACTTTTATTCATCTAAAACAAATCCATGCCGCTTTAGGTTTTCTTTAAAATACGAAAGCATATTTTCTTTGACTGCAATTTTTCCGCCCTGAACTTTTAAAATGTTGCCCGTATTGTAAAACGCATATTCTTTGATATAATCAAGAAGTTTTTTGTTTTCTAGTGGCAGAGTAATAATAATCCATGAGTCGTCATAAGTAAGTTTGCAGATTGAAGAAAGAAGAGTTTGTTTTAGTTCTGCCCAAAAAGACGGAAGCTTTTCTCCGCTTAAATTTTCTAAAAGCTCAAAATATGCATTTATTTTTTGCTCTGATTTTGCTTTTTTTAAAAACTTGTCTTTTGAAAAACAATAAACTTCGGGTGACAGTTTTTCGCATATTTCGTTTAAAGTCCGTTCGGCAAAGCGGTTTTCTAAAGGACAGAGAATAATTTCCATCTGTGTGTTCAGAACAATCGGGTCGGCTTTTTTTGATTCTGTTATTTTTAATTCTTCGTCAATTCCAAAAACATAACGGCCCAAAGCTGTCATCTTTATGTATTCAATTTTTCCAAAAGGATACACATTCGGCTCATCAAGTTTAATCTCAGAAGGTTTCCACGAAATTTCAAAAAATCCGAGACATGCAAAAACCAAAAGCATATTATTAAAAACTGGAATAAAAAACATCGCAACTGAATTATGTGTGCTAAACGGAATTAGACCATAATTATTATAGCGGTCATCTCGTTTAGAAAGTTCAACCTCCATATACATATCAGTAGATGCATATAAAAAATACGGTATAGAAGACTGTATTAAAGCTTCAAACGAAACCGCCGTATCATATTTCCAGTTTTTAAAAAATGCGAGAATTTCATACTTTTTCTCTCTTTTGTTTTTACCCATACTGTAAACATGCTGATTTTTATTACGGAATTTTATATGAGGAAATAAAAATGATATTTCAAAAAAGATGTTATAATCATTAAAGAATTTTTCCAGCAGATTTTTAAAGAAAATTTTCGGCTCAACTTCGTAATCATTGAATTCTGGAAGGTCAGAATAATTATTTGGATTCATATAAGAGCATGAAAGAAATTTCAAAAAGATATCAATTCTCAAATTTTGAATTTCTTCGGCATATTTTTTGTCATATTGATAATTAGTAATAAGTTCTGCTGCCAGAGCAAGCGGTGTTATGTCGGTAAAAGAAATAATTGTGTCCCTTTGTTTTTTTAGAATTGGCTTGTTGACAGGGCGTTCAAAAAAATCAACTGAACGCAAAGTTTCTAAAATAGAAGGAAGATTTCTGAAAAACTCAAGTCCGGTTTCTTCAGAAAAGAAAAAAGGACTTTGTGTAAATTCATCATCTGTGATAAATGGATTTTTTACATTAAGTTCATCTATCGTCTCTAAAAGTATCTGCTTGATTAGCGGTTTAATTGTGATTATGTATTCTGAATAATTACAGAAATAAAAAATAGGATATTCTGGACTTTCATAATCTATTATATTATACCAACTGTAAGAATAGGTGCTTTTTTTCAGCGTAAAATTGAATTTCTTTTGTGCATACGCTGTTCCTATATATCCAAGCCTTGTGATTTCGTATAAAAAGTTTTTGTCATCATCAGAAAGATTTTTATACCAGGATTCAAGAAGGTTTTTATTGTAAAGAACTATGGCCGCATATTGAGCAAGCTCGTTTTTTTTAAGTTTGAGCATTGAAGGTGTAAAGTCTGGCGAGGACATAAGAAAATTGTAAAGCGTGTCTTTTGTAAAATAGTCCTTGTTCATACAATATTCAAAAAGAGATTCAGAATATTTTAATCCCACAAATTTTGCATAAGGATTTGAAGAATCAAGTGTAAAATCATCAGAAGAATTATTAGAATTACTCATATTGTTCCTCGTGTTTTGTTTTTATTTTTTCAAAAGATAATCAATGTCTTCTACCGTCAGTTTTTTCATCAGCTGAGTATCAGAAGAAATTACCTGTGCAAACAAATCTTTTTTTCTGTTTTGAAGTTCAAGGATTTTTTCTTCGATTGTATTTTTTGCAATCATCCTGTAACAGAAAACATTTTTTGTCTGCCCAATTCTGTGCGTCCTGTCGATTGCCTGCTGCTCTGCGCTCGTATTCCACCACGGGTCGATGATGTAAACATAATCTGCTTCTGTAAGGTTAAGTCCCACGCCGCCTGTTTTAAGAGTCATCAAAAAGACTTTGTAACGGCTGTCTGTCTTAAACTTTTTGACAATTTCGGAACGGTTGTTTGTTGCGCCTGTCATTACAAGATGTTCAATGCCGTTTTCTTCAAGTTGTTGTGAAATGCTTTCGATGCACGAAATGAAATTTGTAAAGACAAGACATTTGTGCCCGTTTTCTGCAAGTTCCGTAAGCCCTGAAATAAGCACATCCCATTTTGAACTTTGAATCTGTCCGTCAGTTTTGCTTTCCGGGCAGGATGCAAGCTGGCGCAATTCCGTAAGTCCCTGCAAAACAACAAAACCTGCGTTGCCAAGACCATCTTTTCCTTTTTGACCTTCCAGCTCTTTTGTAATGACTTTTTCAAAATACTCGCGGCGGCTTTCGTAAAGTTTTCTCTGTTCGTCGCTCAGTTCAACATACAAAATCTGTTCTGTTTTGTCCGGAAGTTCCTTGGCGACTTCTTTTTTAAGGCGGCGCAAAATAAATGGATTGAGTTTTGAAGAAAGCTGTTTTGCCGCCTGCTGGTCACCGTCTTTTTGAATTGGGTTTAGATACTTTTCATTAAAATCATTTACAGAACCGAACATAGGCGGATTTATAAATCTGAAAATTGAATAAAGCTCGCCAAGGTGATTTTCCATAGGAGTTCCGCTGAGCCCGAAACGATGGCTTGCATTTAAAAGCATCACGGCTTTTGTCACTTGAGATGTAGTATTTTTTATCGCCTGAATTTCATCAAGAATTGCAAAATTAAATTCAATTTCCTGAAGTTTTTCAATATCAATTCTTGTAACGGCATAAGTCGTAATGATAATCTGATGTTTTGAAATTTCTTCGATATTTCTGTCCGCACCGTAATAAACAAAAAGGTCAAACTCAGGCGCAAACCTCTTGAACTCGCTTTCCCAGTTTGAAATTAAGCTTTTCGGAACTACAATAATAGAAGGTTTTGAATCAAATTCTTCTGGGTTTTCCTGCCGCATCTGATTTAAAAGCGCAATCACTTGAACAGTTTTTCCAAGTCCCATATCATCAGCAAGACAGCCACCAAGATTATTTTTAGCAAGGTACGACATCCATTTTACGCCGTAAGACTGATAATTTCTGAGTTTTCCGTTCAGTTCGCAGGAAGCAAGCTGATTTTCGTTAATCGAATTAAAGCCTTCAAAAATTTTTCTGCTTGTTTCAAAGCCTTCTCCAGAAACTTTTGCATCAAGAATCTGCTGAATAAAAGGCAAATCAAAAAACGAAATCTTGTAGTTTCCGGCTTTGTCTTTTTTTCCAAGAATTTTTTTAAGGTTCTGGAAAAATCCTTTGTCGATAATCGCTTTGGAACCGTCATTGAGCGGAATAAAATTATTTTTTTCGTAAAGCGAAATGGCATCTTCAAAAGAAAATTTCTGCTCAGCGATTTCTACATCACACAAACTTTCAAAAAAGTTGATTCCAGATTTTAAATTAAAATTGACTTTTGGCGAAACAACTTTCAGCTTGAACTTTTTGAGGGCATCAGTTCCAAAAAGTCTGAAATTCTGCGAAAGATAAGAAAGTTCTTCTGTCAAAAATGCGGCAGCCAATTCCTTGCCGATAAAAACCGAATTTTCAGAAAAAACAGAAGTGTTTTCCAGCTGATATTTTTTTGACACCTGCGAAATGATATATTGAAAATTTTCAAGAAAATGAAAACTGTCGTAAACAATTGGAAAAATCGAGATAGATTTAAGTTCCTTAGAATAAACGGTGGCTTTTTCAGGATAAAACTGAGAAACAAAATCCGGCGAAAAATTTTCAAGGCTCCAGAAAAAACGCAGGTTCAGTGTGCCTTCTTCGTCCACAGAATGAAACTGAATCGTAGGTTCGGCTTTTTTTTGTTCAGCGTAATTGAGCGAAAGCGTATCAGAAAAAATTTCGATTTGCGGAAAGTTTGAAACAAAAAGCGTTAAGACCGACGAAAGATTTTCTTCTGTAAGCGTTCCGTTGAATTTTAAAATCTGCCGGTATTGGGAACCAAGATTCTGGCAGCGGAAAATCGTCTTGCCGATAATGACAAAATCCTGCGTGAGCGGTTTAAAATTCTTTTTTTCGCCGTCAACAAGCACCGAAAGCTCAAAAAAATCCTTCGAACCGGCATTTTCAGAATTCGTTTCTGTTTCGTCTTTATTTTCTGCAATGTCATCTTTTTCAATTTTTAGCGTAACGTTCAGTTTTTCATCATTTTTTGCAACTGAAAGGGGAGTTTTTCCGCCTGAAACAAATTCAAAATCAGACTTAAAAAGCAAATCTGTAAAATAAGGATTTTCATCAAGATAAAGCTTGCCAGATTCTTCATCAAGCCACGAAAAACTCATCGCATTTTTTTTGGTCAGCTTAAGGTAAAGTTCCACAACTTCCCGATTTATGCCAGAAAAACAATCCGCTGCAATTCTTGAATCTTTTGTTACAGTCGCAAAAGAAAAAAAAGCCCGGTTTTGCTTATCAAAATCTATAGAACCAAAAAACTTTTCCTGATTATCTGCGTTAGTGCCGACCGGTTCACTTTTTGTAAACGAATTTTGAAAATCTGAAATTGAAATCATTGTTCAAGTATAGCGTATTGTTTTAGAAATATATAGAAGATAAACGGAAAATGTAGTCATTAAGTGTGTTGTCATTATCAAAAAGTCTTTAAGTTTCTTAATCTTCGCTAAACAAATCTTCGATTGAATACAGAATCAACTGAGTTTTGTATTTATCATCAATTTCTTTATAGCCTGATTTTGAAAAGAAACCGTATTTTTTACAAACTAATCCAGTATCATTCACCTGTTTGATTTCAGTATAAATCAAATTTTTATCAAGTTTTTCATTTCTAAATTTTGCATCGTAAAAAATATAGGAACTATCACTTTCTGTAACAATATCAAATTCACCATTTTTGTGATTAACTGGATCATCGTAATAATACTTTCCAATTTTTTCAAAAGAATCTTCTAATTCTCCAAGACGATTTTTTCTGATTAAAAACTGTTTACAAACCTGTTCAAAAGTTTTTGGAACATAATGTTCTTCAAAATCATTTTTAATAAATTTTTCATAAAAAACATCTGAATCCATAACAGCAAGTCGAGAAAGATTTCTGTAAATGTATTTGAAATAAAACAAAGTAAGTTGATCAGAAACATAATAACCTACTTTTTTTCTGTTATTCTCATCATTAATTGGAAATTCTTTTGTTACAACATCCATTTTTATAAGTTTTTCAAGAATATCAACCAATGTTGGAGAACTTGAAACTTTTGATTGCGATAAAATATCACTAAATCGAATAAAACCTTTAGCAAGAGCTTCAAAAACTTCGTAAGCATTTACCATTTTTGAAATTTCTGACTTTAAATACATTTGAACTTCATTTTCAAAACGACTGTCTGGACTTGCAATTAAATCAATTATGTTTTGTTTTACAGATTTTGAAGAATCGATAAGTCTATTATAATAAGGGATTCCGCCAAAGACAGAATACAACCTGATTTTATCTTCGTTGCTAAAACCTTTATAAAATAATGAAGATTCATAATAATCCATAGCTTTTAGATGCATCACTAAGTCAAAACGACCATAAAGAGGACTTTTTTCTTCTAATAATGATTTCATTGTTTCAACATAGGAACCGCAAAGGATTAGTTTTAACTTTGATTTTGATTTGTTATTATCAATAAAAGATTGAATTATACTATCAAGTCCTTTTACAACATTTCTAATGTATGGATATTCATCAATTACAACAATTATTTCTTTTTCTGCTGCCTGTTTATAAAGAAATGCAAGAGTGGCTTCAAAAGAATTAAAAGCTAAAGGAGGAAGCCCAAAAGATTCTGATATGATTTCTGAAAATGATTCCACATTGTTTAGTTCAGAAGTTTCTTTGCATTCATAATAAATTGATGTGGATAAACTTTGATTTAGACAATGTTTTAATAGTTCTGTTTTTCCTACTCGTCGGCGACCATAAACTAAGGCTGCGTTATTTTTATTTGAATTTAAAAAGTTTGCAATTGATTTTATTTGATTTTTTCTTCCTAAAAATAAATCTTCGTTTGACATATCACACCTTGAAATTTACTCGGTTATAACCGACTCGGTTTGTTTCGAGTAAAATATTAATACTAAATGAATAGCAAGTCAAGATTTTTCTAATTACAATTATGATTAGTAGAGCTTCTAAAAATTATAGTTCAGTTTTTGAATTTATAAAAATATTAGAAGCTGAATCAAAAAATAAGTATTTGTTCGCTTCAAAGTGTTATATTTGTAGTAATCCTACAAATATAAGGTATTTATGCTTATAGAAATGCGTTTTATTAACTTCTTTTCTATCAAAGATGAGGTTAGCATTGATTTTAAAACAGGGAATATTAACACAGCCAGTACAAAAGAATTAAGCGATAATATTTTTTCTGTAAATGATAAAACATTTTTAAAAGTACAAGGTCTTTTTGGACCAAATGCTTCTGGAAAATCAAGTATCCTAAAAGCAGCATTATTTTGTAGACAATTAATTTTAGACTCATTTCAAAATAATGAAGGTTCATTTTTTAATTTTATGCCTTTCAAAGATGAAATTCAGCGTGTTCCAGAACTTTTAAGCACCGTGCAGGTTAGAATCGACAAAAACAAAAAAAAGGGCAGTACATAATCACAGGAAGTCAGCAGATTCCGTTAAAAAGCTCCGTTTCCCAATCTCTTGCCGGAAGAATTGCAGTCGTTCAAATGCAGCCGTTATCACTTTTATAACTGCGACTGCAGCCATCCGCATTAGTGGACTTGATTCCAGCATTCGCCATCAGACCAATGGTTTCTGCAGTATCTTCTATCAGGTGCTTCCAAAGATTATCGAGCTTTGGGGATTGAATGTAAGAACAGATGCTGAGGCTAAAAAAAACTTCGTGCAACAGACCACCAGATGACAACACCGCTGTTTTTGCTCTGATGTGTACAGCTTGGGATTTCAATTAGGGATTTGGACTTACTCACGATAGGAATGGTGAATGACATGTATGTGGAGAGCGGGAATGACCAGGATGCGGACAAGAAGTACAGTGTGATTGCTACACAGGCTGATTTAGATCGGTTCTAGAACGGAGGTTTTATTCTCCGATTCATACATTTGGATGACAGACGGATAAGGTGCTGATATAATAACTCTTGAGATTATGTCTATGTATCAAATCGAAATTGATAGAGGTATGACAAAAACGAAACTTCGTGTGAAGAATTTCATATCAAGAAGTACCATTGTGAAAATGACAAATACGGTATTTGGACACACTAAATATTTTTAAGGTTGAACGAGTAGATGAGTAATTATTTTGGCGGTAGGAGGAATGCTTGAGATGATTAATAAATTACACTTAGCAATGATAGAGTTATATAGTGGAGATGCAAGGCGAATTCAACATTTCTGCAAGGTTCATAGTTATGCAAAGATAATTGCCGAAACAGAAAATGTAGATAAAAAATGTCTGTTTACGCTTGAAGCTGCAGCCCTTACACATGATATTGGAATTCATTTATGTGAAGAAAAGTACGGGAATTGTAATGGGAAATTACAGGAAAAAGAAGGCCCTGCATTAGCTGAAAAGTTACTTGAAGAATTAGGATTTGATTGTGATGTATCTGAAAGGGTTCAGTATCTGATTGCACATCATCATACATACGACAATATTGATGGGATTGACTATCAAATACTTGTTGAAGCTGACTTCCTTGTTAATATTATGGAGGATGGTTTATCAAAAGAAGCAGCTCTGAATGCGTATCATAATATTTTCAAAACAGAATGTGGAAAGAAAATTTGTAAGGAAATGTTTGGTATCTTTTAGTCAGAAATCAGCATGTTTTTGCATAAATTAATAGCAGAATACTTAGATGTAACATATCGTCACTTATTATATGTTTTGCTTGGTTTTGTTAAAAGAGGAATAGTAAAAAAGACACCACAAGGATATTATAATGAAAATATAAAAATGTTAAGAGAGATTGAAGAGAAGAGAAAGATAATTTCCAGCTTGTAGGGATAAATGAATATAGATTATTAGTGGAATCGGTGCAACATCCGGTGCATTTGTTGTGTAAGGAGTCGAGAAATCGGCTCTTTTCTTTTGCCATGAAATGAAGGGAGGTTCAGGACTTTCTCCCTCCTTAGCCATTTGATTTAAATGTTGACAAATAAAAGTTATTACATAATAATTACATTTGGAGGTTGATATGGTAGTCTCTATTGTACCAATTGGAAATTCGCGCGGAATAAGATTTCCGAAAATTGTATTAGATAAATTTTCTGTAAAAGATAAAATGAATATGGAAGTAACAGAAAAAGGAATTCTTCTTACCCCTGTTAATGAACAGCCTCGTGCTAATTGGGCAGAATCTTTTTGTAAGATGCATGAAAATAAAGATGATGTTTTAGAAGAAATACCAGTGTCTGAGGATTTTGAATGGGAATGGTAGTGAATCAATATAATGTCTATCTTGTTAATCTTGATCCGACAATAGGTCATGAAATAAAAAAAACACGTCCATGTTTAGTAATTTCTCCAGATGAAATGAATCACAACATTGATACTGCAATAATTGCTCCAATGACAACTAAATCTCATTCTTGTCCAACGAGAGTAAAAGTCAGTTTTGACGGAAAAGAGGGCTGGATTGTTTTAGACCAAATCAGAACAGTTGATAAAATACGTTTAGTAAAGCATTTAGGGAAAATCTCAAAAAAAGAAATATTAGAAACAAAAAAAATTATAAAAGAAATGTTGGTAGATTGATTTCATTGCACGAAATAATATCCTTTAAGACGATGGAATCATACAAATCAGAAAGAAAAACCATGCATTCATCGTCGGACTTTAATGCAAAACGTTGCAAGGTGTCCCCGCTAGAAGGGGTAGCGACCAACGAAGTGGGCGCATAGGGAGACTATGAAATCCTTTCAAAACATTCTTCAAATTTTGCTTTCATTGCATAATCCTGCGAATTGAAAAACGGAAGACCGATTAAAACATAGCCGCTTGAGTTTTCCATTACGATTTTTTCAAAGCCGTAACGATTTGTAATTTCCTGCAAAAAATTTTCTTTCCAGCCGTCGTTGTCTTCTCCTTTAAGATGAGCGCCTTTTGGTTCAATAAAAACCTGATAATAAGCATTTTGTCCGCCGTTTTTTCCGTGCAAAAGCAAAAGAAAATCAGGCTGGAATCCGCGTCCGGTGTCAAAATCGAAAATCTTATAAACTTCTTCATTCCTCAAAAGCTGGAATGAATCGTATTTTTCTTTTAGATTTGTTTCATGATTTTTTATAAACTCAATAAGCTTACGCTCTTCGCTTGTTCCCCAGAATGAATCTAGCATATACCATTCTGTATTTTTTAATTCCGCTTCAAGGCTTTTGTTTTCCTGTGTTTCTGAATCAGAATCTTCCATTAAAATCATTTTTTCTTTTGTAAAGCTGATTTTGCCTTTTTCTTCGTCCAGTGTAAAAAGGTCAGAAAACTTAACAAGATGAAAATCTGTTCCGATAAAAGGCTTGTCATAAGTTTCAAGTTCACGCTGTATATATAAAAGAAAATCTTCGCACAAAGACAAAAGTTTCTTATTGGGAATTTCTTCAAACTGAACATCGCTTGTAATCAAGATTTTCAGCTCTTTTATAAAATCAAAAAAATCATCAGCACTTTCTACAGAAAAACGCTTTCTTAAATTTTCAAAACAAAAATAACTTTCAGGATTTGTGTTAAGCCTGTGAAATGCTTTTTGCCGGATATGAAGCGGAATATCTGAAAAAGTTTTGACTGATGTAGATAAAGTTCCAGAATCAGCAATATAACGTTCATCTTCTTTTTTGGAAAAATCTACAGACTGCACTTCTGAATAAAGTGTCGTTAAAACTTTTGCTTCAAATGCCGCAAGGTTTTTAAAATCTTCTGGAAGCGTTTTTAACCGCCTGTCAGGATTTTCTTTCTGTTCGTTTACAAAAAGATACATTCCTTTAAGGTTGTCTTTTTTCTCTTCTTTTACACGGAAAATTTTCTGCGTCCGCTTTTCCTGAATAAGACCTCGGTTTTTAAGTTCTGCAGAAAGCTCGGAAATGTAGCGGTGGTCTTCATCAGAATGAAAATAAAATTCTTCAAGAATGCGAAGTTCGTTCTGCAAGTCATCATCAAACTTGCGGCGGTTTTTCTCTTTGTCTTTAAAAGCAAAAGGATAATATCGCACGCCACGGCCAATCAGCTGCACTTCGCTTGTAGTGCTTGAGCCTGCTTTTTTGCTGTGAAAATCCATATCCCGGCCTTCGTACAGGCGGACAATATCATAAAGATTAAGGACATCCCAGCCTTCTGTAAGCCGCTGAACCGTAAAAATTGCGCGGATATGGTTGTTTGAATCTTCAAGACTGTTTAAAAGCCTGTCTTGTTCAGATGTTGTTTTTTCTTTTGTTTTAGTTCCGTCCTTGCTGTTTGTGATGATGATATTCCGTTCCTTAAAGTTTTCGCGGATATACTGGGAAACAGTTTCAAACGAAATATTATTTTCTTTTAGATAAATCGCAATTCGCTCAAAAATGCGTCCGTCAAGATTGTAAGGGTCGTTTTCATCACTTATTATTTTTGAAAGATTTTTTGCAAAAGTAAAATCTTCTGCCTTTACAGTTTTGCACAGTTCCAAAAACATTTGATAATCAGCTTTTGATTCTTCAATCGTTTTACTGCGGAATAAAATTACCGGCTTAAAATTTGCAATGCCATGTTTTGCAGCCACTGCATACCGGTACCAGTTCAGCAACAAAGCCTGCAAAATCCGCTCCCGTAATTCCAGATTGCTTCGCACAAGGCGGATATGTTTTGTACAGCTTGCTTCAACAAAATCTTTCAGCTCAAACTTTGAAATGATTTTATCTTCATATTTTTCCTTGACTTCATCTGTATTTGGAATTGTGGCGGTAAATTCCAGAAGTACATTTTTGTTTATGGCTGTTGTTTTTCCGTCTTTTTCAAGAATACAATGCCTTACAGTGTGTTCCCATGAACGCTCTATGTCTTCTAGTTTTGCACTGTCCTTGAGTTCTCCAATAAATGAAATATCATCTGTCAGTTCATTCGCATTAGATTTCTTTTTTGAAGTTGAAGCATTCAAGTGATGGGCTTCGTCACCGAACAAAACTACATCACGTTTCTGCAAGTCCGAAAGCAGCAGTGCATTTTCACCTTCTTTGTAAATGTCATTGTGAAGCTTTTGAATAGTAGTGAACTTTATCTGAATGTCATCGCATGAATCAGAAAAAAGTTCAACCTCTCGAATCTTTACACGCACACCGTCAATGACAATGTTTTCCGAAAACAGATATTTGTTGTGGGTATTGTCGATAAAGTTTGCCTGAGTTTTTCCGAGGATTGCGTTCTGATTTACAAAGAAAATGAAATTCCTGTAGCCTTGCTTGTAGTAATACAAAATGAGGGCTGCCATGACGAGAGTCTTTCCGCTTCCAGTAGCCATATTGAACATAAGATGATTTGGAGGAACGACTTCGCCTTTAGAGATTTTTGCTCTCCGGATTTTTTCATTCAAGAGGAAATTTTCTATTGCAGTTTTCTGCCAGTCATACAGCGGAAATTTTAAATTTTCCGTGATGTATGAATAATCTTCTGGCTTAACTTTTGAAAGCTCATATTCAAAAGCAAGGGATTTTAATTCTTCGTAAAGCATGTTATCTTCCTCTTTTTTCTATAAGTCTTATTTTCCAAACAAATCCGAATGGGTGCCGGTGCGCGAAAGTTCCAGAATGAGCAGGTTGTCTTTTTTCTGGTAAATTAAAAGCCAGTCGGAACGGATATGAATCTCGCGATGGCCAGCCCAGTTTCCTTCAAGACTGTGGTCGTGGTAGCGTTCTTCCAAAGGCTCATCATTGGCAAGCTTAAAAATTATCTCTGCAATTTCTTTCATGTTGTAACCGCGTTTTTCGGCACGCTTTAAGTCTTTTTTCATTGTAGATGTGTAATTGATGTTATACTTTGTATTGGGCAAATTGAGTTTTTTCATTTAAGCATAGCCTCCATCAGGTCATCTACATTGTTGTATGTCTTTACTGATTTCGGGTCTGTTTTGTATTTTTCAATAAGTTTGTCGCCTTCTTTCATTGCCTTGATTGTCTTGCGGTTGGGTTTTTCAATACCGATTTCAAAAGGAATGCGTCCTTCCCGCAAAACAGTTTTTGTGAACACATTGTAAAGTCCAGAAACCGTCATTCCAATGCATTCACAGAATTCTGAAATGTTTTTTTTGTCTTCGTCGTCTAAAGTGATTGTTAAATTTGCCATAATAATACCTCTTTTATATGTGGATTACACATAATTATCACATAATTTTCACTGTAATACAAGTGTTATTTCAGCTGATAAAAATCTTCTGTGATGGCGATGTCATTTTTTCTTATCCCTTTCTATCTATAAAAAATTTGTTTTGTATGCTATAATAAATGTGTTACATTCCAAGGAGGCATTTTATGGAAATGACGACCATTCAGCTTGAAATCCCCGTGGCAATGAAGCCGTACATATCCACAGAACCAAAAGAAGAACTTGTGCAAAGAGCACTTCTTTTGCATCCATATATTAAAAACCTCACCATATCACACGGTCGTGCCGCCGAAATTTTAGGCATCTCAAAATGGGAATTGATAGAACTATATGCCGACGAAGGAATTCCATATATCGATATGCCTTGGAGCGAAGTTGAAAAAGATGTAGAAACATACGATCGCCTAAAAGCAAAAGAGGTCGCACACGCATGATTGTCGTTTCCGATACCACGCCACTTATTTCTCTGCTTAATTCCCTTTAACATTTATTCACCATCCTTTTTCAGCTGATAAAAATCTTCTGTGACGGCGATGTCATTTTTTGTAAGGCTTGAATTTTTGTCGTGGCGGTCGTCTGCGTTTACATACAGCTGATTTAAATCAAGCAGACGAGAGAACATTTCTTTTTGCTTTTCAAGCGGAAGTGATTTGAAGCGTTCGGTTTCTGTTTCTTTGCGGAATTCTTTTATGCGGATATTGTAATGCAGAAAATATTTTGTACAGAGTTCGTCAAATAATTTTACAAGTTCTTCAAGTGATTTACAGTCAGAAATTTGCTCCAGTGCTTTTTCGTTTTTCTTTGCAAGCTCAAGATAGACGAAGGAACCTCCTTCATTTCTTTTCTGAACTTCGGCAACTCTTGGAACTGTAACTGTATTTATATAATCCATTTGCTCACATAAAATGAATTGCCGTTTTCCATTATCATTTTTATTCAATTCTTCAACTGCATGTGCAGTCGTTCCACTTCCTCCAAAAAAGTCCAATATAATTGCTTCTTTATCCTTGCCTACTACAGAATAAAGACAATCATAAACATTCCATAATGATTTTGGGAAAGAAAACGGACAGTTTGGAACTAAATCATTTATCAATTTTTTCCCATATTCATTTGCATCATATCTTGCATCTTGCTAAACAGTTCTAAATGTACCAAAGTTCTTTCCTAATTCAATTTCTAAATGATTTTTTACTTTTTTTACTCTTAGTAAATCTTTTATACCTTCTACTGTTTGCCTTGCATATCTCCATTTTCTTTCTATACCTTGAATATCAATTGGATATATATAACTATAGCCGTCTTTTTTTTCTTCTTGCTTTGGATGCTTTCTATCGTCAAGCAATACTTCTCCAAATCCAACTATTTTTTCATTTTTTACAATAATTGGATAAAAACAATTTTTTGCATCTGTTCTTAAAGATTCTCCACCGTTATCCCTCAAATTTCTCCACTCTATTTCATCTGGAGCTATCTTCCTATCAACAATAGATTTCTTTCCTTTTGGGATAACAAAATAGGCTGATTCATTTGTATAAGAAAAATTTGTTCCCTGTACTCCTCTAGGGTTGTGAACAATTGTAATATTATGAATTTCATATTCTGTATCAAACAATTCATGTAAAAGGACTCCAAGATAAGAATGTTCATTTTCATCAATTGCAATAATCAGACAACCATCTTTTGATAGCAATTTTTTTCCTATTTCTAAACGATTACGCATAAATGTAAGCCATGTGGAATCTTTAAAATTGTTATTGTAAATGAATGTGTCTGCTGTGGGATTACGAGTATTATATGGTGGGTCAATATAAATCAACTTCACTTTTCCGGCAAATTCCTTTTTGAGTGAATGAAGTGCAAGCAGGTTGTTGCCTTTAATAATCAGATTATCGGTTATTGTGTCTTCTGAAAGTCCGCGTTTTTTGTTTAATTCTGCATCACGGTTTAACTTTGTACATTTTTCAGACTTTCCTTTTTCATATCGTTTTGTATTACAGAATGCTTTCGGGCTGAAAAGGGAGTCGATTTCGTCCTGTGCTAAAACTTCGTTGTAAAAAACTTCGCGGCGTTTGCTTTGTTTCTTTTCGTATTCACCTTTCTTGTCATCATACTCATAATAGGTGTCCAAACCGTCTTCTTTTCTTTGTCCACCTTCAAGCACGCAATCTTTAAAAGGAAAATTCAGCACTACCTCGTTTCTGTCGAGCAGGGACGAATCTCCCATGTAAAGCCCGATTTTCTGCCCCAAGTATTTTGAGTAAGAATTGCAGGCAGAAGAATATTCTAAAAATTCCTTGAACTTGGCTTTATTAAAAACAAAACTGTCCAAAACGGGCGTAAAAAAGGCTTTTTTAGTTTGTGGATTTTTCAGTAAAGGCTCCAGTAACTTTGCATTTCCATTATCTGCATAGTCTTTTATTACATTGATTTTTAAGTTTTTATTCTCATCTGTAAAATCTGGTATTTCGGAAAGAAGTTTTTCTACTTTTGATTTTAAGGCGTTTGTTTCCGGTGTGTCGATAAAAGGCATTTGTAGTTCTCCATAAATATTTCAAATAGACGGTTTTCTACTTCATATTGTCGGTAAAAAATAACAAAAAGAATATCTAAAAGTTATTGTAAAGTAACAAATAGTAAGTTTAGAGTTATAAAAAGAGTGTTAAAAACTAACAAATAGACACTGTATTCTGAAAAAATGAATATTAAAGAGTTAAAGGCTGTTTACACGGCAAATTTAAAAACTTTACGGACTCAAAAAAAACTCAGTCAGGCTGAACTTTCAGAGAAGGTTCATATTACAGAAAAATTTTACAGCGACCTCGAAACCGGCCGCAAATGCTCATGTACGGTAAAGAAGCAAGCAACCGAAAACAATAGATAGACCGCCAGCACTACACTATTCCGAACCAAAGACCAAAAGATAAGCATTG
>SAMEA3663026__coassemble_189_pt1 | contig 133987 bp, 120 predicted proteins | sample SAMEA3663026__metabat2_low_PE_034 | metagenome-assembled genome bin SAMEA3663026 (sample SAMEA3663026) | pig gut metagenome | biome: pig gut; feature: pig-associated habitat; material: faeces | place: France | collected 2012
TCGAACCCCCGACATTCTGGGTGTAAACCAGACGCTCGTACCAGCTGAGCTAATCGTCCGTTGATGTTTATATATTATAAAATTTATAAAAAAGTGTCAATACAGTTTTCTATAAATTTTATAAAAAACTGCATTTTTTTTTAATTTTCTTTTGAACTGCTGTTTTCAGCAGGAAATAAAAATAAATCCTGAATTTTAAGTGAATATAAAGACAACTGCCTGCTTTGTTTTAGAATTTCGCTTGTGGCAGGGATAGAAAAAGCATAAGATACAGGCTCGTATCCATCGGCTTCAACTTTTAAAGAAAAATCAAAATGACTGTCTTCTTTTTCTTTTTCAGCAAGTTCCGGTTTTACGGAAAAAGAATAAGTGCCTTTTGTCGAGACATAAGTTTTTGTCGGATTCTGCCATGTCTGGTCTATCATTTCGGCAAGTTCATTGTTTTTTAAAAGCGTAATTGAAGCGTTTGATAAAGGTTCAAATGTCATTCCGTCCATAATTGTTCCAGTAAAAACAGGAAAGAAAAAGTACGGTTTTGTTCCGCTGATAAAGAGCGCATCTGCAGAAGTCTTGAGTTTGTGCGTAGGTCGTGTTGAAGAACTTACAAGCCTGATTCCTTCGATTGCAAGCGCATCAATATCTGCCTTGATTTGCGAAAGATTGCCGTCTGCTGCTGTATGAGTTATTCCGCGAGAAGAAATAATGTATTTTGGAGGAATTCTATTTAAAACAAATGCCATTGCATCAAGCCTGCAGTTTTCACAGTCGCATGTAAGCCAAACTGCATTTGTTTCTTTTAAATCATCATATAAACTGTTGACTTTGTTTTCTACGAGTTCTTCCATTAAATTATGAATTTTCATAAATCCCCCAAAAGTATTTTTGCCTTTCTTTAATTATAGACCGAAATTGCTTGTTTTGCAATATTCTGAATTATATGATAAAATGAATCTGCTTATGAAAAATGCTGAAAAAGTTTCTGCCATAGTTTTCTCTATTATGTTTCTGTTTTTCTCCTGTTCTACTGAAATTAATAATCAGGTTATGACAGGTGAAGATAATCTTAAGTCTATTGCAGCGCAAAAAGAAAAGACCGTTCAATGGACGCAGGAATTGGAAAAGAATCGGCTTTCTCAGAAAATTGATTCCATTGAATATATAAATCAGTTTTTAAGGTTAAATCCTCCGACTATGACGGCATTTGAAGCCGGAATGAGTCGCACGGTTATTTATCCTGAGCTTGACGGTTTTGCAAGCCTTGATATATCTGATGTTGATGCAAATATTATTTCTCTGATAAATAGTTTTTGTAAAAGCCTGGCAAATGAAACGGAATGTGATTCTTTTATGAATTCAGAATCAATTTTTTCTCTGGCACTTTTTTTATATGATGCAGAAAATTACGGTTTTGATTTTAAAAATACAAAATGGCTTATAGGCAAGGCTTTTGTTCTTGAAAATGCTTTTGAAATCCCTGTGAGGTTTGTCAATATGAATAAAAAGCTTGATGTTTACTTTTATGTAAAAGACATTAGTGATGCAGATGATGTCGGGCAAAATCATGATTCTGTTGTGGAGTATAAAATTTTAGCTTTAAAAATCTTTAATTTTTTTGCAGACAAAGAGCCGAGCGAAAAATAAAAGCAGGAGAAAATAATGGAAAGCAATAATTTAACTGGTATTGAGCGTGAACTTGTTCTTCAATATTTAATAGATGGAAATGTTCCTGTCACTGTTACGCCGATTGACTTACCGGAAGAAAATAATTCTGACGGTGAGAAAAAAATAAAACCGGCTTTATCCGCTGTTTTTCCTGTTGCACTAAAAGGTGAGCAGATAAAGGTTTTAAAGCAGGGTATTATTCTTTTAACTAATCCACCGAGAAGCGTTCAGAATTTTCAGACAAGGAAAGTTCGTGTGGAATTTTATTTTAACAGGCTCGGACTTTATTTTAATACGGAATTAAAAGAAATTAATTCAGGGCTTGCGCTAGTCATTCCGTCTCAGATATGCAGGATTACAGAACTTGAAAAACCTCGTCCGCTTGATTTTAGCGTTATGCTGTTCTATTCGTGCAGTGAAAAATCTGATGTGCATATAAACTGTTACCCGGTAGAAAATTACAGGCTTTTTACAAAACCTGTGTGGAATGATGTCCCTGAAGAAATTCAGCATAAAACAAAAGATTATCTTGAAGAATTTATTGCCCATGCTAGAAAGCAGGGAACTGCAGGAAATGGTCTGCAACTTATTCCTGTATGCCGATATCTTGCCGAAGCAAAAGAAAAAATGCAGGAAATTGAAGGCAGGGCAAATCCTCTTGACATTATTTATGCTGATTACGAAAGAATTGTTTTTGCTTCTTCCCTTGATAATCTGCATTTAGAAACAGGCGCCGAATATGCTTTGGAAATGTCTTTTCCGATTGAGTCAACTGTAATAAAAGTTCGTAAAATGTTTTTGACTTGTTGTGTTGAAGCTTTATATAATGATGATAACAAGAAATTTGCGGCTGCCGTTTGTAAGTATACTTCAATAAAAGAAGAAGACATTCGGTTTTTGTATGAAAAAACGACAAATAAAATCTTTTATTGAATATTAACTGTTTTTATGGTAATGTTACACAATTTAGGAATTCAATTTATATGCAGAAGAAAACAGTTTTAGTAACGGGTGGGGCAGGTTTTTTAGGTTCACATCTGTGTAAAGTTCTTTTGGAACGCAACAACCGCGTTATCTGTATGGACAATTTTTTTACGGGACGGGAACGCAATATCGCGCCGTTAAAAAATAATCCTGATTTTGAAGTCGTACTTCATGACGTTACGAGTCCGTATAGTTTTTATGTTGATGAAATTTACAATCTTGCATGTCCTGCAAGTCCTCCTCACTATCAGCGTGATCCTGTTTCGACTTTTAAAACATGTATATTCGGTGCTTTGAATGCACTTGAACTTGCAGACAAATGGCATGCAAAAGTTTTTCAGGCTTCTACGTCAGAAGTCTATGGCGATGCTGCCGTTCACCCTCAGGTAGAAACTTATTGGGGAAACGTAAATCCTCACGGAATCAGGTCTTGCTATGATGAAGGCAAGCGTGGTGCTGAAACTCTCTTTTTTGATTATCACCGTCAGAAGAAAACGCGCATTAAAGTTGTCCGCATTTTTAATACTTATGGACCTAATATGAATCCGGAAGACGGAAGGGTTGTAAGTAATTTTATCATGCAGGCATTGAAAAATGAGGACATTACGATTTACGGTGACGGAAGCCAGACAAGAAGTTTCTGTTACGTTGATGATTTAATCCGCGGATTTTTGTGCCTGATGGACAGTGATGACAGCGTTACAGGTCCTGTTAATATGGGAAATCCCGGTGAGTTTACTATGCTTGAACTTGCAGAAAATGTCATTCGCCTTACAGGAAGCAAATCAAAACTTGTTTACAGACCTCTTCCGCAAGATGATCCGAAGCAGCGTCGGCCAGATATTTCTCTTGCAAAACAACTGTTCAATTGGGAGCCAGAAATAAAACTTGAAGACGGATTAAAAAAGACAATAGAATATTTCAGAAATTTTAAATAGAACTTTAATTTCGGGTTTTTAATCCCGAAATTAAAGTTCTATAATCTTTTGGATTATTATTTTTTTGTGATTTTATCAAAACCGCATAAAGGAACGAGGACTTCAGGTATTGTAATTGAACCGTCTTCGTTCTGATAGTTTTCGATGATTGCAAGCATTGCTCGTCCTACTGCGATTGCAGTTCCGTTAAGCATGTGAACGTATTTGTTTTTGCCGTCATCATCCTTATAGCGGACATTAAGCCTTCGGCTCTGATAATCAGTACAGTTTGAAGTAGAAGTAACTTCTCCGTATTCGCCTCCGTTTCTGCCAGGCATCCATGCTTCCAAATCCCATTTTCTGTATGCAGGCGCACCTAAATCTCCTGTACATGTATCTACAACATGGAAAGGAATTCCAAGTCCTGTAAATATTTCTTCTTCAATAAGGCGAAGTTTTTCGTGAATCTGCTCAGACTGTTCAGGAAGGCAGTATACAAACATTTCTACTTTATCAAACTGGTGGACACGATACAACCCTTTTGAAAATTGACCTGCAGCGCCGGCTTCACGTCTAAAACAGTGAGAAAGTCCGCAGTAAAAAAGTGGCAGTTTTGATTTATCAAGAATTTCGTTTGAGTGATAACCGCCTAAAGTAATTTCAGCAGTTGCAACAAGGCAAGTTCCTTCTTCTTCGATTGAGTAGACATTTGATTCGTTTCCGCGCGGATTAAAACCGATTCCTTTTAATACTTCTTCTTTTGCAACATCTGGTGTAATGAACGGAGTAAAGCCGTGTTTTCGTAATGTGTTCAATGCGTATTGAATTAAAGCTTGTTCAAGAAAAACTGCATCGTTTTTAAGATAATAGAACTTTGAACCAGAAACTTTTGTTCCGCGTTCAAAATCGATTAAGTCAAGCGCTTCCATAAGTTCTACGTGGTCTTTTGGTTTAAAATCAAATGTTCTTGGAGTGCCGACTTTTTTTACTTCAAGATTTTCTGTATCAAGTTTTCCGACAGGAGCATTAGGACTTGCCATATTTGGAATCTTTCTTGCAGCTTCTTCAAGTTTTGTTTCGATTTCTGCAAGTTCTTTTTCTGCTGCTGCAAGATCGTCTTTTATTTTTCGTCCTTCATCGATAAGTTTTTGTCTTGCATCTGAATCAAGTTTTTGCTTCATTGCCTGCGCATTTGCATTGCGCTTTTCCTGTAAAGACTGTCTGTCTGTCACAAGCTTTGTACGTTTGTCATAAAGTTCAACTACAATGTCTGCATCTGCATTCATATTTCTGTCTGCGATGTTCTTTTTTACGGCTTCAAGATTGTCTTTTATAAATTTATAATCTAACATCTTTTTCCTCTTGTATAAAATTTATTTAATTCGTATTTACGAACTTTAATACTTATTTTAACGAATATCAATATAGAATCGTTTTAGATAAAGGCTTCGTTCTTTAGATTTGTTCCAGAAACTGCTCTGCGGAAAATCAGAAACAACTTTGTCATAATTTGAAACTGCCTCTTTTATGTTTTGAACTGAAGACCGTGCTTCAAGAATCTGTGCTTTTAAAAATATTCCCTCGTCAATTTTTTCTGATGCATTGTCAAGAAAATCATTGACAAATTGCAATGCCTGTTCATACTGTTCCTGACTGTAAGCATTTTTGGCAAGCTCAAGCAGATTGCCGCTTACAGTAGAAATATCCTGTTTTTGAGTGGCAGGATTAGTGTCTTTTATTTCTGAAGTTTTATTTTCAGTTTCGGCAACAGTTGTATTTAAAGGAAGAGCCGTATTTTTTATGTTAGTCTGTATGTTGTCTTCTGGAATCAGAAGCTGTTCGTTCTCTGTTTCGTATTGATTTTTTTCTGGTGTGTTTTCTGATGCAGGTTCTGGACTCTGTATCTGAATGTCAGTTAATTCTTCTGTATACGTCTTCTGTGGTTTTAGAGGAATTGTTTTTGAATATTCTGGTGCCGTAATATGATTATTGTCTGTTGCAGAGTCCTGTTCAACTTGGACTTGAATGTAGTCGTCAATGTATTTTCCTGAGAGTGCATCATTTTTGTAAAAGTGAAGGATTGCAGTTCCTGATTTTCTTGACATCAAAGTAAAGGTCGTATTTGAATCTGTAATTTTGCGTGAGAAAAATACAAGCAGGTTTTGTCGGTCATATTCGCCCAGATAAACCCATCCTGTTCCAGGATAGTTTATATCAAGATATTGGTTATTTTTTATAGTAACAGAGCGTGAACAGTCAGGGATGCTTTCCTGTATAGGTTCAGGGAGATTCTTCTGATTTTCAGAGTTCATTATCTGAGAGACTTCTTCCTGCATACTCATAGATGTGTTTTTAGTTTCCTGCTGTTTTTCTGATTCTGTCAGGGCAGGGCTGTATTGTACGATAGGGGTTGGTTTTTGCGTGTCCTGCAGATTGCTGTCGTTGTTTTGTTCTGTTTTTGTGTCTAGTTGTGCGACAGGCGCTTTCTGGTTTTCGTTTTGAGCAGACGGGGCAGGTTGTTTTATTTGTTCTGTTTGTACTGGCTGCAGTGTCAGTGGTTCTTCTGAATTTTCATCTGTTTTTGCAGGAAGAAAAAGTTCTTCATCGAGGTTTTCGATTTTTTCTTCAAAATTATATTCGATATTTTTTTGAAGTTTTGTAAAATCATCTGCAAGTTCACTTTCGGGGATTTTTTCTTCAATCGGATACTGTTCTTCTATAAAAATATCTGCTTCAACTTTATCTTCAAGTGTGTTTTCTGTTTTTTCCTGTTCAAACTGTTCTTGGTCTGGCTGTGATTCCTGATTTTGCTCTTGTTCTAATTCAGAGTATTCTTCTTTCTGAGGTTCTTGAGTCTGTTCGACAGGCTGAACCTGTAAATTTTCCTGAGGGGTCTGCGATGAAGGAGCTGCAGACGGCAAATCAGTATCAGTTGAAATACACGAAAAAAATAATAAACTAAAAATTACAACAGGATATATTTTTTTCATGGAGCAGCTCCTAGAATTTCATCAATTAATCTATCGTTTGCACTTTCAAGTTTCTGCATTTCTTTCTCTGTCGGAAGTGTAAAAAATTCCTCTGCATCTTCTTTTGTCCATTTTTCTTGAGGTGGTCTTGTTAATGCATATCCGTCCAGAATAGAAGGTCCTTCTGGCAGCATAAGTTTCTGGTCTGGTACAAGAGGAAGTTCTTCTATGCGGACAGTTTTTGATTTGCTGTTTTGACTGCATGATTGTACTGCAAAAACTATGAGTGAAAGTAAAAATAAGATTACAAGCACTATAGTTATAATTGCAGCATTTTTTTTCTCTTTAAAAAAATCTTTTGCGTTAGCAAAGATTTCAGAAAAATCAATCATCAATTATTCCCCTGCTGACTGTCGTTTTCATCAGGAAGATTCTGCTCCTCTTGTGTTTCTGACTGTGATTCTGCCTGCGGTTCTTTTTTTCGCGGGGCAGGACGCTGCGGTAAAATTACACCCTGTTCTGGTTCTACATCTTCTTCAACAAAATCGTCAGTTTCCTGTATGACTTCTGACCTGATTTTTTCGATGTCATCGTCAAGGCGCAGTGCAATGACCTTGCTTATTCCTGATTCTTCCATCGTAACGCCAAGCATAGTTCCTGCACCCATAACTGTTTTTTTGTTATGAGTAATTACAATGTACTGGCTGATATTTGCAAACGACCGTAATGCAGTTACAAAGCTTGAAACATTTTTGTCGTCCAAAGCGGCGTCAATCTCGTCAAGCAGACAGAACGGACTCGGGCGGACTTGATATGTCGCAAACAAAAGAGCAATTGCAGTCATCGTTTTTTCTCCTCCGGAAAGGAGTGCTATATTTTCAAGTTTTTTTCCAGGCGGCTGTGCAAGAATCTCAATTCCTGTCGTAAGGATATTTGCAGGGTCTTCAAGACGCAGTTCTGCATGACCACCGTTAAAAAGCCGCCTGAACATATTGTGGAAATTCTTTTTAATTTTATTGTATGTATCAAGGAACATATCGCTTGATTTTGCCTTGATTTCTTCTGAAACTCGGACAAGGTCTTCAAGTGTTTTTTGTGTGTCCTTAAAATTGGCTTCCTGACGTTCGTAACGTTCTTTTACTTCCGTAAATTCTTCAGGCGCCATGAGATTTATGTTGTGACCAAGGCTGTCGAGATTCTCTTTTGCTTTTGCAAGGTCTTCCTTTATTTTTGCAGCAGGTGTCGTGATTGTGTACATGTGTTCTTCGTAATCCATAAGGTCACGCGAATACTGGTCACGGAAATTCTGCTTTATGTTTCTGATTTCTGTGTCAAGTGAACCCATTGAAACGGAAAGTTGTTCATATTGGCTCTGGAATTTATTTTGGAGTTCCTGCTTCTTTTTTAAATCGTTTTGCTTGCCAGATACTTTGCTGTTGCAGTCATCAATCTGCTTGTAAAGTTCATTCTGCCTGTCGACAGTTTCTGTACCGCGCCGTTCGATTTCTGCAAGGTCTTCCTGTATTGATTCGAGTTGTTCCTGCGTGTCTTCCATTCTGCAGGATTCAGAATAAATTTCTTCATCATTCGTTTTTAAATTTATTTCTTCTGAACGTACGGAGCGCTGAAGCATTGCAATTTTTTCTTCTATTGATTTTAACTGTTCTCCCATTGCAGCTTCGTTCTGTTTGAGTTTTGAAAGAGTATCTTTGTATTCGTCAATTTTCATAGAAAGATTTACGTTACTTGCATTTAAATCTTTTATGATTTGATTTATTTCGGCAATGAGCTTAATGTTGTCCGCAATTTTTGAATCGATTTCGCGTTTTTTTGTAATGATTCCTTCCGGTGCTAAAAATTCACTGATAAATGCCGGAGAAGAATTTATATACTCAGAAAGTGCAGCCTGCAAATCGTCAATCATTTTGCGTGCTTCATCAAATGCTTCTGCTGCTTCAAGAGAAAGTTTCTGACCGTCTTCTGCAGAACGACAGCCTGTTTTTGAAGCATCGCTGAAAATATTTTTGCGGCCTTCTGTAAATACCCTGAGTTTTCCGATTATTTCTTCAAGTTTTGTTTTTGCAAGATTCATCGCGCCTTCTGAATATCCTGCATCTTTTAATTTTGCATCGAGCATTGTTACGATGTCTTCTGTAATTGCAGTCAGTTCTTTCTGAAGATTTGCTCTTTGGGCATCGAGTTCTTCAATCTGCTTTCGTTTTTCAGCGGCATGCGTTTCGTTTTCAGTAATCTGGCTTCCGGCGGCATCTATGTTCTGGCGGAATGATTCGATGTTCTTTTTTATGTCTGCAAGGTATTTTGTTTTTTCGTGCAAGTTGCTTTGTGATTCGCCGACTTCATCGTTCAATTCATCGATTCTTGTCTGTATGTTTGTTTTTTTTGCCTCAAGCTGTGCAATTTTGTCTTTTATTTCTATGAGACGGCTGTTCTGCTGTTTTTGCAGTTCAAGTTTGCCGTTTTTCATGCTCTGAATTTCTGTAAGTTCATTCTGACAGGCGTAAACCTGTTCCTGAAGGTTTTTTACAAAGTCTGTATTTTCCGTGAGTGAGTTCTGGATTTCTTCAATTTCCCTGCGGACATTGTTGCGTTTTTCTTCAACTTCTTTAATTGAATTTTCATTTCTTGCTTTTGTTTCTACAAAGCCTTTCAATTTTAAAAGCTGAATATCAAGCTGGAGATTGAAAATTTCTTCTTTTATTTTGCGGTATTTTATTGTCTTTTCTGACTGGACTTTTAGTGAGTCGTAGTTTCTCTTTATTTCTGCAAGCGAAATTTCAATTTGCTGAATGTTCTGACGCGTTTTGTCAAGTTCTCGTTCTGCTTCGGCACATTCTGCCTTGCTCCTGCTTATTCCGGCAGCTTCTTCAAAAAGGTAACGTCTGTCTTCCGGCTTGCTTGAAAGAATCTGGTCAATTTTTCCCTGTTCCATTACAGAATATGCTGCCTTGCCGACACCTGTGTCCATGAACAGTTTTCGGATTTCTGACGGACCTACCTGCCGTCCGTTAATAAAATACTGCGCTTCACCAGAGCGGTACAGGCGGCGTTTTATTTCGATTTCAGTATCTTCGAGCGGAAGAAGGCTGTTTTCATTCATTATTGTAAGTGCGACTTCGGCAACGTTGAGGGCAGGGCGGTTTGCTGTTCCTGCAAAAATGACGTCTTCCATTTTGTCGGCACGGAGATTTTTGCTTTTGTTTTCGGCAAGAACCCATTTCATCGCATCAACGACATTACTTTTTCCACAGCCGTTTGGACCGAGCAAAGCAGTAATTCCGCTTGAAAAATCTATGTGAGTTTTGTCAGCAAATGATTTAAATCCAAATATGTCAAGGCTTTTTAAAAACACAAAAAAACCACCTTTTTAAATTAATGAATATTTCTTTTGATTATAGCATATTTTTTATATTGAATTCAATGAAAAACACTGCATTGATTAAGGAATATCGTCTCCCTGTACATCCTGCGGATTTACAAGTTTTCCTTTATAAAGCATTTTAGGATGAACTGTAAGGGCAAATTTTTTTTCGAGGGATGCGTATTTTCTCATTTCGTATTCATCGCCGATTACGACATTAATTCCTGTTTTTCCGGCACGTGCAGTTCTTCCTGCGCGGTGGACAAAAAAATCTTCGTTTGAAGGTAAGTCCATTTGAATGATGTGCGTTATCCCTTGAATGTCAAGACCGCGGCTTGCCAAATCACTTGTTACAAGAAAACGGCATTTTCCGCTTTTGAATTTATCAATAGCGGCTTTTCGCATTTTTTTGTCTGATTTTGCGTGGAGTGACAGGCAGTCAATTTTTTTAAATTGAAGCTTAGCTGCGATATTTTCAACCTGATCTGCGCGGCTTGTAAAAATCAGCGCTTTTTCAGGATTTTCTGCAAGCAGAAAACTTTTTAACACAGAAATTTTGTCACGTGCTTCTGCAAAAAGTGCATAGTGCGTAATTTTGTTTGACAATACGTTGTCTTTAGGTAAAATTATTTCCTGAATATTTGCGCGAAAGCCAGACAGAATTCTTTTTGCACTAATGCTTAAAGTTGCAGAGCAGGCAACAAACTGAATGTCGCAGGGAAGAAGCTGAATGAGTTTTCTTGTTTCTTCGATTATTTCGCTGCTGATAAGCCTGTCTGCTTCATCAAGGACAAGAGCCTTTATGTTTTGGGTTTTAAGTTTTTTTAAGTGAACTAATTCAAGGATTCTAGACGGATTGCCTGTAATGATATGAGGTTTTTCTTTTAGTGCTTCAATCTGGCGTTTAATCGGAGTTCCGCCTATAAAAAGGCTGCTTTTTAATTCTGTGATTAAGTTTGCAGTCGTTTTTATTTGGGAAGAAAGTTCGTAAGTTGGAGAAAGAATTATTATTTTGTCTTCCGGCAAAAGGTTGTTTTCAAGATTTTGGACTAGAGGCAAAAGATATGCGAGCGTTTTTCCAGTTCCTGTTTCTGATTCAAACATCAGATTGCTTTTTTTTAAAATCAGTGGAATTGCTTTTTGCTGGATTTCTGTCGGAACTGTAATGTTCAGTTTATTTAATTTCTGAATAAATTTTTCATCAATACCTAAAGATAAAAAATCTGTAAATTCGTTTGTATTTTTGTTCATTTGTTTACTATAGCATATAAAAAAAAACTATGCTATAATCCATTTCTATTATGAAAATAGGAATAGACACTTTAGGTCTGGAACACGGACAGTCAGGACTAGGTTCATATTTGTTTTATCTGATGGAAAATCTTTCCCAGAATGACAGTATTGAATATGAACTTTTCGGGCAGGAAGCAGACCGTTACACATATAAAGCAAAGTTTGACGTAAAATATTCAGCAGTGAACGTTTCGGATTCTGTTAATTCTCAGCAAAGATGGCATCGCTGGCATCTTAACAAATTTGTCCGCTCGCAAAAATACGATGCTGTAATTTATTGTGCAGCTCCGAGAATGCTGCCTCGTAAATCAAGCGCAAAAGGAATTGCAATTGTAAATGACCTTGTTTCAGTTTTTCTGGAAAATAAAAAAGATAAATCATATAGTTCTTCAGGAATCAAAAACTTAAAGAAAATCGACAAAATAATAGTTCCGAATGAATATGTAAAAAATGATTTGAGAAATCTTGATATAGATGCCGGAAAAATTGTCATAATTCCAAACGGAATCGATCACGGAATTTTTTATCAGTATAACTTGTCTGACAGTGAATTTGTTGACATAAAGCCGTTTGCAATAAAGCGGCCGTATATAATTTATCCGACAAGAATTTCAGATGCAGAAAAAAATCATATAAAACTCATAGAAGCGTTCAATATTTTTAAGAATAAAACAAAACTTCCGCATAGGCTTGTCCTTGCAGGAAGTCAAGATGATTATGCAGAAAAAGTACAGAATGCAATCCTCGAGTCGCCTTTTGCAAGCGATATTTTTCTTACAGGCTTTTTTCCTCATAAAGAACTCGGACTTTTGTATTCTAATGCAGATTCATGCGTTTTTCCGTCAAGCCATGAGGGAGTAGGGCTGCCTGTCCTTGAATGTATGGCATGCGGAATTCCTGTTGCATGCGCAGACAAAGGTGCACTGCCTGAAATTTCAGGCAAAAATGCAGTTCTTTTTGATCCGTCAGATGCAGATCAGATTGCAGCTGCATTAGAAGAAGTCGTTACGAATCAGAGTTTACGACAGAAACTCGTTCAGAACGGACTTGAGTGGTCTTCTTTGTTTACATGGAAAAACACGGCAGTAAAAATCGGGCAGCTGCTTTTGAGTCTGTAAACTTTTGTTATGCAGATTTTTCGATTAACAGTTCGCTTACGTCAGGAAGTTTTGTCTGATTTACGATTTCTTTTGTAATTACAAGTTTCTTCTTGCCTTTTACGCTTGGAATTTCAAACATAATGTCAAGAAGCATTTTTTCTACAATCGAACGCAGTCCGCGTGCACCTGTTTTCTGCTTTATTGCAATGTCTGCAATTTCTGCGATTGCTTCGTCAGTAAACGACAAATCAACATTGTCCATTGCAAAGGAAGCCTGAAACTGTTTTGTAATTGCATTTTTTGGCTGTGTCAGAATCGAAATCAAGTCTTCTCTTGTAAGTTCCTTTAATGCAACAGAAATCGGCATACGTCCTATTAATTCCGGAATAAGTCCAAATTTTACAAGGTCGTCTGGTGTTACCTGATTCAATAAATCAACGCGTTCCTGATCTGTCATTGCTATGCTTGAAGAACCGAAGCCCATTGAGTGTTCGTTTGTTCTCTGTTCGATGATTTTGTCAAGACCTACAAAAGCTCCGCCTAAAATAAACAGAATGTTCGTCGTGTCAATTTCGAGCATTTCCTGATTTGGATGTTTTCTTCCTCCCTGAGGTGGAACGCTGGCTTTTGTTCCTTCAATTATTTTAAGCAGTGCCTGCTGAACACCTTCTCCCGAAACATCTCGTGTAATTGAAGTGTTTTCGCTTTTTCTGGCAATTTTATCTATTTCGTCTATAAAGATGATTCCTTTTTCTGCAGCTTTTATGTTGCCGTTTGCTGCATTAATGAGTTTGAGCAGGACATTTTCTACGTCTTCTCCTACGTATCCTGCTTCAGTTAAAGTCGTAGCATCTGCAATTGCAAACGGAACTTTTAATTTCTGTGCAAGAGTTTTTGCAAGGAGCGTTTTTCCGCTTCCTGTTGGTCCTATTAAAAGAATGTTTGACTTTTCGATGAATACGTCATTTTTGTCAAATTTTTTAAGAGAAGACATTCTTTTGTAATGATTATAAACTGCAACTGAAAGTGCTTTCTTTGCATAATCCTGCCCGATTACATACGAGTCAAGAAAATCTTTAAATTCTTTTGGAGAAGGAACTTCAGAAAGTTTTATAGAAAGTTCTTCTGTCGGCTGAGATTCAAAGACACCATGACAAATTTCAACACATTCATTGCAGATATAAACTGGAGCAATGCTTGAAGCAATCAATCTTCTGTTATCGTCTTTTTTATTGCCTGCAGGAAGTCCGCAGAATGCACAATATTCCTGATTACCAAATTTTTTCAATTTTATTTTCTCCCTGTCATAACCTGATCTACGATGCCATATTCCAAAGCATCCTGTGCAGACATAAAATAATCGCGCTCAATGTCAACTGCAATCTTGTCCTGAGGTTTTCCTGTGTCATTTGCAAGATATTCAATAGAAAGTTTTTTGAGCCTTAAAATTTCTTTTGCCTGAATTGCGATGTCAGTTTCCTGTCCTTCCGTTCCACCTGACGGCTGATGAATCAAAACGCGTGCAGAAGGAAGAATAAAACGCTTGCCTTTAGTTCCACCTGCTAAAAGAACTGCTCCCATACTTGCCGCCTGCCCCATGCAGATAGTCTGAATCGGACACTTTACGTAGTGCATTGTATCGTAAATTGCAAGGCCTGCCGTTACAGAACCTCCAGGTGAATTGATGTACATGCTTATGTCTTTGTCAGGATTTTCAGATTCCAAAAATAAAAGCTGCGCAATTACTAAATCGGCTGTAGCATCTGTTATTTTGCCGTCAACAAATATAATCCTGTCTTTCAAAAGTCTTGAATAAATGTCATAAGACCTTTCACCGTTCCCGCTTTTTTCGATAACATAAGGAACTAAATCATGCATCTGTTCATTCATATATTTTTCCTTGTTTAAGATATTTACTCATATTTTAGCATTATCTGCATCTTTATTGAATATAGCAAAAAACTTTAAAATCGTCTTTAAATTTGCAGTTTTTTCTAAAAAAAAAGGAATGTGCGGTAAAAAACGTACATTCCTTTTTTACAGAAATAAAGGATAAAGGCTAAGTGCTATCTTTTGAACAAGTCTGCAAAAGGTGTTTTGTCTCCTTTTGAAACTTTTACTTCTTTGTAAAGTTCATCATAAAGTTTCTGCTCTTTTGTATCATCAATTAAATATTCTTTTGCACGAGGATCTGAGTAGTGTTTTTTTACTTCTTCTACTGTAATTCCACCGTCTTCTGCAATTTTTGAATATTCAGCTTCGATTTCTTCTGGAGTTACGGAAATGTTCCTGTCTTTCATGAGTGTTTCAACGATTATGCGACTTTTAAGAAGTTTTTCGCTGTCTGCAGCCCATTGAGATGTCATTCCTTCTTTTGTCTGACCTGAAGCTACAATCATTTTTTCAAGCTGTTCAGGTGTTGTCTGGAATTGCTGTGCCATCATGTTCCAGCGGCCTTCGAGTTCAGCTTTAAGCATGCTTGCAGGAATTTCAAACTGATTTTTTTCTACAAGTTGAGAAAGCAGGTCATTGTTTTTGATTTCTTTAATGCGTCTGTTTGCAGCAACTTCCATCTGGCGTTTCAAATCAGTTTTTAAATCGTCGAGTGTCTTGTATTTTGAGTTGACGTCCTGTGCAAGTTCGTCATCAAGAGCAGGAAGATTTCTGATTTTGATTGCAGTAACAGTTACGCTGATTTTTTTAGTTTTTCCTGCGAGGTCTTTGTTTTCGTCATCGGCTTTATAAGTTTTTGTAATTTCTTTTGATTCATTTTTCTTGAGCCCGATGATTTCATCGTCGATTTTGTAAATATTTTCGCCTGTTCCGACTGTAAATACAAAACCTTCTCTTTTTGAGTCTTCAATAACGGCCCCGTTATCGTCAAGTTCGCAGTAATTGATTGTAACGATGTCGTCTTTTGCAACAGTTTCGCTATCTTTTTTATCTGTTACAGTAGCATTGCGTTCCTGAATTGCTTTCAGTTCTTCTGCAAGTTCTGCATCTCCGACAGTTACCTGCGGTTCTTTTACGTTTATGCCTGAAAAGTTTTTGATTTCAACTTTCGGCAGAACATCGTAAGTTACTGAATATGTCAGGTCTTTTGTAATGTCTAATTCAGGGAGCTTTTCAAGCTGTGGCTGTGCATAAGGAAGAGGGCGGTTATCTTTTTCGTTTTCATCAGAAAAAATTTCATTTAAAGAAGCATCGATAACTTCGCTCAATGTGTCAGCTTTAAGTGCGTCACCGTATTTTCGTTCAAGAACGCTTGCCGGAACATGACCTTTTCTAAAACCGGGGATTTGTGCGTTTTTTGTGTAGTTTGCAGTTACTTTTTTATAGCTTGCTTCAATTTCGCTTTTGTCAACTGTTACAGTAAGTTTTACTGCTGATTTTTCAAGCTTTTCGTAATTCTTTGATAATTTCACGATAAGTATCCTCTTTTTCAAAAAAAATGAATAAAAAAAAAGCGATTCAGATTGCTCTAAAATCGCTTTAGTTTAGAGCGGGAAACGGGAGTTGGACCCGCGACATCCACCTTGGCAAGGTGGCGCTCTACCACTGAGCTATTCCCGCAAAATAATGAGTTTTGCGCTCTGAATGTAACGCAGGAAATCCTGCTAGAGCGGGAAACGGGAGTTGGACCCGCGACATCCACCTTGGCAAGGTGGCGCTCTACCACTGAGCTATTCCCGCGTATTATTTTACGTCAGTTTCATGCAAGGCTTGAACTTTGCGAGAGGAGGGACTTGAACCCTCAAGCCGAAGCACTAGATCCTAAGTCTAGCGTGTATGCCAATTTCACCACTCTCGCTTATAATGCAAGTGTGCAAATCCAGATGCCCGGACCTCAGTTCTTCAGTCTGAAAAACAGACTGCATGAAACGTATGTAGTAAGAATATATCAAAATCCGCAAATAGTGTCTAGTGCTTTATAAAAAAAATCCGGCAATTTTTATTGTGGAGCTTTCCTCTGCTGAACTTAAAAAAAAAAAATTTATTATGAATGACACGTTGTTTTTTTTGATTTGCCATTCATCATATTGTATGCTAAAATTAAAATGAGTTTTAAAACCTGTGTGTTTTGTGAGGAATTTTATGAAAAACCGCAAAGTTTATCGTCTGTTTTTTTTCTGTGCTGTTCTGGCAGGTCTGTTTTTTTCTTGTTCTGATAATGAAAAATATAAAAATGATACTCACAAAGCAGTTCTTGACGGAAAAACTGTAGTTGAACGTTACGGGCATTTGCAGGTTAATGGCACTGATTTATGCAGCCAGGACGGACAGCCTGTTCAACTTCATGGTATGAGTTCTCACGGTCTTCAATGGTACGGAAAATATGCAAATAAAGATGTAATAAAATGGCTTCGTGATGACTGGAACTGTCAGTTGTGGCGTCCAGCTTTATATACGCAGGGGGCTTACATCGGAAATCCTGTTTTAAAGCAGAAAGTAATCGATTCGATAGAAGCCTGCATAGACTGCGGAATGTACGTTCTTGTTGACTGGCACGTCCTTGCAGACAAAGACCCTCTTTTGTACGCAGATTACGCTGCAGAATTTTTTGATGAAATTTCAAAAAAATACGGTGACAGACCTAATATTATTTATGAAATCTGTAATGAACCAAACGGCAAGGACGTGACATGGAAAGAGAATATAAAGCCTTATGCAGAGCGTATTATTGAAGTAATCAGAAAAAATGATCCTGATAATATTATTGTCATAGGAACGCCGAATTGGAGTGGTGATGTTCTTTCTGCTGCAAATGGCCCTGTGCTTAATCAGAAAAACGTAATGTATACGATTCATTTTTATGCAGGTTCACATAAAAGTGAACGCCGTAAACAGGTAAAGTCTGCATTAAAAAAAGGAATTCCTGTTTTTGCAACTGAGTGGGGCTGTACAAAAGAAAGCGGCGATGGTGGAGTGTTTGAAAAAGAGACGCTTGAATGGATTGAATTTATGAAAAAAAATAATATTTCCTGGGTAAATTGGTCTGTAAATAATAAAGGAGAAGATTCTGGTATTCTTGTTTACAATGCAGACAGGGAAGCAAAAGGAAACTGGAAAGATAAAGACCTTTCAAAAGCAGGAAAATTTATCCGCAAGATTATGCGCGGTGAACTTGATTTAAAAACTTATAAACCGGAAAAAAAATAAAAAGAGGTTATAATGTCAAATCTTATTGATTATGTAAAATGGCGCGGAGATTTGTCTTTTTTCAGCAATTCTTTTAATGATATAGATGCGTTGATTTTATGCCAGATTGCGTATTTAAATTTTGACGGCATTATTTCTTCTGAACTAAAAAAAGCAGTAACACTGTCTGATTTATGGACTGCTTTTAAATCTGATTCTGATTTTGAACGCCGTTCTGATTTGGGAATGCTGATTAATAAAGATACTGTTTCCCTTTTTGAACAGGCGGCGTGTTCTCATCGTTTTTCCGGTGTGAGGATTGCAGGTTATGTCAATAAAATTGATGTAAAGTCAGATGAACAGTTTTCTGCGTGTACTTATTTTATTGAAAAATCAAATAAAAATCCGTTTGTCGTATTCCGTGGAACAGATGATACTATAGTCGGCTGGAAAGAAGATTTTAACATGGCTTTTTCAGACAAGATTCCTGCCCAGATTGATTCTGTAAGTTATGCTGAAACTGTCTTAAAAGAAGTCCACGGAAAAATAAGCATCGCAGGTCATTCAAAAGGCGGAAATCTTGCTGTCTATTCAGCATGCTTTATGAAGCCGGGATATAAAAAGCGGATTGACAGAATTTACAATTTTGACGGTCCGGGGTTTTCTTCTGGAATCATAAATACAAAAGAGTATAAGAATATTCTTCCGTTTGTTCATTCGTGGTTTCCTGAACATTCGATTGTCGGGATGCTGTTTGAGTATAGGGGAAAATACACTGTCGTAAAAAGTGACAAGACAGGTGTCTGGCAGCACGACCCTTTGTCATGGAATCTTGTAAATTCACATTTTATTACAGTTCCCGAGCTGAGTTCAAACAGCATATATTTTAACAAAACATTCAATAACTGGATAGCTTCTCTTTCTCCTGAAAAATTAAAAAAAGTCATCGATTCTTTATTTGAAATTATCGGGGCTACAGGCGCTTCAACAAATTCTGAACTTGAAGCAGACTTTTTCGGAAATTCAAAAATAATATTGAAAGCAATCCATAATATTGACAGGTCAGTCCGCGTTGAAGTTCTCGAAATGATAAAGCTGCTTTTTTCAAGTGTGCTTGATATAGGACTTTTTCAAAAATAATGTGCGCTGCAAGAATATTCTACGGGGGGGGGATGAGAATGTGTACGTTTGTTAAGTACAAAAATTTACGACTTGCCTTGTTTCATTCTTGACTAATATTTGAATTATCGATTAAAATTATCCAATATATTTATGAAAAAATCGGTTAAGAATAATTCTTAATCCTTGGAGTGTAATTTTATGGAAGCTATGAAAGTTGTACTTATTGTATTATTTGTTATCATTAGTATTTTGCTTGTATTGCTTGTTTTGATTCAGAATGATGAAGGCGGCGGACTTGGCGGTCTTCTTTCGGGTGCGGGTTCTGCAGCATTTGGTTCTCATTCTGCAAGCGTAATTAATAAAACAACTTTTGTTCTTGTTGCGCTTTTCTTTGTTACGGCTTTTGCAATTGCACGTTTAAATAAAGCTCCTGCAATAAAAGACCTCCAGCCGGAAGAAGCAGTTGAACAGCAGCTTTCTTCTGACAGTGAAGCAGCTGACTGGTGGAAGGACGTAGGAGAGCAGCCGGCAGAAGTTCCGCAGGATTCAATTTCGGCAGTTGAAGAGCAGTAATTTATAATTTGCAGGCAGGGAACGTTATGTTGCGGGATTTGATAAAAACAGAAGCTATAAACGTTAATTTGCAGAGTGATGATAAAGACGAAGTTTTTGAAGAACTTACTGAAACTTTGATTTCTTTGTGTCCTAAATTAGATCGCAAAGAGGTCCTTGCTTCATTCCTTGAGCGCGAGAAAAAAATGACTACGGGAATTGTGACAGGAATTGCAATTCCTCATGCAATTAGTGACAAAATTACAGAACCTCTTTGCGCAATAGGAATCAGCAGAAACGGAATTGATTATGATGCGCTTGACGGAAAGCCTGTTCATATTATTTTTATGATTCTGTTTCCTGCAGGAGATGCAGCACTTCATCTGAATATTATGCAGCGTCTTGCATGTGTTTTTAGTGATTCAACATTTTATAAATCTGTTATAGATAAAGAAAGTGCTTCTCAAGTGGCACAGGCGATTTTTGATATTGATGAAAGTATTTAGCTGACGTCCGTTTATGCGGAATCTGTGATTGTAATATTTTTGGGAGTGAAAGATAAAAGACGACAGAAATTGCGTCGTCTTTTATCTTAAAAAGTTTGCGTTGCAAACTTTTTTATCAACTGCTGTTTCTCATTACATTGCGGAACAGCGTAAAAAGTCAATTGATTGTTGAAACAATCTTCTTGGCTTTTTATGGGAGTATTGATATGGCAGAAAGTGAAACAAATGTTATCTCTCATTTGCTTGAAATAGAAGATGAAGCTACATCTATAATTGATGCTGCTCAAATAGAAAGTAATAAAAGGGTTTTGTCATCAAAGGCAATTGCAGATGAATTATTTCATTCCAAGTATGCCGAAATCGTGCAGAAATTTGAAGGCGAATATACTGAGACAATAAATAATTATTCAAAATCTCATGACGAAGAATTTGAGTCTTATAAGAATTATATTTTGCAGTCTAAAAAGGACGTTGAGTCATTCAACGCGTTTATGAATAAAGTTTTGTTTAGTTCATAAGCAGGCGGTAATATGGATCGGTCAGGTGCGTCTTGTTACGTTTATGCAAAAGCAAGCGGAATGCTCTCAAAATCTTTTGTCGGTTCAAAAGGTATGGCTCTCTTTAATGCGCGGACACTACAGGAATTGTGGGGAATGCTGTTTAAAGATGAAGTGCCGTCTGTTCCGCAGACAATGCTTGCAGAACTTATAGAAAAAAAGGCTACTCAAAAATTTATTTCAGAATTCATTCATCTTCTTGATTTTTATTCCAGACCTGATGAAGTTTCGATAGAACTTTTGCGCTGGTTTGATTTTGAGAATTTAAAAGAAGCTGCAGCTCTTCTTGCTACGGGGCGTTCGGATTCCTGTAAGTTCAACAAAATTACTCCATATAATCTTTTAAAATATGAAAAATGGCCTGATATAAAGAAAATGACGGAAGGTACGGAATTAAGCTGGTATGACAAAATTCCTTCTGTTATGGAACAGCAGGAACTTTCTAATAAGCTTGACATTCAGTTTATAAAAGCTGTATGGGATGCGGCGCAGAAACTTCACAGTTCTGAGCGTGATGTCGTGCAGAAAGTCATTGCAGACAGATATTCGATGAAAAACGTAATCTGGGTGATGAGGCTTAAAGTTTATTACAATATGAACCCGGAACAAATTAAAAACAGGCTTGTTTATTTTGACGAAACTGAACGGAGCAAAGATGATTTATTTGCCGGCGAAGCACTTAAAATCATTGACTTTAAAACAGATTCTTATGAAGACTGGGCAAACTGGAAATATCTGCCTTTGATTAACGAAGCAGAAGATTCAAAACTCTGGAAACTTAATCCGCAGGTTGTTGAAGAAAGAGTTTCAAAAAGATTTTACAGGTTAATGAAACAGTCATTCCATAAATATCCGTTTACGGCTATGGTTTTGGTATGCTGGTTTTTTATAAAGCAGAATGAACTTGATTTTATAAGGACGGCGACAGAAGCAATTAGGCTTAATGTTGATCAAGAGCAGATGCTGAAAATTGTAAACAGTCTGTAATTCCGGCTTTCTGTATTTGAAAGCAAATTGCTTAATATTTTTAGAGGATAAAATGGCAAGAACAACTCCTATGCGACTTATGGAACTTATGGTTCTAAAACAGGATATTTCCAAGGTGCTCTCGTATTTGGGAAGAAAAGCGTGCTTTCAATTTCAGACTGCATTTGATGACACGCAGGCAAATGCCGAAACTGTCAACAAAGAACTTGAAATGTACAGACAGCTTGATCAGGTACGCGTATTTTTATCTCTTCCTGAATTTTCTGATGACATTGCAAAATATGATTTGCCGGAATCTGCTGATTATGATGAAATTCAGAAAATTTTAGACGAAATAAAAGATTTTCAGGTACAGGATGCTGCCGAGCACGATGTCAACAAGCGCGTAAAAGAAGCGTATGATGAAGCAAAAGCTTTTTCAAATTTAAAGGCTTCGTATTCTGACCTTGAGCATTTATCGTTCCTTACACTGCGCATAGGAAAAATTGATCCTGCAGAATTTGAAGAACTTAAATTTGACGTTGGAAACCGTGCCATAATAGTTCAGCTTGGAGAAGACAAATCACGAATCCTTGCAGCAAGTTCTAAAAAAGGCCGCTTTGCGCTTGATACGGAATTAAAAAAACACAATTTTGTTAATTTAGAAATTCCGCATGATTTTAAAGGAATCCCTGACGATGTGCTGAATTCTTTAAAAAAACAAAAAGAAGAATCTGACAAGGCAATAGAAAACTTTACAGTGCAGAAACGTAATTTTGCGCAGACACATAAAGACATTATCAACAATCTTTTAGGAAAACTGTCTCTGGCAAGTCAGGTGCGTGCTACAGAAAATAAACTTGAATCTACAAAGCTTGTATACAGAATTACAGGCTGGGTTCCTCTTGTAGATGCAGACGATGTAATCAAAGAACTTGATTCAATTACAGAAAAACGGATTGCAGTAAGAAAATATGAACCTGAAGAAGTTCCGAGTGTAATAAACGGAAAAGAGAAAGTACCTGTTGAACTGAAACACGGCACATTTATTTCAAGCTTTAAGAGAATGATTTTTAGTTATGGTTCTCCTGTTTACGGAACGATTGACCCGACGCCTTTTGTTGCTTTGTTCTTTACGCTTTTGTTCGGTATTATGTTTGGTGATGCAGGGCAGGGACTTGTATTTCTTTTGCTTGGAATTTTAATGGCATGTAAAATCGTAAAAGTCGGAAACTGGAATAAATTTGCTCCGATTTTTATTGCAATAGGCTGTACAAGTACTGTTATGGGGGTTCTGACCGGCGAATTTTTTGCAAACGAAACAGTACTTGTTCCTGTAGCAAGATTTTTGACAGGGCTTTTTGGAGAACCTCGTGATCATATCCTTCATATGATGCCGAGTTCAAATCCTGAGTCAATTATGAATATGTTTAAATTCTTTGGTTTTTCTGTTGCAGTTGGTTTTATAATCAATTCAACAGGATTAGTTTTAAATATTATGAATAATCTGTCGCGAAAAAAATATGGTAAGGCATTTTTCGGAAAGCTTGGATTATGCGGTGCAGTGTTTTTCTGGTACATAATCATTCTGGTTGTGCGCATTTTCCTTTTTAAGTATAGTGCCCATATTTATGACTGGATTATTGTCGGAGTTGCTTTAATCGGGGCTGCATTCGGCGAGCCTTTTGAAAGGCTTATTGACGGCAAACGTCCGGTACTTGAAAATGGTTTTGGTGCGATGCTTATTGGCGGCGTAGTTGAACTGATTGAAGTAGTTTCCGGTTATATGTCAAATACCGTAAGTTTTTTGCGTGTAGGTGCGTTTGCGCTGGCACATGCCGTTTTGGGATATATTATTTCTACAATGAGCGCTTTAGCCCCTCCGGCCGGCGCTGCTGCAATTTCTATCATCGGAAATGCAATCGTAATTGTTCTTGAAGGAATGATTGTTGCAATTCAGGTTATACGTTTGCAGTATTATGAATTCTTTTCCAAGTTCTTTAATGAAACAGGTCGCGAATTTAAACCTTATCAGTTTACTTCCACACCTGAATTCAGTAAATAGATAAAACTACTGCTTTTATTCCGTAAAAAAAAGGGTAAAGGCAAACTTTTTAAGGAGTGTTCGATATGAACAAAAAAATTTTTATTGTAATGTCATTTTTAGCTGTATTTGGAATTGCAGGTTTGTTTGCACAGGAAGAGTCTTCTGAAGTTCAAGAAACTCAGGTTGTTGAGAAGGCTGATAATGCACAGGCTTTTAAATACATTGCAGCCGGTCTTGCTGTAGGTCTTGCATGTATCGCAGGTGGTAGTGCAGTTGCAAAAATCGGTGCTGCAGCAATGGGTGCTATGAGCGAAAACGCAGAACTTTCTGGTAAAGCATTGCCATTTGTAGGTCTTGCCGAAGGTATCTGTCTTTGGGGATTCCTTGTTGCATTGTTGATTATTATTCTCTAAATTATATAAATCAGGGTTTGATTTGGAATATTATATAATAGGCGAGCGGGAACTTGTCCTTGCCTTTGGTCTTGTAGGAGTAAAGGGAACTTATGTTTCTAACAGAACACAGGCTCTTGATGCTTTTAACAAGATTACAGGTCAAAGCGGTCTTGTTTCTGCTCCGGTAAGTGCGGACATTCCTAAAGTTCTCATTTTAACAGAAGATGTTTCTGTCATGCTTGAGGAAGAAGTTAATGCCTGGCAGATGGGTGGAAAGTTTCCGCTTATTGTTGAGATACCCGGTATTTCCGGAAAGATAGCTGGAAAGAAATCTCTTACAGATTCTATTCGTGAAGCTGTCGGTATTCGTGTTTAGGCAAAGTTGAATTTTATAAAGCGCTTTTATATGTTCAGCATGTAAACTAAGCCTGGAATACGAAAAAATGTAAGGAAAAAATTTTATGGAAGAACTTAGATCTACGGATATTCTTGATAAAGAAATTCAAGATGACGCAAGAAAAAAGGCCGAAAAGATTTTAAAAAATGCAGATGCTCAGGGTCAGCAGATTTTAGCTGATGTTGAAACCCGGCTTGAATCTGCAAAAAAAGACAGAGAATCTTATTACAGCCAGAAAGCAGCACAGTTTAAAAAAGATTTGGATTCGAGTTTGCCGCTTGAAAAATCCCGATTCCTTGTTTCTTATATCAGTTCTTCTGTTGCTTCTGCAATTAATGATTATTTAAAAACTATTTCGCAGGAAAAACGCATACAGCTTGTTTTGACAATGCTTAACCGCTTTGAAAGCCTTACTGACGGAAAATCATTTGAAGCAGCCGTATATGGTTTTAATCTGGATTTAGCAAAAAATGAATTGAATAAAAATAATAAACTGCATATTTCGTCTTTTTTAGCAACAGAGTTTGCAAAGACAGGTGAAGTTGCAGTAGATGGAATAGAGATTCATGAAGGAATAATTCTTGTTTCTGATGATAAGGTAGTAAAAATCCGTTTGACTTTGGAAGAATTATTTTCTGAATTAATTGATAAATATAGAAATGAATTAGCCGTTACTTTGTTTGGCGGGAGGCTTCCTGAATGATACAGGGCAGAATAACACGTATTTCAGGTCCTATTGTTTATGCAGACGGACTTGAAGGCTGCGGTCTTTATGATGTAGTAAATGTAGGTAAAAATAAGCTCATTGGCGAAATAATCCGTCAGAATGAAGGCAAGGCTGTAATTCAAGTTTATGAAGATGATACAGGAATGGAAATCGGTGAAGCCGTTGAATGTACAGAAGCCCCTCTTTCTTTGACTTTAGGTCCTGGACTTGTAGGTACTATTTACGATGGAATTCAGCGTCCGTTGAAGCAGATGTATGAAGATAAAGGTGCTTTTCTTTTGCCGGGACAGAGGACTTCTCCGCTTGATATGGAAAAAATGTGGAATTTTGAAGCTGCCATCGGTATTACTAACGGGACTGAAATAAAGAGAGGAATGGTACTCGGAACTGTAAAAGAAACAGATTCAATAACTCATTCGATAATGGTTCCTCCTTATATAAAGGGAACATACCTTAAGGAATTTAAAGGCAGCGGGTCTTATACAGTAAAAGATGTAATTGCACTGACTGACCTTGATGAACAGATAAAACTTTCTCAAGTATGGCCTGTACGAAAACCTCGTCCTTATGCAGAAAAACTTAGCGTAACTGAACCTCTGCTTACAGGTCAGCGCGTTATTGACGTGTTCTTTCCGTTGTCAAAAGGAGGAACTGCTGCAATTCCGGGTGGTTTTGGAACGGGGAAAACGATGACACAGCATGCTGTTGCAAAATGGTGTGATGCAGATTTAATCATTTATATCGGATGTGGAGAACGCGGAAATGAGATGACAGACGTTCTTACAGAATTTCCTGAACTGATTGACCCGCGTACAAACCGTTCTCTTATGGAACGTACTATATTGATTGCAAATACTTCAAATATGCCTGTAGCTGCCCGTGAAGTTTCGCTTTACTCGGGAATTACGCTTGCAGAGTATTATCGCGATATGGGAATGGCAGTTGCAATTATGGCAGATTCTACAAGCCGCTGGGCAGAAGCTTTGCGTGAACTTTCTGGCCGTATGGAAGAAATGCCTGCTGAAGAAGGATTCCCGGCTTATTTGCCGACAAGGCTTGCAGAGTTTTATGAACGTGCCGGTCGTATTACATCTTTGTGTAATAAAGAAGGCAGTGTTTCTGTTATCGGGGCTGTTTCGCCTCCGGGAGGAGATTTTTCAGAGCCTGTAACTCAGCATACAAAACGCTTTATCAGGTGTTTCTGGGCATTAAACCGCGAGCTTGCAAATGCCCGGCATTATCCTGCAATCAGTTGGATAGAATCTTATTCAGAGTATGCAGAAGAAGTAAGGGCATGGTGGGAAAAGACGAATCCTGATTGGGCAGATGTACGTTATAAAGCTCTGGAACTTTTAAAGAAAGAACAGAAACTTGAACAGATTGTACGCCTTATCGGACCTGATGCATTGCCAGATTCTGAGCGCCTTGTACTTACTGTTGCCGAAATGATGAAAAATGGCTTTTTGCAGCAGAATGCTTTTGATGATACAGATGCGTATTGCTGTGTTGAAAAACAGATAAAGATTCTCGTTTTGATAATGAAGTTCTACAACAAGGCAGTTGCTGTCATAAAAGCAGGCGCTCCTCTTGCAAAAGTAGTTTCATTAAGTTGCCGTGAAAAAATTATAAGAATAAAATCTCTTGTAAAAAATGATGAGATGAATAAAATTGCAGAAATTGAAAATCTCCTTGATGAAGAATTCTCTTCTCTTGAGCGTATTTATCAAGTAACGGAGGCTGTCGTATGAAAGGTGTAGAATATCGTGGCATAAAATCTGTTGACGGACCGATTGTTGCTGTAAAACGTTCAGAAAGAGTTTCGTTTAATGAAACAGTCTATGTCCGCGACCGTTTTGGCGAAAAGAGAACAGGGCGTGTAATTGACCTTTCAGACGATGTTGCAGTCGTTCAGATATTTGGTACTACAACAGGAATTGACTTAAAGGATTCTACTGTAGAATTTCTTGAAGAACCTCTTGAACTGAGAGTCGGACCTGATTTACTCGGCCGCATTTTTAACGGTCTTGGAGAACCGATTGACGGATTTCCGCAGATTGTTTCGTCAGAGAAAATAAACGTAAACGGAAATCCGATAAATCCGTATGCGCGCATTTATCCGAGGGATTTCATTCAGACGGGTATTTCTTCTATCGATGGAATGAATACGTTAATCCGCGGACAAAAGCTTCCGATTTTTTCTGGCAATGGACTTCCGCATAACAGACTTGCAGCACAGATTATCAGACAGGCAAAACTAAGGTCGAGCGATGACCAGTTTGTAATGGTATTTGCAGGAATGGGTATTAAATATGACGTTGCAAGGTTTTTTCGCGATACGTTTGAAGAATCTGGCGTACTGTCAAAAGTTGTAATGTTTCAGTCACTTGCAGATAGCCCTTCGATTGAACGCATTATTACTCCTCGCTGTGCACTGACTGCCGCAGAATACCTTGCTTATGAAAAAGGCATGCACGTACTTGTCGTATTGACAGATATGACAAACTATTGCGAAGCATTGCGTGAGATTTCGACAACTCGAGGCGAAGTTCCGGGAAGAAAAGGATATCCTGGTTATCTGTATTCAGACCTTGCAGAAATTTATGAGAGGGCAGGGCGAATACAGGGCTCTGAAGGTTCTATTACACAGATTCCTATTTTGACAATGCCGAACGATGATATAAGCCATCCGATTCCTGACCTTACAGGGTACATTACGGAAGGTCAGATTGTTCTTGATAGGGAACTTTCGCAAAAGGGAATGTATCCGCCTGTTGCAGGACTTCCTTCTTTGAGCCGTTTGATGAAAGACGGTATCGGTAAGGGAATGACGCGCGAAGACCATGCAAACGTTTCAAGTCAGCTTTTTGCGTCATATTCAAAAGTAAAGTCTATAAGAAACCTTGCTGCAATCATCGGTGAAGAAGAACTTTCAAGTATTGACAGGCTCTATTTGAAATTTGGCGAAGCATTTGAACAGAAGTTTTTGACTCAGGGCGAATATGAAAATCGCTCGATTGAAGAAACTCTTGATATCGGCTGGAGAGTGCTTAAGATGCTTCCTGTTGATGAACTTGTGCGCATTACACCAGATTTGATAGAAAAATATCTTCCTAAAGATGAAACGGAAGATTCTGGCATAATAAAAGTAAAGGCGTAAAATATGGCTAAGCTGAATGTTGCACCGACAAAATCAAATCTTCTCTCAATGAAAGAGCAGCTTGCTATTTCAAAAGATGGATATGACCTTCTTGAACAGAAACGCGAAATTCTTGTAATGGAATTAATGCACATGGTCGAAAAGGTCAAGCTTCTTGAACATAGGATTGATGACCTTATTGCAAAGGCATATCCGTCATTAAAAAATATGCTTATGCAGTTTGGCGGCGACAGAGTTGAACAGATGGCTGATGCAGTAAAATATGATTTTGTGATAAAAGACAAGCAGGCGACTGTTGCCGGAATGTCTTTTCCGACGATTGACATCACCCTGCCTGAAAAACAGCTTTTTTATTCTTTTATGGGAACATCGTCTTCGTGCGATCAGGTCATTTCTTATTTTTTTGAATTGCTCAAGCTTTTGACAGACATGGCTTCTATACGTACTATCGTATGGCGGCTTGCCAGAGAAGTAAAAAAGACACAGCGGCGTGTAAATGCTCTTGATAAAGTGGTAATCCCCCAGTCTCAGGAAACAGTACGTTATATTGAAAGTGTTCTTGAAGAAAGGGAGCGTGAAAATGTTTTTGTTCTGAAGGCTTTAAAAAACCGTAAAAATAGCTAATTTGTAAGTAAGGATGGTGTATTATGAGCAAGAGTCTGTTAAAGAATATTGTAGTTGCAGTTAACGGTTCTCAAAGTTCCATTCATGCAGCAATGTATGGAATTATTCTTGCTAAACAACAAAAGGTTAATTTAAAATTTGTTTATGTTGTTGATACGGCAACGATTAAGCGCCTTTCATTAGGACATTTCCTTGTTGCAGAGGAAAGTTCTATGTATGAACAAAACCTTTCGCATGACGGTGAGAAATATCTTGATTATGTAATTAAGCTTGCAAAAGATAAAGGTATAAAAGCAACAGGGGAACTTAGAAAAGGTTCAGTATGTCTTGAAGTCATAAATTCCGTGAGGGAGTTTAGTGCAGAACTTTTGCTTTTGGGTGGCGGAAGCATTTTAAATACGCGAAGTTTTTCATGGGAGAATACGAATAATTCTCTTGAACTTGCAAGCCGCGAAATCATTGCAAATGCGCCTTGTTCTGTTGTTGTCGTAAGAGAGCCTGAGATTGAACTTTTATATAAGCAGCTGTAAATAAAGAATTTCTTATGGAAAACTACTATAAAATTCTCGGAGTTGAAAAAAATGCGACATTATCAGAAATACGTCGTGCATATCGAAAAAAAGCAAAAGAACTGCATCCTGATAAATCTGGTACGCATGAAACGTCTGCTGATTTTTTAAAAGTCGTAAATGCTTACAAAATTCTTTCTGATTCAAAAAGCCGCTCGATTTTTGATTCTTCTTTTTTTGTTCATTCTGCTGTTTTTGAAAAACGAAAATCAACTTTTGATTACCGCACCTGGCTTTTGGAACGTACTGACGACGAAAGCCGTGCAAAGCTTATTTTTTTTGACCTGCTTCATAACAGGGAAGATGATGCCGTAAATGAATTTAAAAAGATGAATATGGAGCATCCGGCATTTAGTTTGAAACATTGGTTTACACGTGAAAATTTTATGGACTATGGTTTTATTCTTTCTGAGGAACTTGTTCTTCGGGGAGAATATTACGATGCTTTTTTGCTTTTGGAGCAGATTATCAAAATGGAATACAGTTTTGATTATTTCAGATTGTTCTTTCCGGAAGTAATTGCGTTTACAAAGAATATTTTGCGTACAAAACTTGACGGCCTAATAAATGATGAACTTGCTCTTGATGTTTATGAACGCGCACTTGAACTTGAATTTGGTGCAAAAGATGATGCCTTTTTTTTAGAAAAAATGGCACAGATATATAAGAGAATCGGAGATGAAACTACATCTTTGATTTGCTCTGAAGAAGCAAAAAAAATTTTACGCAGTATATAAATGGATTGCAAAATGCTTAGGGGATAAAAATGATTCGATTAAAAAATGAAGACGAAATTAACGGTATAAGAAAAAGCTGTCATCTTCTGGCAGATATGTTTAAAGCGGTGATTCCACAGGTAAAAGCGGGAATGTCGACAAAGGAACTTGATGATTTATGCAAAAAATTTATCATAGCTCATGGTGGAAAACCTGCCTGGTACAGAGAGAATTTTCCTGGTGCTGCATGCATCAGCATAAATGATGAGGTTATACATGGAATCCCGTCAAAAAAACGGATTATCAAAGACGGTGACATCGTAAGCATTGACGTTGGTATTGACCTTGACGGGTATATTTCTGATTCAACACATTCCGTTCTTGTCGGAAACGTAGATTCAAAAATAAGGAAACTTGACGAAGTTACTCTAGAATGTCTTAAAGCCGGAATCGAAGCTTGCCGTGTAGGGAACAGAATAAAAGACATTTCAAAAGCAGTTTATGATATTGCTTCAAGACATGGCTACGGTGTTGTTTATGATTATTGCGGACACGGAGTAGGACTTGATGTTCACGAAGACCCGAATATTCCGAATGTAGTTGACTGGGGCGGTGCAAATCCGAGGATCCAGTCAGGAATGGTTCTTGCAATTGAACCGATGATAAATCTAGGAACGGCCGATGTTGTTCTTGCAGACGATGACTGGACTGTCCTTACTGCCGACGGGCTTCCTTCTGCGCATGAGGAACATACAGTAGCCGTTTTTGCTGACCATACAGAAATTTTAACTGCTTTAGACTGATATTTTTTTTGTAACACTTTTAAAGGTTTTGTTATTATATTTATATATAACAAGAGTGCTAAAACGAATTAACAAAAATAGCAGTCTGGATTAATAAAACTGGAGGTCAGAATTTTGAAAAAGAACCTTAAATACATTATCGGCTGTGCAGCAGTTGCAGTTCTTGCATTTGTCGTAGTTTCATTTTCATGTACAGGAAAAAAAGACAGAGGAAGTGCAAATACAGCTTTTGCACAGACAAGAAGTTCCTCTGGTACAGGGGCAGTAAATGTTTCGCAGTCATCATTAAATATTATCGAAGCAATGCAGGATGTAAACCGTGCAATAAGCCGCGATGTCCTGCCGTCTGTAGTTGAACTTGACGTAGTAGAAACTAAAAAACGTGCAAAAAATCCGTTTGGTGACATTCCGTTCTTCTTTTTTGGAACACCGCGTAATGATAATAATCAGGAAGAATACAAAGAAGCAGGTCTTGGCTCTGGCGTAATTATTAGGCGCAATGGAAATACTTTTTATGTTTTGACGAATAATCACGTTGCAGGCTCTGCTACAGAAATCTCTGTAAAATTGAATGACGGCAGAAAGTTTGACGGAAAGCTTGTAGGTTCTGACAGCAGAATGGATATTGCTCTTGTTTCGTTTGAAACATCAGACAAAGAGATTCCTCTTGCAGTTCTTGGTGATTCTGATTCCGTGCAGCCTGGAGATATCTGTTATGCAATGGGTGCTCCGTTAGGATACAGTCAGTCAGTTACATGGGGAATTGTTTCTGCAACAGGAAGGTCTGGGGATGGAATCGGAAATATCAACGATTTTATTCAGACTGATGCAGCAATCAATCAAGGAAACTCTGGCGGACCTCTTTTGAATATTTACGGCGAAGTCATCGGAATTAATACCTGGATTGCATCCGGTACAGGCGGAAGTGTAGGTCTTGGTTTTGCAATTCCTATTAATAACGTAAAGCGTGCAATAGATGAATTTATTGCAGACGGAAAAATTACTTACGGCTGGATTGGTGTAAGCCTGACAGATGTTAAGGATGAATATAAAAAATCTTTGGGAATTGAAGATGTTGAAGGCGCTTTTGCTTCTCAGGTATTTATCGGAAGCCCTGCACAGAAAGGCGGAATTCAGGCTGGAGATTATATTATTGAGCTTAACGGAAATAAAGTTAAATCTGTTGACCAGCTTGTGCGCGATGTTGCAGTTCTTAAAGCAGGTGAAAAGTCGAAGTTCAAGTTAATCCGTGGCGGCAAGACAATCGAAGTTACTGTTACAGTTGAAAAACGAAAAGAAGACATTTCTTCTGATGATTCAAAACTGTGGCCTGGCTTTGTTGCGCTTCCTCTTACAGATGAAGTCAGAAAACAGCTTAAAGTTGATGACGATGTAAAAGGCGTTGCAATTACAAATGTTATGCCGAAAACACCTGCCGCAGCTTTGAGGCTTCAAAACGGGGATGTAATTACTGCAGTAAACGGAACAAAAGTAACTACACTTTCTGAGTTTTATAATGCAATGGATTTGACAAAGAATAAGTCAATTCAGTTTGACGTATGGAATGAAGCCGGAACAATTACGACAGGTTCATGGAAGATAAAATAATAAATCTTGAATCAATAAAAAAGGCAAAAGCAGATTTTAGAAAAGTTATGAAATCTGAAATTTCTGCTTTTGCTTCTGATGAGCAAAAAGTAATGGAAGCAAGTCAAAAAGCTTCAGCTTTATTTTTACAAAGTGAGTTTTATAAAAATGCTTCCCTTATTTTTGCATTTATTTCTGCCGGCTCTGAAATTCCTGTAATGCCGGTAATTCAAAAAGCTCTTCATGATAAAAAGCAAGTTGCAGTTCCTAGAATTATTTCTGGTACAAATTTAATGGAATTTTATTTTTTAGAAAATGCAGCGCTTGATGTTCAGACGGAAAAAGGTTCTTACGGAATTTTAGAGCCGAAGCAGTGGTTAAAAAAACTGGATGTAAATTCTATTTCTCAAAATGCGGTTATGCTTTTGCCGGGACTTGCGTTCAGTAAAGATGGAAAGAGGCTTGGAAAAGGGAAAGGTTTTTACGATATTTTTCTTGAAAGGCTGCTTAGAGAAAGCAAGCCATTTTTATTGACAGGAAAAAAAATCGGTTACTGCTATTCAGTTCAGATTCAAAATGAAATTCCGTTTTGCGAAAATGATGTAAGTGTTGATTATGTCATAAGTGAAAACGGAATTATAAATTGCAAAGATTTTAGTTTTTGTTAAGTGATTCTGAAATGGTCGTAATCATCTGGTTTGCATTGCTGTTACCAGGGTAAATTAAAAGTGCCTTTTTGTACCATTCAATTGAATTCTGCATGTCGCCGAGTTTGTAAAAGGCATAAGCAATTGCCGTCATAAAATTAAACCGTTCGAACAATTCAAAATAAAGATTTTCGTCAGAAAAATATTCTGACATTTTCTGATAGCCGCGCTTGTAATTTGCAAAAAATTCCGGTGCATATAAATCTTGTGCGTATTGATAATAATAAGCTCCTGCATTTTTTGGATCAAGTTTTATTGCCTTTTTTGCAATCGAAGCAACTTTTAAACCATTTGCAAAAAGATAAGCAGTATTTTTTACAGTGCAGTTTGAAGAAATGCACATCGTATAAATAAGTTCTGCATCAGTTCCTGTTTTTAGTTTGAGTGCTTTTTTTGCATGTTCTATTCCGCTGTCAAAAAAATGCGCTGCCTGCAGTTTTTTTTGTTTTGCAGAAATGTCTGTATCTTTTGAATAGTCATTATTGTCCTGCATGCTTTTTATCTGCTGGATTTCTGACAAATCGTAATCACCGATAATGCACATTCCGTAAAAAAAATCGCATCGTGCAAAGTGAACTTCTTTTTCATATTCACTGAATAAATCAGGTACAGATTCAACTGCATTTGCATAAAAAGTTTCTGCCTGAATCATGGAAGTAATTTCGTTGTTGTAATATGAATGAATAAAAGCTGTAAGTTCATCTGTAAAAACAACTTCCCGTTTTTTTTCTTGGGCAAATAAAAGTGAACTTAATTTTAATAAACAAAAAACAACAAAAAGACTTCTAAGTTTAAACATTTTTCAACACAACCATTGGTAATAATTTTTAAGATATTTTCTATATTATCGATATGATGGAAAAATGTCAAAATACCGAATATAGTTTTGCCTGTGAAAACTCGTAACGCGAGATAATCCAGTGCTGGTGAGGGAGAGAAATTTGTGAACGCCTGAAATAGAGTTTTGCCTATGCAAAACTCGTAACGCGAGATAATCCAGTGTTGGTGAGGGAAAGAAATTTGTGAACGCCTGAAATAGAGTTTTGCCTATGCAAAACTCGTAACGCGAGATAATCCAGTGTTGGTGAGGGAGAGAAATTTGTGAACGCCCAACATAGAGTTTTGCCTATGCAAAACTCGTAACGCGAGATAATCCAGTGTTGGTGAGGGAAAGAAATTTGTGAACGCCTGAAATAGAGTTTTGCCTATGCAAAACTCGTAACGCGAGATAATCCAGTGTTGGTGAGGGAGAGAAATTTGTGAACGCCCAACATAGAGTTTTGCCTATGCAAAACTCGTAACGCGAGATAATCCAGTGTTGGTGAGGGAGAGAAATTTGTGAACGCCCAACATAGAGTTTTGCCTATGCAAAACTCGTAACGCGAGATAATCTAGTGCTGGTGAGGAGAAGAAATTTACGAGCGTTGAAAGATATTCCTTCTTATGATATTATTCAGAGTTATAAAACTGAATGAATAGGTGATTTATATGTACATTACTTGTCTTGATCTTGAAGGTGTTTTAGTCCCTGAAATCTGGATTGCATTTTCGGACGCTGTCGGAATCCCTGAACTTAGAAGGACGACACGCGATGAACCTGACTACGATAAACTGATGAAATATCGTATTGATATTTTGAGGCAGCATAAACTTGGATTAAAAGAAATCCAGTCTACAATTGAAAAAATTGACCCGATGCCCGGTGCAAAAGAATTCCTTGATGAACTGCGCTCTTTCTGCCAGACAATCATCATAAGCGATACGTTCACTCAATTTGCAGCGCCGTTGATGAAAAAACTCGGTCAGCCGACAATTTTCTGCAATACGCTTGAAGTTGCCCCTGACGGCGAAATTACTGGCTATAAAATGAGATGCGAAAAAAGCAAGCTGACAACTGTAAAAGCATTGCAGTCAATTGGGTTTGAAACGATTGCAAGCGGAGATTCTTTTAACGATTTGGGAATGATTAATGCTTCAAAAAAAGGTTTTTTATTCCGTTCAACTGAGCAGATTATAAAAGACAATCCTTCTCTGCCTGCGTTTACGGAATATTCACAGCTACTTGATGCGATAAAAACAGAAGTTTTAAAATAGTTTTAAGGTTAACACTGAAAAATTCTCAATAAGATTTATTCAGTGTTTTCTTAATATTTTTTGTTTTTGAATTTATTTTTTATAATCTTTTGTATGATATGTTTATATGACAGTCACTACAGAAGATTATAAAAATATTGAACAAGTAGAAGACTTTAACGCTTCACATATTTTTGCAGAAGACGATGCTGCGCTGAACATAGCAAAAACTTTTTTTCATGTTCAGTATCTGTTCCCTTGGCAGCGCCTTGTAATTTCAAATATAACAGATTCTTTTAACAGTCAGAATTCTGCCTGTGTTGAAAACTTAAAAGAACAGACTCAGAAGGATCCTGATATTTCTGATGCTTTTTGTCTTGGTCATCAGATTGTTCTTTTGCCGACGGGAGCCGGAAAGTCTATGTGTTTTCTAGTTCCTTCTTTAATGCTACCTGGTGCAACTCTTATAATTTATCCGCTTCTTGCGCTGATGGCAGACCAAATGCGGCGCATGACAGAGGCTGGCATTGATTCTGTTGTTTTTAAAGGCGGACAGACAGAACAGGAACAGGACGACAATTTCTGCCGGATAAAAAACGGTACTAAAATTATTCTTGCAAATCCTGAAATTTTGCAGAGTGAACGTATTTTGAAAAAACTGAAGGAATGTAACATAAGCCACATTGCGATTGATGAAGCACATTGCGTTTCTGAATGGGGTGACAGTTTCAGACCGGCATATCTTACGCTTGGAAAAATCATAAAAGAACTGAATGTCAATACTGTAACTGCTTTTACGGCGACTGCAAGCCCTGGTGTTTTATCGCGTGTTTCTGAAATTCTCTTTGATGGTAATGCACATATCGTGCGTTCCGAAAGTGACAGACCGAACATTCATTATTATGTAAAATATGCCTATTCAAAACAAAAAGCACTTTTTGAACTTTGCAGGACAGAAAAACGTCCTGTGCTGATTTTTTGCGGTACAAGAAACAAGGCAGAAGAAACTGCACGTGAACTTAGCGCCTATTATCCTAAAGATGAAGTCAGGTTTTACCATGCAGGAATGACAAAAGAAGAAAAGACTGAAGTTGAAAAGTGGTATTTTCCTCATAAAACTGCAATACTTTGTTCAACATGTGCCTTTGGAATGGGAATTGACAAGCCTGATATAAGGACTGTAATTCATCTTGAGCCGTCTGTTACAGCAGAAAGTTATATTCAAGAAGCCGGCAGGGGAGGACGAGACAGAAACGTTGCAAAGGCAATTTTATTATGGAATTTTGACGACAGTATCAGATTTGAAAAATTCCCTGTATCATCGAGAGAAAGAGTTATAAAATCTTTTGCAGAAAGCAAGACTTGCAGACGTCAGATTTTGCTTGATGCGCTTGGTGCAGAACAGGCTGTGTGCAGTGGCTGTGATGTCTGTTTAAAAAAGCCTTCTGAAACAATACCTGAAGTGTTTGATGCAGAAGACAGAAAATCAGTTTTAAAATTCATTCGCCATCATCAGAAAATGTATTCTCTAAAACAGATAATTCCTGAGTTAAAAAACAGATTTAATAAAGCTACCTGCAGAACTTTTGGCGAAAATGTCTGGACAGAAAATGATGTAAAAATTATTCTGTCGCAGTTAAAACAGGAGGAGTCAATAAAAATATGCAGATGGCCATGGAAAGAAAAAATCACTCTTGGAAAACCGATGTTTGAAAAATAAGTCGAAATTCCAGTTTTAATAAGTTTTCTGCAGGAGAAATAAATGAATGATTTTACCCGGCATTTTCTTCTGTAGGATGTTCTGCATTTTCAGAATTCTCTGCCTGCACTTGAGCTGCAGGCGGTGGAGAACTTGTTTTTCGTTTTTTTGCTTTAGGAGGCTTTTTTCTGTAACGTGCCACATAACTTACGAAATTACAGTATAGTAAAATTACTATCGTAGTTCCAATTACATATGGATTTATCAAAACATATTTTAAAACCGGAAAAATCTGTACTAACTTCATAAAATCATTATCGGCACATTATCAGATTACTTATTGAATTTTTTCAATAAAGCGTTCAAAAGCTGCCCTGCCTTCCTGCGTGCATTTGTAAACACCGGCATGTTCCAGAACTTTGCTGAATACGATTCCAGTTTCCTTCTCAAGAATTTTTGAAATGTCATCTCTTGTCAAAGGTTTTGCATTTTTCTTTAAGTATGACGGCATTATTTCGTTTATCCAGTCTGAATGTTTTGCAAGCACTTCATCTTTTGAAATGTCTTTTTTTTCAACAACGGCATTTGCAAGCAGTTCAAGTTCTGCCTTTAAACGTGATGGAAGGACTGCAAGCCCCATTACTTCAATTAAGCCTATATTTTCTTTTTTGATATGATGAAGTTCTGCATGCGGATGATAAACACCGAGCGGATGTTCTTTTGTCGTAATGTTATTGCGCAGAACTAAGTCCAGTTCGTAATCTGTTCCGCGACGGCGTGCAATCGGTGTAATCGTGTTGTGCGCTTCGCCGTCTGTCTTTGCAAAAATAAAAGCGTCCTTGTCAGTGTACTTTCGCCAGGTATTAAGAATTTTGTCTGCAGCTTTTATAAGGTTTTCTTTGTCAGGCGTTGTAAGCCTGATTACGCTCATCGGCCATTTTACGATTCCTGCTTTTATGTTTTTAAACTCTTTGATTTTAAATTCTTTTTCAACAGGAGCTTTTGCCATCGGAAATTCGTAGCTTCCGCCTTGAAAATGATCGTGAGTTAAAATTGAGCCGCCGACTATCGGCAAGTCCGCATTAGAACCGAGTGTATAATGAGGAAACTGTGTTACAAAATCTAGCAGGCGTACAAAAGTTTCATGACAGATTTTCATAGGCGTATGCTTTGTGTTGAATACAATGCAGTGCTCGTTATAATAAACATACGGAGAATATTGAAATCCCCAGTTTTCTCCGTTCAATGTAAGCGGAATTATACGGTGATTCTGGCGTGCTGCATGGTTCAGTCTTCCGGCATAGCCTTCGTTTTCTACACATAGAAGGCACTGCGGATAGCTTATGCTTGCAGAATTTCTTGCAGCGGCAATCGCTTTAGGATCTTTTTCTGGTTTTGAAAGGTTTATCGTAATGTCAAGTTTTCCGTATTTTGTGGCAGTTTTCCATTTTTTATCCTTGCAGATTCTGTAGCGCCTTATGTAGTCTGTGTCCTGACTGAACTTATAAAACCAGTCTGTCGCTTCTTTTGGCGAGTGTTCTGTATAAAGCGTGTTAAAAATGTCAATGACATCGCTCGGTGGCGGAACTAAAAGTCCCATGATTTTTGTGTCAAACAAATCCCTGTGAACGATACTTGCATTTTCAAAAAGTTTTTTTTCTGCTGCATATTCAAGCATTTCTGAAAGTATATTTTCCAGATCAGAAATTTTTACTGCCGGAAAAGTTTTTTCAGCTTTCATAGATTCAAAACCGTCAAGCTTAAAAAATTCAAGAAGGCGGTTCTGAGTATAAATTACATCTTGTTTTGTTATTAATCCTGTTTTAAGTCCGTAAGAAACGAGACGGTTTATGTTTTGTTCTATATTCATACATTGAATATAATATTGACTGATTTTTTTTGCAAGATAAAATTCTCTATTTTGCGCAATTTTGTTGCGCATTTACTTTTGAAAAGATTATTATAAAGCAAAGCAGTTCTACAATAAACGTGATGAGCCAAGAGAGAGGGTATGAATAATAAATTGTTTTTGGCGTATGGAATTTTGGAATTTGAAAGAAAGTTGCTATCCATAAAATCCTGAATCCGCATGCGCCTGCCAGTGTTACAATCATCGGCAGGACGCTGTGACCGAACCCTCTTATTATATTTCCGATTACGTCCATCATTCCGCATAAAAAATATGTCGAACAGATTATAAAAAGTCTGTCTGCTCCTGTTTTGATTGTCATGCTGTTTTTTGAATACATTTTTAAAACAGGAACGTCAAACAGTATGACAGAAAAGCCGAGTACAAGTCCGATTGCCGTTACTAGAATTTCAGAAATAAGGACAAGTTTTTTTACTCTGTCATATTTTTGTGCACCGACATTCTGTGATGTAAAAGTCAGAGTTCCCTGTGCAAAGCCGTTCATCGCAGTGTAGACAAAGCCTTCGATATTTTGGGCAGCAGAATTTCCTGCAATTGTAATTGCACCAAAAGTATTTACGGAAGACTGAATTATTACATTTGAAAATGAAAATAATGTTCCCTGTAATCCAGCAGGAATTCCGATTTTCATTATGCGTATGAAAATTTCCCTGTCGATTTTCAATAATTTAAATGAAAGTTTGAATTCATCATTTTCTGTTTTTAAAATTGCAGTTATAAAAATTGCAGCGGCTGTCTGTGCTATTACTGTTGCAAAGGCAACTCCAGAGACTCCCATTTTAAAAAAAATTACAAATAGAAGATTTAAAATTACGTTTATCATTCCAGAAATCAACAGAATGTAAAGAGGGCGTTTTGTGTCTCCTTTTGCCCTTAAAAGTGCGCTGCCAAAATTGTAAATCATTGATGATGTAATGCCAGCAAAATATATTTTGAGATATCGGGCTGCAAGTTTTAAAACATTTTCAGGTGCCTGCATCAGTCGTAAAATCTGTTCTGCAAGCGTAACTCCGATGAGCGTTAAAAGAATTCCGCAGAAAAAGCTTACGAGCATTGCAGTGTGAACTGTGTCTTTGAGGGCATCGTAGTTTTTTGCACCGAAAAAATGAGAAGCGACGACATTGGTTCCGACAGAAAGGCCTATAAAAAGATTTGTAAGCAGATTTACAAGCGACCCTGTTGAACCGACTGCAGCCAGTGATTCATCTCCTGCAAATTGACCGACTACGATGATGTCTGCAGCATTGAACAGAAGCTGAAGGATTCCTGAAAAAATAATCGGCAGTGAAAAAACAAGGAGTTTGTACGGAATTGAACCGCTTGTCATGTCAATCTTGTGAGATTTATTCATACTATATTAATATCACTTTTGGAGTTTTAAGGGAATAAACTTTGAGTTTAACTCATATTGAAAAAGTAAAGTTTTTGGAGATTTTCGTTATTTATTTGACTGTTATGAGTATATCTAATATAATAAAAATTGGTTTTGCTAAGGAAATTCTGAATAAATCTTACTAAGGATTTACAGTGTTAACTTTGAATGAAGTTTTATATAAATTATTTTGGAGGGAATATATGAGAAAACTATTGTTTTTGTTTTCAAGTTTCATCATTTTAATTCTCGCAGGTTGTGATTTTTTTACTACAAGCTGGGGAACAGGTGCAAGGCGAAATTTGGAAGATAACTATTCAAAATTAAGTTCTTCTGAACTTGCAGATTTGATTTCTGATCCGAATTTGATTAACGATACGGAAGCAGGAAAGCAGCTTCTTGCAGCTCTCGGTAAAAAAGACGATTTGTCATCTCTGTCAGTAGAACAGAAAAATGCCGTTTTGAATCTGAGTGTAAATTCTTCAATTACGTCTGACACGGTTTCTGGAATTCTTTCGGCGATAAAGGATACGGAAAACTCTGAAAATAAAATGGAACAGCTCGTTACTGACATTCTTGAAAAAGTTGACACTACCGATATTTCTGCAGTTACGCAGATTCTTTCTGACAAAGAAAGTCTTGGCCAGCTTGATGACAAGGCGCTTTGTTTAAGTTCACTTTGCCTTATAGCGCAGGTTGCAAAAAAGGAAAATCTGCTTGACAAGACAGATACAATAAAAGAAGAAATTTCAAAACTCTTTTCAAGTGAAACACCTACGGAAGACTCTATTAATACCGCTGTTGGTAATATTGCTGACAGTACTTGTTCCGAAGAATCAAAGGCTGCTCTAAAAGCTGCTTTGAATGTTGTATGTGAATTAAAAGATAGTGAAGAATCTCTTATAGAAGGATTCAAGATTTCTGATATGTTCGGTTCACTTTCATCGTAGTTTTTCTATGCCGTAGAAAATACGGCATTATTAGAGTGATTTATAACATTAGTTTTATTATGCAGCAAAAAGCTGTTTTTTATGGGAGTTATAAAATGAAAAAAAATTTAGTTTTGTCAGGCGTATTGATTTTTTTATCTGCCATTATTTCTGCAGGAGAGTTCAAGCCGTCTTTACATACAGCTCCGTCTGTCAGACAGCAGGGGTTTGGTGGTTTTTATTCTACCGACCTTGATAATTTTTACGGAATATATGCAAATCCTGCAATTTTGGGGCTGCATGCAAAACATTCGCTCTTTCCTTCGATAGATGTAAGGGCAGCAGGGCTTTTAAAAGATTCTGTGAATATTATAAATGCTGTTTCCAATAAGGATATGGAAAAACTCGGCAAGATAATTAATGACAACAACGGCATTCAGCTTGGAATGGACATTGCGCCTTTGCTTTCTTTTGGTCATATTTCTAATTGGGGATTCGGATGGGCTTTTAATACGCAGATGTTTGTAAATGCTTCTGTTCCGAGTGTAACTCTTTCTGATGTGAATGCTGGTTTTGAATCTGTTTTAAGGGCAGGGTACGGCTTTAGCCTTATTAATACGGAAAATCACTGTTTAAGCATTGGTGCTACTGCAAAGGGGTTTGTTCAGATTGCAACTTCGTATAACGGAAGTATTCTTGATTTTCTTGACAATGTAATTTCTGATTTTAAACGGATTCCTGCATATTTCTCTGCAGGTTTCGGATTTGACATTGGCGCTGTCTATACTCTAGCAAATGCTTTGTCTGTATCTGTTGTATGGGAAGATGCTTTTACACAAGCTTTTATTTCTTCTGGCACTTTCGGGAATTTCAATGCTGCTATGGATAAGGCAAAAGTTCTTGATTCAAAGCTTGCTGTCGGTGCTGCGTTCAGTTTTCCTGTAGGCTGGTCAAACGGTTTTATTTCTTCATTAAAAGTAATGGCTGATTACCGTAACATTTTTACGATTTTCAAAACTTTTGGAAGGAATCCTATTCTTGAACTTTCGTGCGGTGCTGAACTTGTACTTGGAAAAATCTTTTCCCTCAGGTTCGGTATGTCAGAAATGTATCCTGCTGTTGGGGTAGGGCTTGGTTTTGGTGCATTTAAACTTGATTTTGCAATGTATGGAAAAGAACTTGGTCTTGAACCGGGCAGTTCTCCTTGCTTAAATTCGAGCCTGTTCATAGGATTTACATATTAAGGAAACACTGAATAAATCCTGCCCGAGGATTTTTCTGTGTTAACCTTAACTTAAAGTATTTTATCAACTGGCTTTTTTTCCGATAATATATGTATGAGTGAAAAATATACTGCATGTATTATCGGTGTCGGACGGATTGGGTTTTCTCTCGGATTTGACAGAAAGCGTGAACAGCCTGCAAGTCATACAATGGCTCTGCTTGCAAATCCGAGGATAAAGCTTATTGCCGGATGTGATGTTGATCGTAAAAAATTGACTGACTGGAAAACATACGTAAAAAGGCGGTCTTTTTTTGATTTTTATGCTTCTAAAAATTCTCCTGCAATTTTTTTTAATGTTGACGAACTTTTTTTGCACTGTTCGCCTGATATTGCAGTAATTGCCGTAAATGAAGAGTTTCATCTTGACACAGCCCTTAAAGTAATTTCTAAAAAGCCTCGTCTTGTAATTCTTGAAAAACCTGTCGCGCTTAATGTGTCTGATGCAAAAAAAATTTTGAAGCAGAGCAAAAAATATAGCGTCCCTGTTCTTATAAATCACGAGCGGCGATTTGCAGTCGATTATAAGCTTGCTTATGATTATATAAACAAAATAGGTGACGTACAGAAAATAAATGCTTCGCTTTTTTCAGGGATGAAGCTATATGATCCGTCAGAGGAAAAAACAGGATTTTACAGCCTTCTGCATGACGGAACTCATCTTATTGATATTGTCCTTTATCTGCTTGAATCTTTAAAAAGCCCTGAGATTTCAAAACCTGTAATTACAGGACTTGTAAAAGACAAAAAAGATAAAAAAATAATCAGGGCTTTCAGTGCAAATTTTTCTTCAAAGAAAGTACCTGATATCTCATTTTTTATGTCAGGAAAAAGCCGCTTCTTCGGTTTTGAAGTTGAAGTAATCGGAACGGAAGGCAGAATTTCAATTGGCAACGGACATGCAGAATTTTACAGCCGTCAGGAATCAAATCTGTATACAGGGTTTTATTCACTGCAAAAAGACAGAAGTGTAAAAGTTCCTGAAAAGACTTTGTATTTTTCTAATATGGTTCAGAATGCAGTAGATTATCTTGACGGAAAAGCCGCATTAAAATCAACTGTTGAAAATGGGATTGCCGTATTAAAAATCATTGAAGAAATAAAACACAGTTTTCTGTAAAGAAAAAGGTAAAAAAAAAGACACTGTCTAGAGTGTAAACAGTGTCTTTCTATAAAAACAATCAAAATTAGAATTCTTTTTTTTCTGACTTTCGTCTTTTGTTTAAAAGTTTTCTTTCAAGAGTTGTTTTCTTCTGGTGAAGAATAGCAGAAGGTTTTTCAAAATATTCGCGTTTTTTGTATTCGCGGATAATGCCTTCTTTTTCAACCATACGTTTAAAACGCTTGATAGCTTTTTCGAGGTTTTCTGTTTCCTCTACGCTGATTGTTGCCATACTAAAGTTCACCTCCTCTTCTTCGGTAATTCCGTAAAAACATTATTATGATATAGAAAAATGTTTTTTTAATCAATAGCTTGCTTTGACATAAAGGAAAAAAATGTTATAATTTTTCTTACAGGTCAAATCGATTCAGCAGGGTAAAAATGAAAGTTTTTTTAGCAGGAATTAACGCAAGTTACATGCACACTTGTCTTGCGGTTCGTTCAATTTACAGTTATGTCAGAAAAGCGGCAGGAGAGTGCGGTCTGGATATTCAGATTGAATTTGCTGAATATACGATAAACCAGAATATACACGATATTTTAAAGGGAATCAGGTTGTCAGATGCAGACGTCGTTTTGTTTTCTACATATATTTGGAATATTTCTGTCGTTGAAAAAATTTTGCCCGATGTAAAGAAAATTCTTCCCGGTTGTATTATCGGTGCAGGCGGCCCTGAAGTAAGCTATGCTGCTGAAAAATATTTGAAAAAATTTTCCTGTATTGATTTTATTGTTGCTGGAGAAGGCGAAATTACTGTTTTTGAATTACTGAAAGAACTTGAACAAAAGGGAACCAGAGATTTTTTTAAAAATGAAAAAATTAACGTTTCCGGGATTTATTATTTAGTTCCAGAACAAAATAAAATATGTTTTACTGGCTGCCGCAAATTAATCGAAGACTTTTCTGTCATTCCTTTCTCTTATCCTGAACTTTTGACAGAAAATTTTGATTCCGATAATAAGATTTATTATTTTGAATCAAGTCGCGGCTGTCCTTACAGTTGTTCTTATTGTCTTTCAAGCATCGATAAAACTGTCCGCTTCAAAAGCCTTGAACAGACTTTTAGTGAACTTCAGATTTTTCTTGATGCAAATGTAAAGCTCGTGAAATTTGTTGACAGGACTTATAATTTAAATCCTGAGCGCTATATAAAAATCTGGAAATATATTCTTGAACATCACAATAAAAAGACGATGTTTCATTTTGAAATCGAAGCAGAATACCTTTCTGAAAATGCAATTGAGTTTTTGCAAAATGTACCATCCGGTATAATGCAGTTTGAAATCGGCGTTCAGTCTGCAAACCGGAATACTCTTAAAGCGATTAACCGTTCTGATAATATTGATGTGCTCAAAAAAAACATTCTGCAGATTCCGAAAACAATTCACAAGCATCTTGATTTGATTGCAGGACTTCCGTACGAAGATTTGAAAACTTTTGGCAGAAGTTTTGATTTCGTAATGGATTTAAAACCTGATGCACTCCAGATCGGGTTTTTAAAAATTCTCCATGGCACAGAGATGGAAAAATTTGCTTTTGAAAATGGCTGGCAGTGGCAGGAAAATGCCGTTTATGAAACGCTTTCAACTCCGTGTATGTCTTTTGATGATTTGATGTTTTTAAAAGATATGGAAACTCTCGTAGATTTTTATTGGAACAAAGGACATTTTTCTTTTACGATGAATTACATTTTTAGAAAAGTCAGCCCATGGATTTTTTTTACAGGGCTTTGCAGTTTTGCAAAAAGTCTTGATGTTTTTTCAACTGCTCATCGGGAACTTTTCTGGTTTGCATTGTTGCATGATTTTTTTTGTTTTATAAAATCTGACAGCGATTTTTTTGATATTGATTTTAAAGTCGCAGTGGAAATCTTACGTTATGATTTTATCAGGCTGTCAAAGCGAAGTTCTTTTCCTGACTGGTACGTTCACCGGTATGATAAAGACAAACACCGCATGATGCTTGAAAAAAAAGGAATGCTGCACAGTACAAGGCTTGCGTTTGCTCTGACGGAATTTGAAACTTTTGATTACGATGTAATTTCCAGTGAACCTGAAAGAAATCCCGGTATTTTTGAAATTCTTGTTGAATATAAATCTCCTGTGCGATAACTATTTTTACATTGAACATTATGAAAACAGTTTTTTTTGATTTAGATGATACTTTATATTCCAGATGCGATGCTTTTTTTATTGCAGTTGAAAAATTTTTCTGCATAAAAGATGAATGCAAAAAAAGCCAGTTATGTACTTTTTGCAGAATGCGCGGTGACGAAGTTTTTTTTAAAGCTCAGCGAGGAGAAATTACAAATGCTCAGATGTATGCCTATCGCTTTACAAAAGGTTTTTCAGATGCAGGAATTTCTATAACAGAAAAAGAGGCACTGGAGTTTCAGAGTGTGTATCAAAAGGAATTGTATTCATTAAAACTTTCTGAATCTGTAATAAAGATGCTTGATTTTGCAAAAAATAAATTTGATGCGCTTGGCATAATAACTAACGGGCCTCAGGAACATCAATGGAATAAAATAAAAAAACTCAATCTTGAAAAATGGTTTTCCAAAAATCTGATTTTTGTTTCCGGTGAGTATAAAATTGATAAGCCTGATTCAAGGCTTTTTTTGCTTGCACAGGAAAGGGCGCAGAAAAAATCTGAAGATTTAATTTTTGTCGGAGATTCTTTTTATAATGATATTTTACCTGCAAGTAAATTAAAATGGCATACAATATGGCTTAATCTCTATGACGAGAAAATGATTCCACCCGAACATTCCTGTAATACTGTAAACGAGGTTTATAAAATTTTACTGTCATACTATTGATTTTTTTCTTTTCTTGTTTTATATTATTAGTGGTTCTAAAAAGAACTACTAATAATATAAAAAGATAAGGGAAAAACATGAATGAAAAGTTAGTTTTTGAGCTGATGAACTTTGGACTTTCAAGGCAGGAAACTTTAATTTATCTTGAAATGCTTAAGCACGAACAGATGACAGGCTATGAAATTTCAAAGGAAACAGGAATTTCAAGATCAAATGTATATTCATCCCTGTCAGAACTTTTTAACAAAGGTGCTGTCTATATGATTGAAACTGAATCTGCAAAATACATTCCTGTTGCACCTGAAAAGTTTTTGATGAATACAATTAATACTCTAAAAGAAAAAATTGATTTTATCTTAAAAAATATTCCGTCAAAAAAAGAAATCTCTGACGGCTATATTACGATTAAGGGAAGTCAGAACATAAAAAACAAAATCAGGGATATGCTTGAAAAAACAGAAAGCAGGATTTACATGCTTGCACAGAATGATGTTATTAAGAATTTTGAAAACGAACTATCTGCTCTTGTGTCAAGAAAAGTAAAAATTGTAATTATTTCTGACTGTTTTGAATTAAAAGGTGCAAAGATTTATAAAACCAAAATCGATAAAAACCAGATAAGGTTTATAGTTGATTCATCGTATGTTTTGACTGGTCAGTTTTCATTCAGTCAGGACGATACTTGTTTATATTCGGGACAACAGAATCTTGTTGAGGTAATGAAAGAGTATTTAAAAAATAAAATTGCTTTACTTGAACAAAATTCAAAATCATAAATCCTGCATATTTGCATTTTATTGCGAATATGTGTTGAAATTTTTTGGAGGAAAAAAATGCGAATTGGAATTTTAGGTTATGGAAATTTAGGGCGTGGCGTGGAATGTGCCATAAAGCAAAATCCGGATTGTGAACTTAAAGCTGTTTTTACAAGACGGAATCCTGAAAGCATAAAAGTTCTTACTAAAGGAACAGGCGTGTTCAGTGTGGACAAAATTCTTTCGTATAAAGATGAAATTGATGTATTGATTCTTTGCGGGGGCAGCGCTGTAGATTTGCCTGAACAGACGCCTAAGTTTGCAAGACATTTTAATGTCGTAGATAGTTTTGACACTCATGCAAAAATTCCTTTCCACTTTGACAATGTAGATAAATCTGCAAAAGAATCAGGTCATGTTGCTTTGATTTCGTGTGGCTGGGATCCAGGGCTTTTCAGTTTGAACAGGCTTTATGCAAATTGTATTCTTCCGTGCGGAAAAGATTATACTTTCTGGGGTAAAGGAGTAAGTCAGGGACACAGTGATGCTGTTCGCCGCATAAAAGGCGTAAAAGATGCAAAACAGTATACTATTCCTGTTGAGTCCTCTCTTTCTGCTGTTCGCAATTGTGAAAACCCTGAATTGACAATAAGGCAAAAGCATACAAGAGAATGTTTTGTTGTTGCAGAAGAAAACTGTACAGATGAAGATTTAATGCGAATTGAAAATGAAATAAAGACAATGCCTGATTATTTTTATGATTACGATACGACAGTTCATTTTATTTCGCAGGAACAATTTAAGGCCGAACATTCTCAGATGTCGCATGGCGGCTTTGTAATCCGCACAGGAAAAACTGGTTGGAACAACGAGTACAATAATATAATCGAATATAATTTAAAACTTGATTCAAATCCTGCCTTTACTTCCTGCGTGCTCATCTCTTTTGCACGTGCTGTTTTTAAAATGTACTCAGAGGGGGTGACAGGTTGTAAAACTGTTTTTGATATTCCGCCTGCGTATTTAAGTCCACTTTCAAGTCAGGAACTGAGGGCGCATTTACTTTAATTTGATTTGATTTGCAAATTTGTGTTGCAAATCTTCTTATCTACTGCACATTCTCATTTTATTGCGAATGTGCATGAATATACAAATCGGAAATTTAAATTTCCGATTTGACTTTTTATGGGAGATTATATGAATTCTTACATTGACTCAGTTGATTTTTTTAAAGGAAATAATCCTGAAAAAATTGCCGCTGAATTTGGAACGCCTCTTTATGTTTATAATGAGGAAATCATTAGAAACAGAATGAACAGAGTAGGAACTGTAATAAAAAAATTTCCGTATACAGCAAATTACTCTGTAAAGGCAAACACTAATATACATATTCTTCGTCTTGCACTTGAAGAAGGCAATAATTGTGATGCGATGAGTGTAGGTGAAATCCAGATGCTTTTGAAGGCAGGCTTTCCGAGTGAAAAAATTTTCTTTGTTCCGAATAATGTTTCAGAATCTGAATTGCAGTTTGCGATTGACAATCACATTATGACAAGTCTTGATTCTCTTTCTCAGCTTGAACTTTTCGGCAGATTAAATAACGGTGGTGCATGTGCTGTGCGTATTAATCCAGGAGTCGGTGCAGGTCATTGCGAAAAAGTCATCACAGGTGGAAAGAAAACTAAATTTGGAATTCAGGAAAGCGATATTGACAGGATTTTTGACATTGCAAAAAAATATAATCTGACTATTGCAGGAATAAATCAGCACATCGGTTCTTTGTTTATGGACGGAAAGCCGTATCTTGATGCCGTAAAAAATATCCTGCGCATTGCAAAAAGATTTAAGAATTTGCAATTTATCGATTTTGGCGGTGGTTACGGAATTCCGTATCATAAACTTGATGATGAAAAAGATTTTCCGATGGAAGAATTTTCAGTTCAGCTTGAAAAAATCATTCAGGATTTTGTTGACGATTATAAATCTGTTCCTCTTTTTAAATCTGAACCTGGCCGTTATTGCATTGCAGAAGGAGGTGTAATTTTAGGGCGAGTATTTGCGCTCAAGGAAAATGCCGGAAAAATTTATGCAGGCACTGATATTGGAATGAATGTCCTTGTGCGCCCGAGTATGTATGATTCCTGGCATGATATTGAAGTTCTTCGTTGCGGAAAAGTTGTAAGCCGTGATGAACTTGCTGAACAAACTGTCACAGGTAATATCTGCGAATCAGGTGATTTACTTGCAAAAGACAGACTGCTTCCTAAAATTAATATTGGTGATTTAGTTTGTGTTTTAGATACGGGCGCTTATGGCTGGAGTATGTGTTCGACATATAATTCACGGCCGCGCCCTGCAGAAGTCATGATTTGCAAAGATGGTTCTGTAAAACAGATTCGCCGTCGTGAAACTGTCGAAGATTTAATGCGACTTTTTTAAAATGAAACAGGGGAACTTCAAAGTTCCCCATGTTTTAGCTTAAATGTATATTAACCCTGCATATTTTATAATCGTAAAAAATTATTCAGCTCTAATGCTAGGCGACTTAACGATAACGTCGTGTGCAGAACCTTCAGAAATAGAGGCTGCAGAAACAAGCGTGATTTTTGCTTTTTCCTGAAGTTCCGGGATTGACAACGCACCGCAGTTGCACATTGTGTGGCTTACTTTACTGATTGTCATCGTAACATTGTCATGAAGGCTTCCTGCATAAGGAACGTAAGAATCAACGCCTTCTTCAAATGCCATCTTTTTAGCCCCACCTAAATCGTAACGCTGCCAGTTTCGTGCGCGGTTGCTTCCTTCGCCCCAGTACTCTTTTACATAATTGCCGTTGACAATTAATTTATTTGTAGGAGATTCGTCAAATCTTGCAAAGTAACGTCCGAGCATTACAAAGTCTGCGCCCATTGCAAGAGCCAGTGTAATATGATAGTCGTGTACGATTCCACCATCTGAGCATACAGGAATATAAATACCTGTTTTTTTAAAATACTCATCACGGGCTTTTGCAACTTCTATTGTCGCTGTAGCCTGTCCTCGTCCGATTCCTTTTTGTTCACGCGTAATGCAGATTGAACCACCTCCGATTCCGACCTTTATAAAATCTGCACCGGCTTCTGCAAGAAAATTAAATCCTTCAGCATCTACTACATTTCCTGCACCGACTTTTGCATCTGGCCATTTTTCGTGAATGTCATGTAATGCCCGGCGCTGCCATTCTGAAAAGCCTTCAGAAGAATCAAGACAAAGGACATCAACCCCTGCATCTAAAAGGGCAGGAACACGTTCCATGTAGTCACGAGTATTAATTCCTGCGCCGACGATATACCGTTTTTTGCTGTCAAGCAGTTCATTCGGGTGCTGTTCGTGGCTTGCTGCATCTTTTCTAAAAACAAGATACTGAAGATTGCCGTCTTTGTCTAATATCGGAAGCTGGTTTATTTTATGTTCCCAAATTATATCATTTGCCTGTTCCAAAGTTATGCCGACTTCGGCCTTGATGAGTTTTTCAAGCGGAGTCATATATTTGCTTACTTTTTCATCACTCTGTGTTTTGTTTGAGCGATAGTCCCTGTCTGTAATAATTCCAAGAAGCTTGCCGTTTGCTGTTCCGTCTTCTGTAACTGCAACAGTTGAGTGCCCTGTCTGTTCAACAAGAGATTGAAGTTCCGCTAAAGTTGCATTTGGTTTAATATTTGAATCTGATGTTACAAACCCTGCTTTGTACTGTTTAACGCGAGCAATCATTGCAGCCTGATTTTCTATAGTCTGAGACCCGTAAATGAACGAAATTCCGCCTTCTTTTGCAAGTGCAATTGCCAGTTTGTCGTTAGAAACAGACTGCATTACAGCAGAAACCATTGGAATGTTCATTGTTAAAGGACACTTTTCGCCGGCTTTTTTATTGTAACGAACAACAGGTGTGTTTAATGTTACATTTGACGGAATACACTCAGCTGATGAGTAGCCAGGTACCAAAAGATATTCACCAAAAGTGTGTGAAGGTTCTTCAAAATAATATGCCATAATGCATCTCCTTTAGAATTTGTTACGGGAATTAATTGAAGAAAGGCGAAATACTCAACAATTAATTCGAATATTTCATTGAATTATACACAGAAAAGGGCATTTATTACAAGTAGTTTTTTTATTTTTTTTATGATATTGTTTTTTTATGAAATTGATTGCAGGTCCAATGGCAACACTGAGTCATCAGGGACTTCGAAAAATAATCGAGGACTTTGGCGGCTGTGATGAATATTATACAGAAATGATAAATGCCGCTTCTTACCTGACCCACGGACAGTTTGAAAGTTTTTACACTTTAAATGAATTTGCGCCAGAAAAAATTGTCTGGCAGCTTACAGGCAAAGATGTTGAACCTATGGCTCGTGCAGCAAAGGAACTCTGTGCTTTAGGGGGAATTGGCATCGACCTTAACATGGGGTGCAGTGCCCCAGAAATTGTAAAGACGGGAGCAGGCATTGCATGGATGATAAAACCAATAGAAGAGACAAAAAGGCTTGTAAGTGAAGTAAAAAATGCTTTATTATCATTTTCTACAGATGATAAAAATCATTCATTTTATAATAAAGTGCCTCGACTTAGTGTAAAACTTCGATTGGGTGATGATAATTTTACTGATGAAGGTTTTTATAATTTTTGTAATATGTTGTATCAAAATGGGGTAGAACAAATTGTTTTACATCCAAGAACAAAACGCGAAAAACTTGCTCGTGCTCCGCGATATTTTTATGTAGAAAATGTTGCTCGTGAGTTCAATGGTAAGATGAATGTTATATTAAACGGAAATGTAAAAGATGTTCCCTCCTTTGAGTCGGCATTAAAGGCAGCCCCGTCTGTATCGGGGGTTATGATAGCGCGTATGTCAGCTCAAAAGCCATGGATATTTGCACGGCTTAAGAGAGAGCTTGCCACAGTTTCAAGTGAGATGTCGATTCCTGAGTTTGTAACTGAAGGTGTGCAAGGGGAGTCTGTGGCCCAGTCTATTTATGCTCAATCGCCTTTTGTTATATTTCAGGAAGGCGTGCTAAAAATTGACCGCCTTGTAGTCGGAATAGAATATATTCAAAACCTCCGCACAGATCAGCCGCCAGAGTTCTGGTTAAGCCGAATGCAACGTTTTTTTGCTTATTATTGTGATAATTTTTCTTACGGGCACTACATAAAGTCAAAGATGCTTAATTGTAAATCGTTAGAGGATGCTGAAAAAACTTTTTCCGCATATTTTGAAGAAGTTCCTAGTGATAGATGGGAAAACTTATAATAGAATATTTGTGGTTAATAAAATCAGGGAGATATAAAGTGAAGTTTGAGTTTAAAAAGTTTCTAATGATATTATCATTGATCATTTCATTCAACTTGTATGCTGTTGAGTCAACTAACGGGATATTGGATTATAAAGCCGGAGATGATGTCTATAGTCCTGTTACAGGAACAATAGCTCAGATTGGAAGTAAAAATATTCCGAAAGTCTTTGGTTCAGACTGTATTGTTATAGATTTTCAATTTGATTATAAATACAAAAATGAAAAAAAGAATGTCACTTATCAGCTTATTATTTCTGGAGTAAAAAGTTATTATAAAGCCGGAGAAAAAATAGCTTATGAAAGAGTTCTTGGAAAAGCAACAGATAAGCAAAAACTAGTTAATGTTCGCTGTAAGAGTTTTGATCCATATCTTGCTTCTATCGCAAGCGTAAAACCAGTTTTAAAAGATGGATGGTACTATTTTGGAATAAGCATCTTTATGTCAAATAGTTTTAAAGTTTTGGATTATCCTCTTGCTGAAAATAAAAAGTTTATAGTTGAATTTCCTGATTATCCTGAAAGTCTTGAAGAACTTTACAAAAATACCTCAGAACCAGGACCAGACGGAAAGAAAATAGAGTTAGATCTCTTTTCATTTTTTAATATTTGTTTGAAAACAAAATTAAACTCTTATCCGGTTCCTGTAAAACAATTTTCCGCCTCTGATAAGTTTTCAGAAGCGCTTGTGCAAAAAAAGTATTTTTCTGGATGTACTCATATAATTGAAACAACTTTTGACTCCCTTCCTGTAAGATTTTATTTTCAAGATAAGTATTATGATTATCTTAAAGAGGAGTACAAGACTGGAGATGACATTTATTTATACTGTACTGCAGTCTGTATTTTAAAAGATCAAATTGTTTTTTATGTCAGAGATTTTACTCTTGAATCTCCTGATGAATATGTTGAAAAGAGAATTAAAGAATTAAAAAATGAATGAATAGAATTATGAAGGTATATAATATGAAGAAAGTATTTTTATTTTTTCTTGCCGCTGTTATTTTTACAGGTAGTATTTTTGCCGGAGGCGGAGGAACTTTTGAATACACATTATGCATTGAATCTTGAAAATGGAAAAGGTTTTTATATCTGACAGTGTTCTTATGTAAGCACAGAAGCGTGTTGCGGCCAGCACAAGATTACTTTTGATAAACGCGGTTGTGTTCTTAATGTAAGTGAATATGATGAATACGGAAAACAGATTCAAGATTCAACAGAAACATTTGCTCAGGACAAAAAGGTTCCGTATTTCTTTGGCGAAAATCCTGATGAAAGCTTTAATAACGATGACTGCCTGACTAAAAATTACAACTATTTTAACACAGTAAATCTTCGTATCCGCGAAGCAGAAGATACAAGTTCTAAAACAAAACTTGTAATGAAAAACGGCTGCAAAGTAAAGGTTGTTCAGATTGGAAAACTTGATACAATTGACGGCATTACTTCTAACTGGGTAAAAATTGAAATTGACAGCGGAAAAGACAAAGACGGAAATAAAATCCGCTCAGGAACCTCCAGCTGGTGCTTCGGCGGATTTTTAAGATTGTTCTAAGCAATTGCATCATACGGCTGAATTAAAACTTCAGCCGGGATGTCCAGTTCAGAAGAAAGTCGGCGAATCATATTAGGCTTAATGTTTGTTTGCCTTAAAGTACTTCTGAAACTTTAGATTTGCTTCCGATTATTGGTATCAAATCTGTTTGAGATAAATACAACTGCTCCATTCGGAATTTTATTACTTCGAGTGGTGATGGGTTTTCAATGGGGAAGTTTTTCTTTTCATAAAGTTCAATTAAAGTAACAAGCAGATCCAGTTTATCACCGTCAGGTGTGTCTGGTTCGTCATCAAAAAGTATGTCAGCCAGTTTGAGAGCTACTTTGTAATCTTCTTCTGTCTTAATAAGTTTGATTTCGTTTTTCATACCGTCTCCGCATTGATTTTATCATATTCTGCATGAGTTCCGACAAATCGAAAGAAAACTGGCTGATGGATATCGTTTTTTATATCATCTGGCATTTTCCAGTCAGCTTTCTCAGTTTCTTTATACCATGCTTCAAGAGATTCCTTTGATGTCGGATGAGATTGCCAGAATTATGTAAGAGTATTCCTGGCGATAATTCGCATAGAATCTCTTGTTTTTTGATAAAATTCCCAATTTGGGAACATAATCAGTATATTATGGTTTTAAATCAAAGTATGACTGAGTTTTTTCCAGGTTTATTTCTAATTGCAAAAGATCTAAATATATTTCTTTATCAGAGAAATAATCTCATTTCGAGCTTGTTCACGTTCAGAATCAGGTGTAAGAAATAGTTGTTCTGGTTTTATTTTTAGTGCATCGCAGATTTTTATAAGTGTATATAGATTTGGTATGTTACGTCCTGATTCTATACAGTTTACTTGATTTTGCGACAGACCAGCTGCAAATGATAGTTCAATTTGAGACATATTCGCCTTAATGCGTTCCTCTCTTATACGTGAAAGAACAAAATCTAATTGTTTTTGATATTTCTTCTCAATCATCAATATAACTATGCATTGAAAACCATTGACAAACAACACGGTATAGCATTATCATTTTTAATGGTATTCCATTGTGAATATTAATGAAATATATATTAATACGAGGAGGATGTTTAATGAAAAAAGTCATAGCTTTGTATGCATCTGCCGATAAAGGCAAGACAACAACGCTTAACAAATTAATTGACTTGCTGTCTCTAATTTCTGATTATTATGAAATTTGTCGATCTGATGAAGGATGGGCGTACTTTGAGATTAGAGGTTTAAAAGTTGTTGTCTGCACACCGGGAGATTCCAAAGTAGAAGTAAAAGAAAACATAAAATTTTCACAAAAGTATGAGTGTGACATTTTTGTTACTGCTACACGAACCAAGGGGGAAACGACGAGAGAGATGGAAAGATTTACCAATAAAAAGGATGTAAATCTTGTTTGGATAAAAAAGGATACTGATGAGCAGGTAAATAATCTTTTTGCTGCTAATATCTTTAATCTGATAGTAAAAGAAATTGATTACGATTTTAGTAGTTATGTTTTTGATACGAAATAGTGAAGGAGAATTTTAAAATGAAAAAATATCTTAGTTTCTTAATAATTACTTTGTTTGTATTAGGTTCTATTTTTGCACAGGACACAAAAATTTCTGCAAATGGAGTGACGGTTCCTAACTGGATGGTAAATTGTGCCATTCTTAAAAGTGAAACGGGATGGGGGACTCAAAAAACTATAGGTCAGATTTTAGGTAAGCCTAACGAAGCGACTAAACTGAAAAAAGTTGTTGTCGATGGAAATAATTTACATTTAGAGTATTATGTAGGTGAGAAACCTAGTGAAGCAGTTCTTGAATTGATAATGGATTTCGTTTGTGCTCGATTAGGCGATACTGGAACTGCATATTGTTCTCACGTAAAATTTGTCAGTCGTCTTACATTTGAAGAGGCAGAAGCTTCTTGTGATGGTCCTAAAAATGCGGGTAAGTTTGGAAAGTGTCTTGGAATGCTGCATGGTTGTGTAGAGCTTATGTTCATTGATGAAGAGAAAGTTGCTCGTGAAAAGGCATTAGAAGAGGAACGTAAAAAACAGGAAGAGAAGCGACTGGCCGAAGAAAAAAGAATGGCGTATTGGAGACAGCTAGAAACTGCAGTACAAGAAAAAGAAGTTTCTTTGGGATTTTCATTAGACTCTATAGAGTACAAACAGTCAAATGGATTTGCTCAGGCATATTTGGGTGTCGATACTCAAAGGATTGTTGTAAAGAATCTTGATGAAACTATGAAGGCGTATGGGTTTCAAAAAGGAGACAAAATTACTAAAGTGGATGGTCTGGACTTTTTTGATATAGGAAGTAGTCGTGATGACTCTATGACAACTCTTATTCTTATGGTCTATAGCAAGGATGCGCTACAACGTGCTTCGATAAACGAATACTGGCATAAAGAGGTTGTAGAAGCAGAAAAAGCAGAAGTTGTATTTACTTTGGAACGAAAAGGGAAAGAAATGGCTATAAAAACTCCAGTTTTAAATCCAGAACAATTAAAAGCATTTAACGAAAAATTTGAAAAGGATTGGGAAGCTAGTCATCAAAAAAAGTAAATGTTTCCAGTGTAATAGCATTAATAAAAAAAAAAGATGGGTTTCAATTTTTTTTGAGACCCGCTTTTTTTTCTGAGCAAAAAAGCATTAAAAGATGTCTTCGAAATAGATTTTTCCTTCTGGCTGGATAATCTGGAATTTGATGATTTTTTCATGTAGCTGATTTTTTTTAAATATTAATCCGTCGGTTCAAAAAAGAATGTTTCAGGATAGAAACCAGTGAGTTTATTACAACCGATGCATAAATGACGATTTTCATTTTTTGAATTTTTTTCATAAAGAATGAATTTTGTTTTGTATAATTTTTGATTTAGCAAGTTTTGTTACATCAAAATCAATTATGACATCTGTGTAAGAAAGACTAAAAAGATTATCAAGTGTAAATTCTTCGTAACGTTTTTGAATAATCGGAAAGTATTTACTTGTCTTGCTTGTAGTCTCTGTTAACGTTCCTTTCTATATTTTTGTAATAATTTGATTTACAAATCCCGATTTACCAGCATATTTTTGGATAATGTTGATGTCCTTTAATTTGTGAAGACCTATCATATGTGGAAAATTTGTCTTTTGAAAAGTAAAATCTAGAAGAAATCTATTGGAAAATTCATAGTGCATTGTGTAGTCAGTGATTTTTAGAAAATCGTTCAATTTTGCTTTTAATCCTGGCATTACTTCTCCATAGACGAAAAACGCCCCATAAAGGGGCGCATTATAGTTCGTTGCTTTTCGAATTTCTCCTATTTAGGGCAAGGTGAACCAATCCTGCATTTGTGTCTCAATGTACATCTTGCCTAAAACGATGCTCATCTCAAAGACACTTAAAATATAACTTGCAGGAACGCATAAGTCAAGTGTACAATAACGTTTTGTTCTACAATTTCTTCACAACCTCAGCTGCCTCTGTAAGTTCAGGAACATCAAGACTTTCGATATCTCCAGCATCAACTGCAGCACTTGTCTCAGGACGCATAGGAAGACGTGCTAATACAGGAAGGTTAAAGCTTTTTGCAATGCTTTCAATATTGCTCTGACCGAACACATAAATCTTTTCATCGCATTTCGGACACTGAACATAGCTCATGTTCTCAATAAGCCCAAGAATTGGAATGCCCATCAAGTTTGCCATTTTAAGCGCTTTTTCGACGATGACCCTTACAAGCTGCTGAGGACTTGAAACGATGATGATTCCATCTACAGGCAAAGATTGAAATACAGTCAGCGGAACGTCTCCAGTTCCTGGCGGCATGTCAACAAACATATAATCAACATCTTTCCATGCAACGTCTGTCCAAAACTGTTTTACAGCTCCTGCAATGACAGGACCTCTCCAAATGACAGGATCGTTTTCGTTTTCAAGAAGAAAATTCATCGACATAAGCTGAATTCCGCTGTCCGTAATTACAGGATCAAGGCAGTCATTCTGACCTGATGCGCGTTTTTCTCCTAATCCGAAACTTTCAGGAATTGAAGGACCTGTTATATCGGCATCTAAAATCGCAGACTTAAAACCAAGTTTGTTCATTTTACAAGCAAGAAGGCTTGTTACAAGTGATTTTCCGACACCGCCTTTTCCGCTTACAATACCAATGACTTTTTTTACTTTGCTTCCGGCGCGGAGTGAAACATGAAAATCCCGTGATTCACAGTTTTCACTGCAGCCTGAACAGTTATGATCGCAATTTTCTGCCATAGAAATATTCTCCAACTGAATTTTTAATGATGTGTAGAATAAATATAATAAATGCCCTGACATAAATCAAGGAAAATATGTTGAGTCAAGGCACGTTGTCGCTTAAATCCCTTGCTTCATCGTTTTTAAGATTTGAATTTAAAAGTAAATGAAAAAAAATGCGGGAAAACTGTTTTTAATGTAAGTTTATCCCGCATTTTTTTTGTTTCCTAATAATCAGGATTTATTTTTCAGAAATTAACTGAGTCTTAGAATCTAATTTAAGACTTGCATCAGGAGTTTCATTCCTTAATTTAAGTACATTTAAAGTAGTTCCGTCAGTACCTGCTTCGATATGAAGTACAGCTGCAATTTTTGCAAGAACTTCAGGACTAGCGCAGTCTTTAAGATCTGAACTTTCTTCTTCAGCAGTCATCCATATAGAAATATTTTCTGACTTTGCAAAATCTTCAACAGCTTTTGCATCTGATTCTGAAATGTCTTTAATTGCAACTCCATCAATAACCAAAGCTGTGACTTTTGTTCCTGCATTCTTCAATGCTGAAACTGTATTGATAAGTTTCTGAAGAGTAAAGTTTTCAGGATTAAAATTTAAAATTACGCGTTCACGCATGATTTCGTCTTTTAATTCCTGTGCGTTGGAAATATTTTTTTTCTTTGCAATTTCTGCAAATACACTTGAATACCATGAAATTACGTTTGAAGATTCCTGATCAAACGATACATGAACAAGGTTTTTGTCATTTAACAAAGAGTCCATTGCAAACTGTACAAGAACAGAAGTTTTTCCAAGACCTTTTTTAGATGTAATAAGGCCTACTTCACCTGCTTTGATTCCACCATTAGTGATTTTATCAAAAGCACGAATAGGGCTGCAGTCAAATAAATCTTTTTTATTCATAGTTACACCGCCTTATTTTCTTTCAGCAGCTTTTTCTGCTTTATATTTTGCCTGAAGCTCTTCAGAAACATTGCCAGGAACTTTTCCGTATTTAAGGAATTCCATTGTGAATTCTGCTTTACCCTGTGTTGAAGAACGCAAGATAGTAGAGAATCCGAACATTTCAGAAAGTGGAACTTCTGCGTTTACTGTAGACATATTGTTTTCATCTGTTGAATCAACAATAACACCACGGCGCTGGTTAATCAAACCGAACATATTTCCCTGGAATTCTGTAGGTCCTTCAATACTTACTTTCATAATAGGTTCAAGAATTACAGGTTTTGCTTTTTCATAAGCTTCGCGGAAAGCTCCGATAGCAGCTGTCTGGAATGCAATGTCAGAAGAGTCTACCGGGTGATACTGACCGTCGTTTATAGTAACTTTTACACCAACAATAGGGAATCCGATAAGAGTACCTTTTTCGATGGCTTTCTTGAAACCTTTGTCACAAGAAGGAATGTATTCGTTAGGAATTGCACCACCTTTAATCATATCTACAAACTCGTAGTCTTTGTCTGCCAACGGTTCAATAAAACCTGCAACACGTCCGTACTGACCAGAACCACCAGTCTGTTTTTTGTGAGTATAGTTGAATTCTGCACGCTGTGTAATAGATTCGCGGTAAGCAACCTGTGGTGCACCAGTTTCTACTTCACATTTATATTCGCGTTTCATACGTTCAACATAAACTGCAAGGTGAAGCTCTCCCATACCTTTGATGATTGTTTCACCAGATTCTGGATCCATATATGACTGGAATGTAGGGTCTTCTTTTGTAAAGCGGTTGATTGCCTTACCCATCTGAGCAGCAGCAGCTTTGTCTTTTGGTTTAATTGAAAGCGAAATAACAGGGTTCGGTACATACATCGAAGCCATAGAGTAGTTAAGTCCTGAGCCTACGAAAGTATCGCCTGAAGCACAGTCAACACCAAACAAAGCAACGATGTCGCCCGGTCCTGCATCATTGATGTCTTCCATTGCAGCAGAGTTCATACGAACAAGACGTCCTACTTTAAACTTCTTCTTGTTGCGTGTATTGTAAAGTTCATCACCTTTTCTGATTTTTCCCTGATAGATACGTGTGTATGTCAACTGACCGTACTGTCCGTCATCAAGCTTGAATGCAAGTGCTACACAAGGGTCGTTTGCATTAGATGAAAGCGTAACTGGAGCTTCGTTGTTATCAAGGTCAAGTGCTTCATTTTTGATTTCATCAGGAGAAGGAAGATAGCGTACTACACCATCGAGCAGTGGCTGGATACCTTTGTTCATGTGAGCTGAACCACAGAATACACCAACAAACTGTTCTGCAATTGTACCTTTGCGGATTGCAGCGATGATTTCTTCTTCTGTTTCTGTTCCTTCAAGAACGTGCTCCATAAGGGCATCGTCAAACATTGCAGCAGCTTCAATTAATTCCTGACGGTATTTTTCAACGTCGTCAACCATGTGTGCAGGAATTTCTGCATAGCGTAATTCTGTACCTTCGTGACCTTCAAAGTAAATTGCTTTTCTTGAAATAAGATCAACAACACCTTCGAGTTTGTCTTCAAGACCGATAGGAAGTTCCAGCATATATGCGTTAAGTCCGAGTTTTTCGCGCAGCTGCATGCGTACACGAAGTGGATTTGCACCCTGACGGTCGCATTTGTTTACGAATGCAATTCTTGGAACATGGTAACGTTTTAACTGGCGGTCTACAGTAATTGACTGTGACTGAACGCCGGCAACAGCACAAAGTACGAGAATTGCACCGTCAAGAACGCGCAGAGAACGTTCAACTTCTACTGTAAAGTCAACGTGTCCCGGAGTATCAATCAAGTTAATGGTGTAGTCTTTCCATTCTACTTGAGTAGCTGCAGACTGAATTGTGATACCGCGTTCGCGTTCCAATTCCATGTTGTCCATAACAGCACCGACACCGTCTTTACCACGAACTTCATGAATCTGATGAATCTTGTTACAATAGAACAAAATACGTTCTGAAAGAGTGGTCTTACCTGAGTCAATGTGGGCACTGATACCGATATTTCTCATTTTTGAAATATCTAAGTCCATATTGTTTACCTCTTCATAAAAAATATCTAACTAGATTTTATAGCTTTCGATAATTATATTATAATACAGGAAAATGTCTTATTATTCAACAGGTAGTGTGTGATTGATTTGAATTTTTGCATTGATTTTAGTTTTTTTAATGCAGAATAAAGTAGAAATTCCCAAATTTATAGTAGAATTAAGGCTTTCTCCTTTTTTTTCAAAGAGACATGAGCATAAAACTGAATAAACTGGAAAATTTTTAGGGTAAAAATAAAGGCTTATTCCTGCAGTATTATTTTGAAAAAAATCTGCATAAAAAGGCTGAAACAGTAATTTTGTGCTTGCTGCAAATGAAAAATTTTTAAAATCAGATGAATATTTTGCCGAAAACTCATGGGCTGATTCCTGAATAAAAATATCTTGCATTCTATATTGAATTAAAAGCTTGTTTTTCTGTCCTAAAATAAAAAAGCCTGTGATTATGTCAAGCGCTTCTTTTTCTGTCTGGAAATATCCTGCACTGTCAATCGAACTGTCGTAAAAAAACGAAAGTCCTGTTTTAAATGAAAGACCTGAGTCAAAGATGAATTCAAACTGCGGATTAATTTTAAACTGAACAAGTGTTTTTTCTTCGCTTCCTGAAATCGTAAAGAATGGTTCTTTCTGCATAGAAAAAACTCCGTCACTTAAAAACACTGCAGCTCCGAGCGAAAAAAACGACAAATGAAAAACAGATTCTGCCGTTATAAAAGAGCGCACGGAGTTAAACGGATTTTCAAAAACACCTGATGAGATTTTTGTTTTAAAAAAAGGAACCGAGATCAAACTTTCAGCATAAAAAGCAAAGCAGGACTGTTCTGTAAAAAATCGTGATAAAAGTTTCCATGTGTCCTGTTTTTTCATTTCAAGAGAAAATTTTGAAACGCACAAAAGCGTGTATAATTTAAAAAAATCAAGTGGCTGTGCTTTATAACTTGCCGAAAAATAAAAATTTGAATCAGTAAAAACCGCACCCTGAACGCATAGTTTTTTGTCTTTGTAAGATGCTGCAAAACTTACAGGCTTTTCTGAAGCTGTTTTTTGTGCTGTATAAATTCCGATTCCGTCGTTAAAATTGCATGACATGGAAAAAGGAGAAGCGCTTTTGTAAAACGAAGGATTTTTAAGTCTTGAAATGCACTGTGAATAATTTAGTGAGCCGGCCATAAATTTTAAAGGGATTGCAAGAGATTTGTTTTGATTAAGTTCGTCTGCGTTAAGTTCAACTGACCATGCAGGATTTTTTTTTGTGGTGTGGTAATCGTCAATCGAATTCCACGACTGTATTTGAGAGAACTTTATTGCAGAGTGTCCCTGATAAAACCTTAAGTCAACTGCCTTTAGAGAAAGCCTTGCTCCATATACAAACGAAAAAGTTGAAAGCGACAAGTCATCTTTTTGATACGCAGCTTTCGGGGTAGAAAATTTAGCGCTTTCGTACAGTTCAAGAAAATTAAAAAAGGATTTATTGACGTCAGAAAATAAAAGAGATGATTTATTTGTAAAAATTATAAAAAATAGAAATACCTTTGCAAGATTTTTTTTCGTTGCATTCATATATATATTCATATACGTTTTTTTGAAAAATTCTGTTTATTTAAAAAAAAATATTAAAAAAGTTTTTTTTATTCCGATAATTTTAGTGTATAAAAAGTCTTGAATTAAAATGCTGAAAAATGAGTTTAAAATACAGAGGTTTCCTATGGATCAGAAAAAAACATTATGGATTGTTACAGCTTCGGGTGTGTTTCTTGCAGTAGTCATTCTGGCTGCATTGATTTTAAATAAGCCGAATCCTTCAAGTGTTCCGTCTGCTGCTTCGATTACGACAATTGAAAGGCCAGGCAACATTCAGCCTGATCAATATGACAGTTCTGAAAATACTTTTTCAGAAGTTGCAGTTGATAAATCTGCCGTAGAAAATCTTGTGCCGGTAGAGGACATCGAAAATAATCCTTCTTCTTTGCAGGAAGAACTGAATCAGGAAAAAATGCTTGCATCTTCTGATGAAATTAAAACTTCTGACGAAGTGATGATTGACTTGAATCAGGCTGTCATTCAGAATACTGCAGTCACTCCAAAAAATCAGGCTGCAGCAGCTGCAATGGAAACTAAGAAAAAAGGAGATCTTCCATCGACAATATACACGGCTTCAAAAAATGAAAAGACTGCAGCCGAAATTGCCGCAGAAAAAAAAGCTGCTTCATTAAATTCTTCTAAGAGCACAGAAAAAAAAGTTACGGCCTCTGCTGCATCTCCTGTTCTTTCACAGTCTGTAAAATACTGGATTCAATGTGCTTCTTATGCAAGTAAAAAAAGTGCTGACAATGCACGCATGACTTTAGACGAAAATAGAATTCCGTCTGAAGTGTTTACTTATAAAGACAGTAAAAATACATTGTATTACCGCGTAAGGGTAGGACCTTATACTACAAAGAGCGAAGCTGAATACTGGAAGAACCGTATCTGCCAGATTGCAGATTTTAAAAACTCGCAGAGCTATATAACTGTAAATTAAAGAATCATTTTTTTTGAAAACAGGAATTCTTGTTTTAATTGTGAATGTTAAAAACAGGGATTCCTGTTTTTTTATAATTTCGTTTTAAAAAGAGCTGCGAATAAAATCTTTTTAAAATCTGCATGCTTTTTATTTTGTCGCGTTTTTTTGCACGAAAAAATCTTTTTATAAAATTTGAATTTACAAATAAAATCATTTTACATTCATAAAGCAACTGCGGCGTTTTAAATAAAACTGCGGCATTTAAAACCATTCCTTTGAAAATGTCTTTTCTTTTGCAGTTTTCTATAATTGAAAAAACTTTTTCTGTCAGCGCAGGATAAATCAGTTCTTCTTGTTTTTTTAAAAGCTGTCTGTCAGAAAAAATCAGTTCTCCCAATGCGCGCCTGTTAAGTGTGTTGTCATCATTTCTTATTTTTATATTTTTTTGAAGTGCAGGCTTTTCAAAGAGATTAAAAATTTCATCTGTTTTTTGTACGATTACTTTATGAACTTCTTTATCAAGGTCAACAGCAAAAAAATCCATTTGTTCAAGAATTGAACAGACAAAATTTTTGCCGGAAGCCATTTTTCCTGTAACGCATATTAACGGAAAATTTTTGCTGTCGTCCAAAGTGTTCTTGAGTAAGGTTGTAAGCTTTAAAGTCAGTCTTGATTTTTCTGCCCTTTTCACTAATGAAAATCTCCCCAGTTTTTTCCGTATTCAATTGAAACCCTTAACGGAATCGAAAGTTTTTCTGCATTTTCCATACAGTCTTTTATAATAGAAATTGCGCTTTCAATTTTTTCCTTACTGTCAGGACATTCAAAAATCAGTTCATCGTGAACTTGAAGCAGAAGTTTTGCGCCTGTGTCACTTTTCTGCAATGCATCGTTTACTTTTATCATTGCTTTTTTTACGATGTCAGCAGCGCTTCCCTGAATGGGCGTGTTTACTGCAATTCTTTCGGCAGCTGCCTGTTCTGTTTTGTTTGAGCTGTTTATTGCAGGGATGAATCTTGAGCGGCCGGAAATTGTGCTGACACGCATTTTTTCGTGTGCGCTCTGGATTGTTTCTGCAATGAATTTTTGAATCGCAGAATATTGCGTAAAATAATTTGTAATAAACTCCTGTGCCTGCGTGCGTGAAATTTCAAGTTCATTTGAAAGCCTAAAAGAACTCATCCCGTAAATTACGCCGAAGTTTATTGTCTTTGCAAGGCGGCGCATTTCTGGCGTAATTTCTTCTGCAGGAACTTTGTAAATTAAACTTGCAGTCAGTTTGTGAACATCTGTTCCTTCAGTGAATGCCTTGCACATATTGGGGTCTTTTGAAAGATGCGCCATTACTACAAGTTCAATTTGAGAATAATCAGCAGAAATAAAAACTTTGTCTTTTAAACTTGTAAATGCCGAGCGGATTCTGCGCCCCTGCTCACTTCTGACAGGAATGTTCTGTAAATTAGGGTCTTTGCAAGAAAGCCGTCCTGTTGCAGTCCCTGTCTGTACGAAAGTTGTGTGGATTATGTTCTGGCTGTCGCAAAGTTTTGGAAGCGCCTGAACGTAAGTTGACTGGAGTTTTGCAAGTTCGCGGTACTCAAGAATTTTCTTTGGAACAGGATTATACAATGCAAGTTCTTCAAGTACGGAAGTGTCAGTTGAATATCCTGTCTTGTTTTTCTTTGTCGGTTTTAAGCCGAGTTCCGCAAACAAAACTTCCTGAAGCTGCTTTGTAGAAGCGATGTTAAAATCATGTCCGACAAGAGAAAAAATTTCATCTTCACATTTTTTAATCTGCATTGAAAGTTCTTCATCGTATTCTGCAAGAAGTTTAGTATCAAGATGAATTCCCTGCAGTTCCATTTCTGCGAGAATAAAGACAAGCGGCATTTCCATTTCGTAAAAAAGTTTTTCTTTGTAAAATTTTTTTACTTGCTTTTCAAGTTCATTCCATAATTGCAGTGTAATGTCAGATTTTTCACATACAAAACTGCATGCCGTATTTAAATCGACGTCTTTAAAACTCTGCTCCTTTGTCATAATTTCACTGTAGTCTGTTTTGAGGACGGCAAGTTTTTTTTCTGCAATGGCAGAGATTGAATATGGTTCTGCTTCCGTACTTTCAGGCTCCAATAGCCAGGACGCAATCATCGTATCAATGAAACTCGCTTTGTCCGAAAATTCGTTTATGTTTTTAAGTCCGTTGTGCCTTAAAACTTTGTAATTGAATTTAAAATCGTGAATTATGATTTTTAAATCTTTGTCGGCAAATAATTTTTCAACTGCATTTATTCCATCTGTAATTGAAATCGAAGACGTTGAAAATAAATCCTGCGTATTTGAAAAAGGTACGTAAACGCTTTCTGAAATTTTATTTGAAAAAGAAATTCCCTGCAGAGAAGAAGTATAGTCTGCCTTTAAGTCTGTTTCAACACTGAGTGCAACAGGAAGTTTTGCGTTTTTTATGCCTTCAATGTAATCGCTGAATTCTTTTTCAGAAGAAATTATTTTGTATTTTCCGTTTGCGCGGTGCAGGGGAATGAGTTTCTTTTTTAATTCTTCAATATCTTGTTTTGTCTGACTCTGTATATTATTTTGTTCTAGGTTTTGTTCCAGATTTTCTGATTGCGGTTCCGTGTTTTCTGAGTTCTTCTTTTTGGAATCAGAATTCTGCTGCAGTGTAAGTTCTGAGTAGAGTTTTGCAACGGAAGGAACTTCAAGCTTTAAAAGAAAATCCGCTGCTTTTTTAAAGTCAAAAGAAACTGGTTTGAAATTTTTTATGTCAATTTCAGGACATGGAACTTCCGTAAAAAGCTGGATTAATTTTTTTGAGAAAAATGCGTCTTCTTTTCCATCGCGGATTTTTTGTCCGACAGCGCCTTTGAGTTCGTCCGCATGCTCGTAAATGCCTTCAAGGCTTCCGTACTGTTCAATAAATTTGCAGGCAGTTTTTACTCCACATCCTTTTACGCCCGGAACATTATCTGCCGTGTCACCATAAAGCGAAAGCAGGTCAAGCATTTTTTCTGGCGGAACTCCCCATTCAGCTTTTACACCTTCAGGTCCTACTACTTTCCAGATGTCTGCGTGGTCAGGCTTTAAAATCTGCGTTGACTCAGTAACAAGCTGCATCAAATCTTTGTCTCCTGAAAGAATACGGCAAGTTCTGCCTGACTTCTGACATTGAGAAGCGACTGTTGCTATAATGTCGTCTGCTTCATAGCCGTCGCATTGCAGAATAGGAATTCCCATTGATGTCAGTACGTCGCAAATCAGCGGAATCTGCGCGTGCAAATCTTCTGGTGTTTTAGGGCGGTTTGCCTTGTATTGCGGATACATTTCATGTCTGAATGTCGGAGTTTTTGAATCCATTGCAGCGGCAATGTATTGAGGCTTGTAATGCTGCAGGACAGAATGAAGGTTTTTAAAAAAGCCAAAAAGGGCAGAAACATTTTCTCCTTTTGAATTTGTAAGAGGCCGTGAAATAAATGCAAAATAGCAGCGATAAATTAAGCCGTAAGAGTCAAGAATATAAACTGTGTCTTTGTTAAAATCATTCATAAAAATAATTGTACCAAAAAAAGAAGTTTAGGTGTATAATTTTCTATATAAATTTCGGAGGAATTTTATGGCGGTCACAAAAATCGTAAAAGAACTCGATTCTAAATTAATGGAAGACGGAACAATCAGCAAAGAATTTGAAGCTGATTATCAGAAAGTTCACAAAATGCTTAACACATTTGTAAAGCAGACAGGAGGACAGGTTACTGCCGAGAACTTCAAAAAAGGCGAAGATACTTTGCGCGACTGGCTTATGATTTTGTATAAGCAGGGGGCACCGCAAGAGAGGCTTACAAGTTATCTGCGATGCGGTTTTGCACATCTTTCGTATGATTTTATTTCTACACAGGAAGAAAATGCAGGTCTTGCTTCAGGTGAACTTATAACTCGTGCTCTCCAGTCTTTTAAAAAGCGCAAATTTAATACAAAGTATTTTAAACTCGTAAAATCAAAAGCAGCAACTAAAATTTCGCTTAAAGACAACGGAACTAAAGCAATCCAGAAACCAAAGGAAACACCAAAGCCAAAAGCAGCATCAAAAGCAAAACCAGCATCAGAGGTAAAATCAAAAGCATCTGCAAAAACAGCATCAGAAACAAAGGCAAAGCCTGCTGCAAAGACAACTGCAAAATCAAAGGCAGCATCACAGACTGCGCAAAACGCAAAGTCTTCTGCAAAACAAGCTTCAAAAACAAAGAAAAAATAATTACGCAAAATAGAAGTATATAAAAACAGAAGAAAAAAAAACGAGCTGTCCTAGAAGTATTTAGACTTCATAAAGGACAGCCCGTTTTGTTGCCTTAATTTTATTTATTTAGAAAGGCGTGATTCAAGATCATCAAGAATTTCGTTCAGTTCTTTAGGTAAGTGTTTACCGAATTTTGGATAGTGGTTTTCGCGAACATCCTTAACTTCTTTTTTCCATCCTTCAACATCAACTTTGAGAATTTCAGGAAGTGTCTTCTTGTAGCAGTCAGCAAGACCGTCTGTGTTGAGAGCACCTTCTTTCGGCATAAGTCCGATTGGTGTTTCAACTGCATTGTCTTTTCCATCGCAGCGGTCGAAAATCCATGCAAGAACGCGGCTGTTGTCGCCGTATCCCGGCCACATAAATCCGCCTGGAAGGTCAGGATTGTTTTCGTCCTTTCTGAACCAATTAACATAGAAGATTTTTGGAAGCTTGTCTTTATCCTGTGCAGCGTTTCCAACGTCAATCCAGTGCTGGAAGTAGTCGCCCATGTTGTAACCGCAGAACGGAAGGATTGCGAACGGGTCGCGGCGGATTTTTCCGACTTCAGCTGCATTGATTGTAGAAGCTGCTGTAATTTCTGAACCTACGATAGAACCGAGGAATACACCGTGATTCCAACTGCGTGCCTGATGAACAAGCGGAACTGTTGAAGGACGGCGTCCACCGAAGAGGATTGCAGAAATAGGAACGCCTTCTGGTGATTCCCATTCCGGTGCGATACAAGGACACTGTTTTGCAGGAGCTGTAAAGCGTGCATTTGGGTGAGCCATTTCTTCGCCCTTAGGAGCTTTGTCTTTAGGGAATGCAGGACGTGTGTTTCCTTTCCAGTCAACAAGGTTTCCTGTTGCAGGATATCCGATTCCTTCCCACCATACGTCGCCGTCTTCTGTGAGCGCGCAGTTTGTAAAGATTGTATTCTTTTCAGCAGAGATAAGTGCGTTCTTGTTTGAATCTGCAGAAGTTCCCGGTGCAACGCCAAAGAAGCCTGCTTCCGGGTTGATTGCATAAAGGCGTCCGTCTTTGCCGAATTTCATCCATGCAATGTCATCGCCGACAGTTTCAACTTTCCAGCCAGGAATTGTAGGAATAAGCATTGCAAGGTTTGTCTTTCCGCATGCTGAAGGGAAAGCTCCTGTTACATATTTTACTTCGCCCTGTGGGTTTGTAAGTTTAAGGATAAGCATGTGTTCTGCAAGCCAGCCTTCTTCACGTGCAATTACAGTTGCAATGCGGAGTGCAAAACATTTTTTTCCAAGAAGTGCGTTTCCGCCGTAACCAGAACCGTAAGACCAGATAAGGTGTTCTTCAGGGAACTGTGAAATATATTTGTGTTCAACGTCTGCACAAGGCCAGATGCCGTTGTCCTTTTCGCCGTTGTTAAGAGGTTTTCCTACAGAGTGAAGACATGGAACCCAGTCACCGTCAGTACCTACGTACTGCCATACTTTTTCGCCTGCACGAGTCATGATGTCCATGTTCAATACAACGTATTCTGAGTCTGTAAGTTCGATTCCGTATTTTGCAATAGGAGAACCGAGTGGTCCCATGCAGAATGGAATTACATACATTGTACGTCCGTGCATACAGCCTGTATAAAGACCAGTCATAGTAGCTTTAAGTTCTTTTGGGTCAATCCAGTGATTTGTAGGACCTGCATCTTCTTCTTTTACAGAAGAAATGAAAGTGCGGGCTTCAACACGAGCAACGTCACTAGGAAGTGAACGGAACAGGAAACTGTTAGGTTTTTTTGCTAAAGGTGTTGCAAGTCCTGCGTCAACGCATTTTTTCATTAAGCGATCATATTCAGCTGTTGAACCGTCACATACTACGATTTCATCAGGTTCGCACATCTTGGCACATTCTTCAATCCATGCCTTGATTCCGGCATGTTTGATGTCATTAACTGTCATAATAACTCCTTGAGTATTTAGAATTTCCCGGTTGTGTTTATAAAAGTTTTGCATATTTACAAATCTTTTGAATCAAACCTAGGGAAACACTGAATAAATCCTATTGAGGATTTTTCAGTGTTAACCTTGAATTTCGCTAATTGTCCGTAAGTCAACGACTTACGGCAATTTGACGGGAAGTGCTGAGTAATCGCTTCAAGTGTTAATCAGCACTTTCCTAGTTATACAATGATAAATATAATGAATTTCTGTGTTAGTTTCAATAACAGTTGAAGTTTTTTGTGACGTTTTCTCCACAGTCTAATCTGTACTGTGCATATATTGCATATAATATAGTAAATAATGGAAATTGCGCGTAAAACAGATAAAAATAAGTGAAAATTTTTATATTTTTTCATTAAATTGTTTGAGAGTTTATAAAAAAACAGTTGTAAAGTTATAATAATTGGAAACGTTCCCAGTAACGTTTCCAATAAAACTATTTAATTTTTGTGTTAATTTTGGAGGATTTTATGAAAAAAATGCACAAAATTGCTGCAACAGTATTAGCAGGTGCTATGGCACTTTCTATGGTTTCTTGTGGCGGAAAAAGCAGCTCAAAAGGAACTGTACGCTATTTGAACTTTAAACCTGAAGTTGCAGAAATCTATCAGGAACTTGCAGCAGCTTATGAAAAAGAAACTGGTGTAAAAGTTATCGTTGAAACAGCTGCAAATAACTCTTATGAGTCAACACTTACAGCAAAAATGGCTACAAAAGAAGCTCCTACTTTGTTCCAGATTAACGGACCACGCGGTCTTGCAAACTGGAAAGATTACTGCGCAGATCTTTCTGATACAGAACTTTACAAACATCTTACAGACAAATCTCTTGCAGTAACTTCAAACGGAAAAGCTTACGGTATTCCTTATGTAGTAGAAGGTTACGGAATCATCTATAACAAAGCTATTACAGACAAATACTTTGCACTTTCAAACCGCAAGACTTCATTCAACAGCATGGATGAAATCAACAACTTTGCAAAACTCAAGGAACTCTGCGATGACATGCAGGCTCGCAAAGCTGACCTCGGAATCAAAGGTGTTTTCGCTTCTACTTCTTTGAAAGCTGGAGAAGACTGGAGATGGCAGACTCACCTTGCAAACGTTCCTGTATATTATGAATTCAAGAACAACAATGTTGACCTTGGTTCAGATGCAACAAAGAAAATCAACTTCCAGTACGGAAAAGAATTCAAGAACATTTTCGATTTGTATATCACAGATTCAACAATTCCTGCAAAGAACTGCGGTGTAAAAACTGTAACAGATTCTATGGCAGAATTTGCTCTTGAAGAATGTGCAATGGTACAGAACGGAAACTGGGCTTGGGGACAGGTTGCAGGAACAGCAGGAAACAAAGTAAAAGCTGAAAATGTAAAATATCTTCCAATTTATACTGGTGTAGCTGGTGAAGAAGGACAGGGTCTTTGTGTTGGAACAGAAAACTTCTATACAATCAACTCACAGGCTTCAAAAGCTGACCAGAAAGCTACAGCAGATTTCATTTACTGGCTGTATTCAAGTGAAACAGGTAAAAACTACGTAACAAACAAACTTGGTTTTATCGCTCCATTTGATACATTTGCAGATAACGAAAAACCAACTGACCCATTGGCTGTTGAAATCCTTAACTGGATGTCAAAACCTGGCATTACATCAGTTGCATGGAACTTCACATTGTTCCCTTCACAGGCATTCAAAGACAACTTCGGTGCTTCACTTCTTAAATATGCTCAGGGTACAAAATCTTGGGACGAAGTTTCAGCTTCAGTTGTTGCAGATTGGGAAAAAGAAAGCAATTCTGCTATGTAATTTATCTTGAAAACAAGATAAATATCAGTTAAAAACATTCAGTTCCGGTGAAAGCCGGGACTGAATATAAACTTAATGAGGTGTTAAAATTATGATGGAAAATAAAGTTGTAAAAAAATATTTCCCAATATTTGTGCTTCCTACTTTATTAGCTTTTACATTGTTTTTTATTATTCCTTTTTGCATGGGTATTGGATTATCTTTTACAAAGTTTACGACTGTCCTGAATGCAAAATGGGTAGGTCTTAAAAATTATATAACTGCTTTTACCTTTGATAAAAGTTTTGTTAATGCTTTGATTTTTACAACTAAATTTACTGTTGTTTCTATTGTTACTGTCAATGTATTTGCATTTGCACTGTCACTTATTTTAACACGTGGAATAAAAGGAACTAATTTTTTTAGATCAGTATTTTTTATGCCGAACTTGATTGGCGGAATCGTATTAGGTTACATTTGGAACCTTTTGATTAACGGTGTTCTCTCAAGATTTGGAGTTGACATTACTTACAGTGCAAAATACGGTTTCTGGGGACTTGTCATTCTTATGAACTGGCAGCTCATCGGTTATATGATGGTTATTTATATTGCCGGTCTTCAGAATATTCCTACAGATTTGATAGAAGCTGCTGAAATTGACGGGGCTTCTCCTTTAAGGGTTTTATTTCAAGTGAAAATTCCGATGGTTATGCCGTCGATTACAATATGTATGTTCTTGACTTTGACAAACAGTTTTAAAATGTTTGACCAGAACCTTGCTTTGACAGGTGGTGCTCCAGAACATACTACAGAAATGCTTGCGCTCAACATCTACGATACATTCTATAAACGTGTCGGTTGGCAGGGTGTAGGACAGGCTAAGGCTGTAATATTCTTTATAATCGTTGCAATTATTGCATTTATTCAGTTAAGGGCTACAAACAAGAAGGAGATTGAACAATAATGATTAGTTATAGTGCCATAAAAAGTATCAAACAGAAAGTATACTTTTTCCTGTTGATTTGTCTTTGTTTAGTGTTCATTTTTCCAATTCTGCTTGTATTGATGAACTCATTTAAAAGCCGTCTGTACATTTCTACAGATCCGTTTGCATGGCCTTCTGGAGCAATGTTTGTAGGTTTTAAGAACTACATTGCCGGTCTTACGACTGCAGGGTTCTTTAAGGCGTTTTTACGTTCTGTATTCATTACAGTATGTTCTGTTGCAATAATCATTCTGTGTACATCGATGACAGCATGGTACATCGTTCGCGTTAAAACGAAAGTTACAAAAGTTTTGTATTATCTGTTTCTGTTCAGTATGATTGTTCCGTTCCAGATGGTAATGTATACGATGACGTTTATCGTAAACAGGCTTAGTTTTGACAATATTTTTGGTATTGTTCTTGTTTACCTTGGATTTGGTGCGGGGCTTTCTGTATTTATGTTTACGGGTTTTGTAAAGGGAATTCCACAGGAAATTGAAGAAGCAGCTACGATTGACGGATGTAATCCTATTCAGACTTACTTCCTTGTTGTGTTCCCTATGTTAAAGCCTACTGCAATTACTGTTGCAATTCTTAATGCAATGTGGATTTGGAATGACTATCTGCTTCCTTATCTTGTTCTCGGAACAGACAACAAGACGATTCCTGTTGCAATTCAGATTGCAATGCAAGGTGCATACGGTTCAACAGATTACGGCGGATTTATGGCAATGCTTGTGCTTGCAATTATTCCGATTGTAGTATTCTATGTATGTTCTCAAAAATATATTATAAAAGGTGTAATAGCAGGAGCTGTAAAAGGTTAATGCCATGACAATTAAGGACATTGCTAAAGAGTGTGACTGTGCTGTAGGAACTGTTTCTCGTGTGCTTAACAATCACCCTGATGTCAGTGTCCAAATGCGTACTAAAGTTCAATCTGTCGTAGATAAATACGGCTTTGAACTTAATACGAATGCAAGGCTGCTGAAAGTGCAGGAAAGTAAGACACTTGTTGTCCTTGTAAAAGGAACTTCAAGTGCTTTGCTCAGCAGTCTGCTTGAAAAAGTCCAGAAGCGGATTGAAGTTTTAAAATATAATACGCACGTTGTGATTCTGGACGAATATGACAACGAAGTGCAGAAAGCAATTCGGTTGTGTTATGAACAAAAGCCTGTAGGTCTTATTTTTCTTGGAGGAACTCCGGAAAAATACGAAAGTGATTTTAAGAAAATAACGATTCCCTGCGTACTGATTTCAAGTCAGGTATTTGGGAATGCCTGCGAAAACCTTTCGAGCGTGAGTATAGATAATTTTGAAGCAGCAAGGTTTTCTGCAGAATATTTAATAAAAAACGGTCATACAAAAATCGGCGTAATCGGAGGTTCGTTTGAAGCTTCCGTGCTTTCAAAAGTTCGTTATGATGGTTTTTTGAGTGCGCTTAAAAGTGCTGGAATTGATTTTGACTATGAAACGAGCTATGCCACCGCAAAATATTCGTATGAAGGCGGTGCAAAAGCCGTAATGGAACTTCTGGCAAAAGTCCCTGATTTGACTGCAATTTATACGATGTCAGACGTAATGGCAGTAGGGGCGTGCAGGCAGCTTGTTTCGATAAATAAAAAAGTTCCTGATGATATTTCTGTAATCGGGTTTGACGGAATTCCGCTTGCAGAGTATTACTGCCCTAAGTTGACGACTGTAAGGCAGCTGCAGGATGAGTTAGTTGAATACGGTCTTGATATTCTTTTGAATGCGATTGAAAGAAAATCAAAGCCTGTTCATAAAATTGTTCCTTTTGAATTTATTCAAGGGGAGAGCGTAAAAAAAATTGAAAATTAATTTCTTCAGGATTTTTTTTCAGTATTTTTAAATTTAACATTTCTACATCATAAAAAGGAATATTGTATCGTCTCTTGCAATATTCCTTTTTTTTCGAGTTTTACAGCAGCAGCTCTTTTTGTTGAATTCGATTAAAAAAATAATTATTATAATAGAATATGATTTTATCAAATGATTTACTTGAAATTAAAAATTCGTTCTTTGCAAAAAATTCGACTGCTTCGGAAGACTGTTTCTTAGGTTTTCTTGTATGGCAGGAAAAATATAAGTTTGAGAAAGTAAATTTACAAAAAGCCTTTGCAATCAGACTTGAAAATAAATCTTCTTACTGGTTTCCGTTTGCAGACAGCGAAGAAGATGCTGTAAATGCAATTTATGAACTTATGGCAGACAAAAATCTTTGTTTTGAACGTGTTACGCAGGAACAGAAAGTCTTTCTTGAGACTCATTTTAAGGATTTGTTTTCTTTTGAAGATGACCGCGGAAATTATGATTATTTATATGACATTGATTCACTTTGTACTTTGAGCGGAAGAAAACTTTCTAAAAAAAGAAATCATATAAATGTTTTTTTGCAGTCTTACGGCGACTGGAATGTACAGGAAATAAATTCTTTGAATATTCAAGATGTTCTGGAATTTGCAGGGCAGTGGTATCAGAAAAAATCAGGCGGCGATTCTGAAATCGGAGATGAAAGCCTTGCTTATGAGAAAAAAGCGCTCTTGCAGATTGTTCCGCAGATAGAAAAAATCGGTGCTGACGGAATCGTACTGTATGTTGATGGCAAAGTGGCGGCTTTTACTGTCGGAATGAGAATAAGCGAAACTGTCTATGACACTGTTTTTGAAAAGGCCGATGAGCAGATAAAAGGTTCTTACAATATTATAAACCGTGAATTTGCACGTTTCCTTAAAAATAAATATGAATCTTTAAAATTTATAAACAGGGAACAGGATTTAAATCTTCCTGGATTGCGTCAGGCAAAGCTTTCTTATATGCCGTGCAGTCTTGTTGAAAAATTTGTTGCAAAATTGATTTATTGAAATGAAGTATTAAAAATAATAAAGAAATTTAATAAAAGTTTAAAAAAAATATTGAATTGTAAATGGAAAAGTTCTATAATAAAGCCGTAAAATAAGGTTTTATTTATGAATTCCTCAGAGGCATTAGAAAAATTGCTGCCGGCATTTGAAAAGTTTTATACCGTAAAACGTCAAGGTGTCGTTTGTCCGTTTGATGCAGAAGCTGAATTCTGTTTGCACACGGAAAAATATGTTCTTGTAAAAGCTGCAAAAATTGCAGACATTGATTCAAATGAATTCGTATATTTTTCTTCTCAAAAAAAACTTGATTTTTCTCTTTTAAAAGAACTTTCCCTGACTGCATGGAATGAAGGTCTTAAAAAAGTTCAGCCTTATAGTGGCCACAGAAATTCTGACATAACTCTTATTGTCATTGCAGATTCATTGGACAGTGATGTAAAAAAATATGCAGGAAAAATAAAATATTCAAAAAATTATATGCTCGGTCTTTACGGATGGAGCAATTTTAAGCTTGCCGTTCTTGGAATAGAAAGAGGCGAAACTGTGAGCAACTGGCACGGCAGGGATTTAAAAAAGCTTTTTGTTAAAACAGGTCTTATGTCATAAAATGACTTTGATATAAAATTTATTCTCTTAACTTTGGAGGAATATAATGACAGCATTGTTAATTATTATTGCTGCGATTGTTCTGCTTTTTGCAGGCTATGTTTTTTATGGTTCGTGGCTTGCAAAACAGTGGGGTATTGACCCTGCAAAAAAGACACCGGCAAAAGAAATGCCTGACGGTGTAGATTATGTAGAGGCAAAGCCTGCCGTTCTTATGGGACATCATTTTTCGTCGATTGCAGGGGCAGGTCCTATAAACGGACCGATTCAGGCTGCAGTTTTTGGATGGGTTCCGGTATTTTTGTGGTGCGTTATCGGAGGTATTTTCTTTGGCGGACTTCAGGACTTTGGCTCTTTGTTTGCTTCTATCCGTCATGACGGAAAATCAGTCGGCGAAATTATTAAGGATTCGATGGGGTCAAAAGCTAAAAAACTGTTCATTATTTTTGCGCTTTTAGTTTTGATTCTTGTTATTGCGTCGTTTGTGAATGTTGTTGCCGGAACTTTCTTTACGACTGCGGAACAAATTGCTGCGTCTGGAAAATCTTTTGGTTTTACGACTAATCCTACTAACAATCAGACTACTGCTATGATTTCTGTTTTGTTCATTCTGCTTGCTATTGTTTATGGAATTATGACAAATAAAGGTGGGGTAAAAGTTTTGCCTGCTACTATTATTGGAATTGCGGGCATTGTTGCTATTGTTGTTTTGGGATTGAATGTTGGTTTTGTGATGAACAGAACTGGCTGGATTATTTTTGTTGCCCTTTACATTGCTATTGCTTCTCTGATTCCTGTTTGGATTATGCTTCAGCCTCGCGATTATCTTTCTTCTTTTCTTTTGTACGCTATGATGCTGATTGCTGTTGTGGGAATTTTCCTTTCTGCTTTTAAAGGAAATGTGAATTTTGAAATTCCTGCATTTGCCGGATGGAAAGTTAATGGAAATTTCTTGTTCCCTACATTGTTTATTACTGTTGCCTGTGGTGCATGTTCTGGTTTCCATTCTTTGATTGCTTCTGGTACTACTTCTAAACAGCTTGATTCTGAAGCTCACGCAAAACCTATTGGTTATGGTTCTATGCTTATTGAATCTGCTTTGGGTGTTATTTCTTTGATTGCTGTTGGTGTGGTTTGGTCAAAATATACTAGCAAAGGTTTTGGCTCTCCATCTGCTGCATTTGGTGCAGGTATTGCAACAATGTTTGGAAATGAAGGAAGCGGTATTTACAACATTATCAGCGCTTTGTTGACTCTTGCAGTTTCTGTTTTTGCTTTGACTTCTCTTGATTCGGCTACTCGTTTGAGTCGTTTTATGTTTAGCGAACTTTTCTTAAAAGAAGGCGAAAAGGATTGGAAAGATGCAAAGGGTGTGCGTAAAGTTTTGGCAAATCCTTTGTTTGGAACAGGAATTATGGTTTTGATTGGTTCTGTTCTTGGTTTCCTGAAGCTTTCTGCAATTTGGTCGCTGTTTGGTGCTGCAAATCAATTGCTTGCTGGTATTGCTTTGCTTGCTGTTGCTGCTTGGCTTGGCGAAGTTGGAAAGAATAACAAAATGTTCTATATTCCTATGGTGTTTATGCTTGCCGCAACTTTGACTCAGTTGATTCTTACTGTAGTTGGAAAACTTAAACTTATGTTTGCCGGTGCTGAAGGTGCTTTCTTCTGGGGCAATTGGTTCCAGTTATTCTTTGCTGCAAGTATGGCTGTTCTTGCTGTTATTCTTGTTATTGAAGGTGTAAAAACTTTTGCAAAACAGGCAAAGGCAAAAAAATAAATTACAGTATGAAAATATCTTAAAACGATTTTTTTAATACAGATGAAGCAGGCAGAACTTTATAACGGAAATTACCCGTAAAAGTCCTGCCTGTTTTTTTGAGTTTTTGCAAAAAACTTTTTAAGCTGCATTCAGCATTTCCCTAGATTTTTGCACAGGCTTTTTCGAGAATTGAATTTAATTCAGGGTAATTTTTTATAATCTGTTCTGCAGAAAGTGTCTGGAGAAAATCATATTCTTCGTGGAATAATTTGTCTTTGGCTGCAACAGGCATATAAGAAACTTTGTTTTTCGTATAATAATGTTCAATACAGCCGGAAGGCAGAATGTAAACGCGCGCAGATTCGGCGGCGGCAAGAATCAATGACAAAAGGTTTTTGATTTTTGAAATCGTGTCGGATTTTCCGTTGAGAACGAATTTTGAAATGTAATCTCCGGCTTTAAAAACGCCCTGCAGGATTACGGTTTTATAAGTGTCAAGATGGTCAACGTCATCTCTGTCAGTGTTAAACTTTTCAAGGCGGTTTTTAAAGTCTTCCAAATCGTGAGGCAGCAAAGCTTGTGTTTCTAAAACAGAATCTGCTAAATCAATCAGGTATTTTTCAAGCCTTGTAATGAGCCGTAAAAGCGAGATGTGTTCTGTATTTGACGAAAAAACAGTCTGCAAAAATGGTTTTTGTTTTTCAGTCTGTTTGTCAAGCCACTGCTGAACGCGTTTGTCTCTGCATATTCCGTCGCGGAGTTTTCCGCAAAAAAGGGAATCAAGATCAGTGATTATTCTTGCATTTGTTCCAAGCAGGGAACAGACTTTGAAAAATACGCCGAGTTCGTCTTTGCCTCCGACATCAATTATTCCTGTTCCTGCAGTCCTGTAAAAATCACTGCATTTGTTCAAAATTGAAGAGAAAATCTGCTGGTCAGTGTAGCCTTCTACGAATATCTGGTTGTCAGAAAAGAAAAACTGTTTGTGATAAGTATTAAACCGTGGCAAAAATCTTTTAAAAAGCGAATAATCGCTGTCTGATAATTTTTCAATTGAAGTTGCGACTTTGTTGATATGGCAGACAACGACACCGATTAGTTCTTCAGGGGTTTTTAAATCGATAAAAAAAGGGGAGTGAGTGATTATGAAAAAAATCTGCGCAGGATTTTTTTGTGCAGTTCTTCTGATTTCGTTCATAAAGAAATTCTGAAACTGCGGATGAAGATGAAGTTCTGGCTCGTCAATCATAAGGCAGTTTGCGGAAGATTCATCAAGATAAAGGGCTGCCAGAAGTGCAATGATTTTTTTTAATCCGTGACATTCATTTTTTGTAATGCTGTATTCGATTCCCTGTGCTTTGTTCACTGCCATCGGAATAATTGAGTTGTCAGAACCTTTTTCAAATCTGATAGTCTTTGCAAACATATTCGAAAGGACATTTTCAATTCTGTTTTTTATATTTGGATTTTTATTGAGAATATAAAAAATTTCGTTTTCATCAACTAAATCTGTGCTGAACAGCCTTACGGAATAGCCGGCATCTGCAAACTGCTGTGCAAGACTTTGTGCAATCAGCGTTTTTCCCGAACCGTTCGGACCTACTATAAGATTTACGCCAGCCCAGTTCTCTTTTTTAAAAACTGTTTTTCCCCATAAAAACGGAAGCTTTACTTTTACTGGAACTTTTATCATTCTTATAAACCATTTTTCTTTAAGATAAATTTATTGTATCACATTTTATATTGCAAGGAAAGAAAACTTTGAAAAGAAATGTCTGGGGAGAAATGGCGTTCGTTAGATTCTGCTCCAGTTTGGGAGAATCAGGTTGTCGTGAGTGTAGGGCGGTGTGTTTGTCCAGTGTTCAGGGCAGATTACAGTATGCACCTCTTTGTTAAGAAAAGCGCCCCACCAGCTGAAAGTTGAATTTGCAATGATATTTGCTTTGCATCTGCTCATGAGGAATAAATCAAAGCCATCGTCATAGTTTTTGTCTTTTATGTCATCGGCAAAAAAGAATGAACCTGGTTTTAGCTTACATTCTTTTATGATAGAACTTGCATAATTTCTGTCATTTGTAAAAATATAAAAAATAGGTGAAGAAACCTGTTTTTGAATTTTGTTTATTGCTGCCTGATAGTAATCTTTTGTACAGACATTGATAAAAGAATTTGCTTTTGAAGGGTCAAGATAATCACCGCCTCGTATATGGAGTGAAACTGCATTTTCTGTATCGATTTTTTTTGTTATGGAATCACCTAGATAAAGAGAAATGTTTTTAAAACTTAAATTTATACACGATGCAAATTCTGGTTCCTGAAAAAATCCGATTTTATAGTTTTGGGTTATATATTTTGAAAATGCTTTTAAAAGATTTACAAAAAGTTTTCCGTTTTTTGAATTTGTATAAAAAAGTTTTTCATCATTTCCTGTATCAAAGATATCAAGAATATCTGTATTGCCGTCATTTGCTACAATGAATTTTACTTTGTGTCCTTGAGAAATTAAATGCCTGCCATACGAATATTGAAAAAGTCTGTTGCAAAGTCCTGCAAAAATTTTTATGTATATTGTCATTTTTCTTTTTATATGAAATTTTAATGTTCCTTTTATTTTTACTAGTTTTTAAACCAGATAATGAGAAAAATTTATCATATTAGGAAAGAAAAATCTACCTTCTCTTTATAATTTTTACAACAAAGTCAGGAATGATAGCCCTTAAAAAACGCTTCAAAGAAAAATTCTTGACTGTAAAAATAAGTTTTAAGTTAAAACTAACAAAAGAAAATTTTCCCATATACACTTTAGAACCTGCATTAAAATGAAGGACATCAAAAATAACTTTTTGTTTGCTGCCGTCACTGTCAAAATAAAGTCCATAAGGAATTTTATTTTTAAACTTTATCTGTTTAAGGCAATGCGATGTTTTAAATTTTACATTGAGCCCTTCAGCAGAAAAAATTTGGTTGTCAAAAACATGACCGTTCTGGATTTTTCCAAAATCATGAATCATACCAGGCTTGTCCTGCTCAAGCAGTTCGAACATTGTCATGTCGCATATTCCGCCGAGTTTTTTTTCGACTTTTTCTTTATAAAATAATTTAAGCCTGTTCATATTTTCTGTTTTGGAATATTGTTCCATTATGTAACTGCAAAAAAAGTCAATCGAATCAATTGTAAAATATGTACAGTTCGGGCAAATTCTATTTGTAATTGAAATTGTTTTTCCTTCAAGACGTGATTTTGAAATTTCACATACATCAGAATAAACAAGATTATCAGAGTCGCAGCAGAAAAAATCAAAAATTGAATTTTCGTTTGACTTGTTTTGTGCTTTTACAAATTCATTGATTATAAACCAGCGTTTAAAACAAATAAGTTCAAAATCAATTGAATTTGGTGACATGTGAACATAAAGCGGTTCAAATTGCGATGCGGATTTTGAATATTCTTCAATCGGATAAAATTCCAGATGTGGCTGATGCTTTTTTGAAATCTGATTTTTATAATTTACATTATCTGTCAAAACTATGATTCTTGTATTCGGCTGTGTTATGCAAGCATGTTCAAGTGCAATCCTAAAATAAAGCGGAAATCCTTTATGTACAAAAATTATTGAGGGTGAGGGGGTAATTTTTTCATAGATACCTTCTTAAAATTAAAAGTTTATGAGTTTATTTAAATTTTCGTTTTATATATCGATTCAAACGGTGAAAAAAATCATTTTGAAACCAGCTTGACTCCCAATAATGAATTGCATATGAGTTGGCTGTTATATATTTATTTTTTACTGCTGGTACATTTTTATTTTCAGAATTTGGCACTGCAAAAAAATATTCAGCAGACAGCAATGCATCTGTCGGTTTTATGATATCAATATTTGATTTTATCATATTTGTTAAAAAGCCCGGACCTGTTGTATTTATAATCTCCATTATATCAGATGAGTTTATTCCTTTTATAGAATTGCACATTTTTTCAATAAGCGGATGATGTGCACAACTGGCAATCATTGCGTTTCCAAATTCATCTTTGTCATAAAATTGAAGGCATGCAATAAAAGAAGATTTATCAGCAATTGAATCAAGCGGTTTTAAACATTCAAAATCAGTATCAAAATAGAAACCGCCATATTCTTTTAAAATAGCATAACGGGCAATATCTGATTTCATTCCAAAATTGGAGGCTTTTAAAAATTCATTTTTAGATGTAAAATTTGGAAGACTTAGAATTTTTTTTTCGTCCCAGAGAATGAAATTCCAGTCAGGATTGTATTTTTTAAAACTTTCGATAAACGGCTTGTATTTATTTGGTAAAGAACTTCCCAGCCAAATATGGTGAATAATATGTGGAATAGAAAGTTCTGGTTTTTCAGTATTCTCTTTCCATATATTATGGGCTTTCAAAATCTCATCTGTCATTATTTAAGTTTAATAAAAATAATTTCTTTTTTCAAGGCAACGGAGAATCAATAAAAACAATCTTTTTTTTCGTTTTGCGTAATTTTTTTCAAAAAAATAGAATGATATATATATAAAGGGCTTTTGGCTGAACTTATTAAATGCGCTTAATTCTGTTTGAAAAGTCTGGAGGAAATATGTCAGACGATTTTTCTGAAATTCAAACACTGTTAAAAAAATGGAACTCGCTCACAATTGCAGACAACTTTATTTTTACCAAAGTAATGCAAAACGAACGACTCTGCCGTCACACACTTGAACTTCTTCTCGGAATAAAAGTCAAAAAGCTTGTCTATCCGAGTGCAGAAAGATATTTTAAAGATTCCTTCGACTCGCGCGGAATCCGCCTCGACGTCTACACATCAGATGATGAACACTGCTACGACATCGAAATGCAGACATCATATAAGTCAAACCTGCTTTTGCGCTCGCGGTATTACTCAAGCTGTATCGACGTAGACGTTCTTAAAACTGGCATAGACTTTGCAAGGCTAAAGGAGAACGTAATAATCTTTCTCTGCCTCGAAGATCCGTTCAAAAAAGGGCTTCCTCTTTATACTTTCACGACAACCTGCCGTGAAGACCAGTCCCTGCCGGATGACAAAACGAAAAAACTGTTTTATAATATAAGCAGTTGCAAAGACACCGGGGACAAGGAACTTCGCGACTTTTTCAAGTTTATCAAGACAAACGTTCCTCAGAACAATTTTACGCAAGATCTCGCCATGCAGGTAAAAAAGCAATACAAAACGCTAATATCAGGAGGCAGTACATGACATTACAAATGGAAATGAGCCTTAAATACAACGAAGGCAAAAAATTCTTTGAAAATGTACCTGTAAATCAAAACGTATATAAAAAAGGCTGCCGTTAAAATAATGCAATTCTGCTGTTAAATCTTATTTTTTCTAACGGAATGGCATTATTTTTTGTGCAGCCTTTTTGTAAAACCTGTTAGGTAAATTGCGGTAAATTAAAGAGAGCAGATAGGAACGAATGTTTCTGCTTTTAAGGAAGCACCGCCGATTAAACCTCCATCAATGTCTGGCTGAGCCAAAAGTTCCGGTGCATTGGAAGCTTTCATTGAACCGCCGTATTGAATGATTACTTCATCAGCCACTTTCTGGTCATAAAGTTTTGCAATATAATTGCGGATAAATTTGTGAATTGCCTGAGCATCTTCTGGTGTTGCAGTTTTTCCAGTTCCAATTGCCCATACAGGTTCATAAGCGATTGTAACGTTTTTCATCTGTTCAGCAGTAACGCCTGCAAGACCTGCAGAAAGTTGGAAAGCACAAACCTGTTCAGCTTCGCCTGCTTCGCGTTCTGCAAGAAGTTCACCGATACAAAGGTCAACTTCAAGACCGCTTGCTAAAGCCTTGCGTACTTTTTTATTGATAAGTTCATCAGATTCACCGATTTCGTGGCGGCGTTCTGAGTGTCCGAGAATTACGCACTGACAGCCAATGTCTTTAAGCATTGCACAGGAAACTTCACCAGTGTGAGCACCGTTATCAGTTGCCGCACAGTCCTGAGCTGCAAGAATAATGTTTGAACCTTTTACAACCTGTGCAACTGCATCAAGATATACAAATGGAACACCAATCATATATTTGTTTGTTTTGCCTTTTAACTGTTCAACTAAATCTTTAGCCAGAGCAACAGCTTCTGCTTTAGTTGTATTCATTTTCCAGTTCCCTGCGATATAATGTGTACGTGACATATAAAGTCTCCCATAAAAAGCCAATGAGGAAGTTTCAACTTCTGATTTGACTTTTTAAGCTGTTCCGTAATGAAATGAGGAACAACAAATAATAAGGAAGTTCGCAACGCGAACTTGTGAATAAAAACTCTGACGCTATTTCAGGCAGAGTTTTTATTACACTCTCCTGTAAAAACCGGCAAGAACCGGCTTTCTTTGATTTATTTGAAATTCATTTTAATGAAAATTGATTGTTGTTACAAGATTATAATTGGATAATAGAAAAATCAGAGCATTTGACCTATATAGTCAGTTTCATTATACTTGATATATGTTTCTTTTAAAAGTCATAAAAAAAATGTACTATTTATTTTCCAAATATAGAAATATATTAATAAGAATATTGCAGGATTATTCTAAATATAAAAGAAATCCAGAGAAAAAACGAATAAATTTTAAAGGGTGGGATTGTTCATTAGATCTTCCATGGGTTAAAAATTTTTATTTTTTAGATTTTTTTCCAAATGAATATAAAGAAAGGGAAATTTCTTGTTATAAACCTGATGTCGAGTTTTTTACAGTGTTTGGTGATAGGGAAATGATAAAGAAATCAAAAGCCCCAATAAAGATTTTTTGGACAGGTGAAGATGTCCAAAATAATTATACATTTTTTTCTGATTATTGTCTTTCAGACTCTGATTTATCGATTGGTTTTAACCCATATATTAACGAAAAAAATTATATGAGATACCCTTACTGGTTGCTTTATTATATAAAACCAGATTTTTCCAAAGATCAGATTGCGAATTTTGTAAAAAAAATAAATAACGCAAGATATGAAAAAACAGAATTTTGTTCACTTATTGCAAGTCACAATGAGTTTATAAGACAGGATATATATAATCTCATTTCTCAATTTGCTAAAATTAATTGTGGTGGAAAATTATTCCATAATGATGATTGTTTAAAAACGGATTATGCTGATAATAAAACGGAATATCTTAAAAAGTTTATGTTTAATATTTGTCCTGAAAATACAAATGTTGATGGATATGTTACAGAAAAATTATTTCAAGCTTTTGAATCAGGGTGTATTCCAATTTATAATGGGGGGGGGAATTATCTAGAACCTGGAATTATAAATCCAAAAGCAATCGTCTATTATACAAAGGAAAATGAAAATGATGTTTTGGAGCAAGTTAAAGAGCTTTGGACAAATGAAAAAGCATATAGAGATTTCATATCTCAAAAACGCCTTTTTGATAATTCCGTAGATTTTATATATGATTTAAATATGAAAGTCAGGCAAAAGATTCTGGAGATAGTTAAATGATTTTAAATAAAATATTAAAAATTCCTGTCGTTTTATTTGATAAATTTCAAACTTTTATATCGTTTCTGAAGAGATATAATGCAGATTATAAAAGATTTAAAAGTAATGAAGATACTACAAGAATAAATTATATAGGTTTTTCAGATTCATGTGAAGCTGACTGGATAAAGTTTTTTTCATTTAATAATTTTTTACCACGAAAATTTTCAAATTATGAAACATCTTCTTATAGACCACAAATAGAGTATTTTTCCTGTTTTTCCAAACGAACATGTATTAAAAAGTCGCATGCCCCAATAAAAATATTTTGGACAGGTGAAGATGTTGAAAATAACTTTACAAATTTTTCTGATTTTTTATTACCGTATACTGATATATCGATTGGATTTTCGACTTATGAAAAAATTCCTCAACAGTATCGTAATAAATATATTAGATATCCATTGTATATGAATTATTTTTTTACGCCGTATACATTAAAAAGACTTCCATCAAAAGATGAAATTGCTCAAAAAATAAAAGAGATAAATTTAAAAAAATCTACATGTGAAAATTTTTGTTCTATGGTAGCAAGTCATGATAGAAATGGTATACGAAAGGATATAATGCAGCTTTTAAATAAAATTGAAACAGTAAAAAGTGCTGGAAAAATTTATCACAATGATGACACTCTTTTTAGTAAGTTTAATGACAATAAACTTGATTACATACATACTTTTATGTTTAATATTTGTCCTGAAAATACAAATGTTGACGGATATGTTACGGAAAAATTGTTTCAAGCATTTGCAGCAGGGTGTATTCCAATTTATAATGGGGGGGGGAATTTTCTAGAACCTGGAATTATAAATCCAAAAGCAATTATTTATTATACAAAAGAAATTGAGAATGATGTTCTTGAGCAAGTACAAGAACTTTGGACTAACAAGAGCGCATATAATAAATTTATTTTAGAAAATAAATTCCTTCCTGAGAGTGTTGATATAATTTATGATACAATAATTTCGACAAAGGAAAAATTTTTAGAACTTTTACAAGGATAAGAGAATGCCGATTCTTTCTATAATTACAATTAACAGGAATAATGCAGAAGGATTAAAAAAGACCATTACTTCTGTGGTTTCTCAGTTAAATGTTGATTTTAATAAAGATTGTGAATACATAATTATTGATGGAGCCAGTAATGATGACAGTGTAGATGTAATTCGTTCTTTTAAGTCAAATCCAGAATATAAAGATAGAATTACTTATTGGATTTCTGAGTCTGATACTGGAATTTACAATGCAATAAATAAAGGAATAAAAATTGCTAATGCAAATTATCTTCATATATTGAATTCTGGAGATTATTATGAACCTGATGCGTTATCAACTATAATAAAGAATTTACGTAAAAATATGCCTGATTTACTTATGTGTGCGGTAAATTTATGGAAAAATAACTGTATACAGCGAACAGAATTGCGTACTGAAAATGTTTTATCAGAAAGTGCAATATTGCATCAGGGAATTTTTTATAAAAAAGAATTTCATCAGCAGTATGGCTTATATAATGAGGAAATAAGATATGCTTCCGACTATGATTTTTGTGTCAAAGCATTTTATAATAAAAATTTAAAAATTAACTACATTTATAATCCATTGATAAATTTTATTTTAGGTGGAGTAGGTGAAACAGATATATCAGTAAAAGAATTTCTTGAAATTCAAGTTAAAAACAATTTTATTGAACCTCCAAAAAAAAGACCTTTTATTATAAAACTTATAAAACTTTTTATTCCGTATGGAATATTATTACTAAAGGAAAAAATTATATGCAAAATCCATTAATTTCTTTTATTGTTCCTGTTTACAATAGAGAAAAATTTTTATCAAAATGTATTGAAAGCATAATTAATCAAACGTATAGAAATATTGAATTGATTTTAATAGATGATGGATCAACTGATACCAGTTTAATCATCTGTAATAAATATAAAAATATTGATAATAGAATAAAAATTATTTCACAAAGTAATTATGGAGTAAGCCATGCAAGAAACGTTGGTATACAAAATGCTACTGGCGACTTTATTATATTTGTTGATAGTGATGATTTTATTTCTGAAAAACTTTCGGAAACTTTAGTTACAATAATAAATGAAACTAAAAATATTGACTTGATTATATATGGTTTTACACATGTAAATACTTTAGGAGATATTTTGTTTTATGAAACTGCGCCTAATAGTATTGATTCTTTGAGTGGATTTCTAAGTGATTTTTGTGCCTTACTTGAAAAAAATCTTATACGGTCTCCTGTTAATAAATTATTTTCAAAAAAAATTATAGTTGAAAATAATATTTCTTTTAATGAAAAAACACTTATTGCTGAAGATGCTCTCTTTAATATTCAATATCTTTGTTTTGTAGAAAATGTACGAGTTTTAAAAAATCCATATTATTTTGTTGTAAATCATAATTCAATTGATCGTTTGACTAGAAAGTATCATCCTAATGAAATTAATATACAGAATACTTTTTTTTCTGATTTATTAGATTTTTTATCTAAAAATGAAATACTTACGGAAGATAATTTTTCTATAATTTCAAAACAGTATAATTATTTAATTGCATTAGCATTAGAAGCAATGATAAAAAATACCAAAAAGAATTTGAGAACACTACTTGATTTTAATTACAAGTTTTTATTGCAAGATCTTATTAATCATGAAGGTGGTTATTTTATAGATTCTGTAAAGTGCAAAGGTTATTTAGAGAAAAAATACTTTTATATTTCATATCTATGTTTAAATCTTTTTGAGCAAAGATATTTATCTGCAAGAAATAATTGTAAATTTATCAAAGCATATATATGGAAAATTATATCACTTTCGTTATCTCCGTTTATTTTAATAAGGGTATTGAAAAAATGGTTTTAAAAAAACAGTGTTATATTTCATATATTCAAATTTCGCTATATATGATATAATCAGGCATAAATTCTTGTTGGCTGTTGATTTTTTTTAATAAATTTAAGTTGGATAAAAATATGGTTATACAATATTCTTTAATAATTCCTGTATATAACAAAAGTGAGCATCTTTCTTTATTCCTTTCTCAGCTTGAAAAAATTTCATATGACAGTATAGAAGTTATTTTTATTAATGATGGTTCAACCGATGATTCATGGGATATTTTAAAAAACTGGAATTTGCAAAAAAAAATTCCTGTAAAAATTATTCATCAAGAAAATGCAGGACCAGGAATGGCTCGTAATGCCGGAATGAAAAATGCTATAGGAGAGTATATATGGTTTATTGATTCTGATGATATTTTTAATCCATCTGCTTTTACAGTATTTGACAAGTTTATTCAACAAGAACAGTCTCCCGATATTATTGTATTTGATTTTGAAAGAATTCATAAATATCATACTACTTTTAATAGTAATGAAAATTTAAAAGCTATGATGTTATCAAACAAAGAAAGTCTGCTATTTGAATCTGTTACCCCTTGGTCAAAAATTTTTCGACTAAAATTTTTACGAGACAATGATATTGTATTTCCACCTTATTTCTTTGCAGAAGATCTGTATTTTACTCGTTCAGCTTATTGCAATGCAAAAAAAATCGTAAAAATTAATTTTGTTGCTTATAAATATGTTGTTAATGCAAATTCTATTTCTAATACGCATTATAAAAAACATTCAGATGAATTTATAGAAATTTGCAGATTAATATTTATGCTGGCACAGAAAAATCAGGCTTATCGAGAAGAACTTTATTATAATATTTGTGAGCACACAAGAAATTTTATTTCAAATTGCCATGAACCAGAATTATACGCTGACAAATTTCAAAAACTTCGGATATTTATATTGGATAATTTCATCAATCGGAATACTTATGAAATTCTTGAAACAAGTATTCAGAAAAAGTATACTGAAAGTGTTCGATGGAAAATTACAAAGCCGTTTGTTCAAATAAAAAAGATGTTGGATAAAATAAATGAAATCACAAATTACCGTAATAACCGCAATCAGAAATAGAGAGCCATGGCGGATTCAAACTATGGTAGAATCTATCCGTCAAACAGGTGCTAATCCGTGTTTTCACATTATTGATTATGGTTCTTCAGTTGATTATACCGACAAATATAAAAATTTATGCAAAGAATTAGGAATTCAATATACGCATATGTATTCTGAAGGTTTCCCATGGAATAAATGCCGGGCTTTAAACTTTGGAGCAAAGCAGGCAAAAACACCATTCATAGTTACAAGTGACGTAGATATGATTTATGAAGGAAACTCTTTGAAGTGGTGTCTTGATAATTACAAAGAAAAAAATATTTTTCATATCGAAACATATTGGCTAGATAAGAAAAAAAAGAATGCAAAATTTGCAGGAACTGGAAATTCAGGAGGATTTTGTTTTACATCAAAAGAAGCTTTTTATGAAATTAATGGTTATGATGAACGTATTCAGTATTGGGGATACGAAGATCTTGACTGGCCAGAACGATTGATAAAATGCGGGTATACCCAAATTTGGCTTCCTTCTGAATATAAAATTTTTCATCAATGGCATGAGCCTTCCGAACAAGGTTTGCTACGTCCTGTGACAGTAAATTACAATTCTCTAGGTTATTGTACTCAAAATAAAATTTTCCCAAAATTGAATGATGATTGGGGAAAAAATATCACAAGGACTGATCGTCCTATATTAAAATATATCGAAACTATTCAGCCTGAAGTTTTTTTTCTTAAACATAATGAAATTACAGAATGGAAAAAACATTCTGAACTTATTGAGTTTATAACAAAAAACAAATTTTCAAAAATTGAGTTAGCTACAAGGATAAAAAAAACTCCTCTTGCAAGGTTTCAAAATTTTGCAAGAAAATTAATTTCATTGTTTGCAAAGATTTTTGGATGGAATATTGTTCCTATTTTGAATTATGATATTGATTATTTGTATGAAATCCTTTTGTTATTATATCCGACTGTAATAAAAGATTTTTATATAAACACTTATTTTGACAATATCTATATTTTGTCAAAATAAGTGAAGTGCGATTTTGCTTAAAGTTAAGGTGACTGTAATTGGGATTAAAGAAAGTTACTAACTGGGGACTGAAGATTATGATTTTAGAAAATAACGATTGGGACAGGAAAAAGACTTGGAGGACTTTGATTCAAAAAAAATGACTGCAGAATATAATAAAATCATATCAACAGGAAAATATGAAGCTGCTTTTTTCAATTATTGGAAAGAACTAATTGAAAATAAAGCATGTGGAAAATAAAGCAGGAAGCCTTGCTAAGACTTTAAGCGTTAGCGTGCATTGAATCGGGCCCGTGATGATTTTTATCATACCGTTATGCTTTTTTGAGTCCAACTGTTTCAAATATGACTGACGATTAATAAGGTCATTTGCTTAACTCTTCCGCCTTCACCGTTACGTTTCTCATCCATTTGCGCGAGCGTAAAAGCCATACGCTTATTACAAGGCGTACGTATTCCTCAAGCGAAAGGATAAAGTACACCCACCAGATTGGAAGGCGGAATACGTACGCGCTTACAAATCCGAGCGGCACACCGAATCCCCAGGTGCCGATGATGTTCACCGCCGTCATAAACTTTGTCTGACCACCGCTTTGCAGAACTCCGCCGCCAACAACCATGTTGAATACTTTTGCAGTAAACACAAGCGCAAATGCAATCAATATTTTTACTGTCACAACGCGTGTTTCAGGCGCAACGTTAAAAAGCTTTACGTAGAACGGAGAAAGCGCAGAGACGATAATTCCGATTGCAATTCCAGAAATTACAGTAAGGCGCACAAAATCAAGTGCCTGACTCCATGCTTTTTCTTCATCGTTTGCACCGAGCGAATTCCCTGTAATGATTCCTGCCGCAGAAGAAACACCGCAGAGCGCGCCGATTGCAATTCCCTGAATCGGATACATCAGCGTCATTGCCGCGCAAGGTTCAGTTCCCAAATGACCATAGATGACTGCATACATATTTTCACCGAGCGACCATAAAAACTCCCCGATGAGAATAGGCACTAGAATTTCAAAAGCCTTTTTGATGAATTCCTTTGAAAAGTGCAGGGCAGGTTTAAGGTAAACATCCTGCGCTTTCTTTTCTTTTATAAAAAGAACAAGGACGATTGCCATTTCAAGACAGCGCGAAAGTGAAGTTGCAAGTGCTGCTCCTGCGGCTTCCATCCGCGGAAAAATCCCGATTCCAAAAATCAAAAGCCAGTTCAGCACAGTGTTTGAAATAATCGCCGCAACTCCAGCCACTGCAGGAAGCTTTGCTTTGTTCATGTTACGCAGCATTGTAGAAACAAAAAGAGTTACTGCGGACGGAAGGTATTCTGCACTGCGCCATTTTAAGTAGACGGCGGCTTTTTCGATTGTGCTTGCATCGTTTGAATAAATTGCCATTATTGCTTTTGGCGCGCAAACCGAAAGCACAGAAAAAACTGCCGTCAGAATGAGCGCAAAATAAAACGGAAAGAAAAAACTGTCGCTTACTCTCTTATCGTCCTTTGCGCCGCGGTACTGTGCAATGAGAATTCCTGCTACCGTTACAACTGCTGCAAGCGTAACCGAATACAGCGACGTAAATTTTCCTGCAAGTCCGATGCCTGCGATGCTTTCGCTACCCAGGCTCCCAATCATAATCTGGTCAATGAGCGACAGCGAAGACTGCATAAGGCACTGAATTGTTACAGGCAATGCAATTTCTTTCAGCTGGCGCTTAAAATCTTTGTTCATCATACTAACAGAATAAGTGCGCTTTAATTAAAAATCTTGTGCAAAAAGCGCATAATAATAACACAAAACGTGCGTTTTTCTATTGCTGAACGTAAAATACAACCGTATAATGAAAAAATGAATGATGAACAGAAAAAAGACCGTGACATCCATCAGAGAAAAAGTGAGTTTTTGCGCCGTTCATCTTTGCGCGAAACGGCATCTCACGGAAAAAAGACTTTTCCGTTTGCGGTGTATCACGGCCGGATTCCAGAATGGCTTGACGGTTTTCCGCTTCACTGGCACGATGAATTTGAAATTATTTTTGTAAGTTACGGAACTGGAATTGTTACGGTGCAGGGAAGCCGCTTTTTGTGCTGTGAGGGAGATATCGTTCTTATTCCACCGGGAGCAGTTCATTCAATTTTGCAGAACGGCGATGACTGCATTGCGTACTACAACATTCTTTTTTCAATTTCGCTTCTTGAAGAAAACCCTGACTCGTTTTGCAGCCGCCGTTTTTTTTCTGCATTTCTTGACGGCGCGCACTTAAAATCGTATCACTACAAAAAAGGCTCTTCGTTAAACGACGTTCTTTTTCCGCTCGTAAAGGAACTTTGCGGCCTTTGGGAAAAAGATTTGTCTGAGAGTGCTCTTCTTGTAAAGGCGCGCCTTTTTGAAATTATGCATCTTATTAAGGACGAAGTTCTTTCTGCGGACGAAAGCGCCTCTTCAAAAAACAGGGCAAAGCGCCTTAAAAAAATTCTTTCGTATGTTGAAGAACATTTTTCTTCGCGAATAACTGTGGAAGATGCTGCCTCTTTATGCGCGCTTTCTGCAAGCCGGTTTATGCGCATTTTCCGCAAAGAAACGGGAATGAGTTTTGTTCAGTATGTAAACGATTACCGCCTTGAGTCCGCAGGCGAGCAGCTTTTGTCTTCGTCAGGAACAGTTACTGACATCGCCTTTGAAAACGGTTTTGAAAACATTTCGTATTTTATCCGCCTTTTCCAGCGGAAGTTCGGCTGTCCGCCGTCTGAATACAGAAAGCGGAATAAGTTGTCTTGGAGAGAAAGACCTCCTCTACTTTCGTAGCGGGGGTTCTCTCCCTCCAAACCTCCCTCTTTCCCCAGCACGACTTAGGGCTCCGCCCTAAGAACCCTGTAAGCCGCACATGGTGCGAGCTAACTTCATGTTTATGAGGAAGAAAAATTTACGACTATACCCCTACCACCTCATAGAGAATTGCCCCTGCAATTCTCGTAGCGCAAGACAAACTGATGCTTGTAAGCAAAAAGAAATTTACGACTACACCCCTAAACGCCTCATAGAGAATTGCCCCTGCAATTCTCGTAGCGCAAGATAAACTTATGCTTGTAAGCAAAAAGAAATTTACAACTACACCCCTAACCACCTCATAGAGAATTGCCCCTGCAATTCTCGTAGCGCAAGACAAACTGATATTTGTAAGCAAAAAGAAATTTACGACTACACCCCTAACCACCTCATAGAGAATTGCCCCTGCAATTCTCGTAGCGCAAGATAAACTCAATGTTTGTAGGGAAAAAGAAATTTACTTGCGCACATTGACAGACCCCCTTATTCCGCTTAAACTGAATTTGTCAAAAGGGGAGTAGTTACTTCCTTAAGAATCAACAGCCGGCTCAAAATGTTTGGGTCTGGTTCTTAGGCTTCAATTTTATTGGAGAAACAAGACCTTTTGCCTGATTATCCTTAATAAAGGAACGTTGGGCAAAAGGTCTTTTTTTTGGAGGAAAAAAAATGGAACAGATTTTGAATTATTTTTCTGCAGGGATTTGTTCGCTGTCCTGGCAGCAGATTGTGATGTTTGTTATCGGAGGAATTTTAATTTGGCTTGCAACAGCAAAAAATTATGAGCCGATGCTTTTACTGCCAATCGGATTCGGAGCAATACTCGTAAACCTTCCGCTTGCAGTAGTTCTTGGAACTTCAGAACATCCTGGTGCTTTGCAGATTTTATTTGACTTTGGAATCATGACAGAGTTATTTCCGCTTTTGATTTTTATCGGTGTCGGTGCAATGATAGATTTTACACCGCTTCTTGAAAGACCGTGGCTTTTGATTTTTGGTCTTGTTGCCCATTCTGGAATTTTCATTGCTGCCTTTGTTGCATATCATTGTTTCGGATTCGATTTAAAAGAAGCTTTGAGTATTGGCATTATAGGAGCTGCTGACGGTCCTACTGCGATAGTTGTTGCAAGCAAGCATGCAAAGAATCTTCTGGGGCAAATAACTGTCGTCGCTTATTCTTATATGAGTCTTGTTCCTATAATAATGCCTCCTGTAATAAAACTTCTTACGACTAAAAAAGAACGCAGAATGAGAATTTACGCAAAAAACAAAAACATTCCGAAAGCTGCACTTATAATTTTTCCTGTTGCAGTAACTTTGGTTGTAAGCCTTATAATTCCTGATGCGGCAGCTTTAATCGGATTTTTAATGTTCGGCAATTTAATCCGCGAATGTGGTGTTCTTGAAAAACTTTCAAAGGCTGCCCAAAATGAACTTTCCAATATCGTAACGCTTTTACTGGGAATAAGTGTCGGAGCAACAATGACAGCTGACAAATTCCTTACGCCACAAACTCTGCTTATTATGATTTTAGGTTTGATTGCGTTTATCGGGGACACTGTGTGCGGAGTGCTTTTTGCAAAGTTTTTAAATCTGTTCTGCAAAAAAGAAAACAGACTCAATCCAATGATAGGCGCATGCGGAATTTCTGCATTCCCGATGGCAAGCCGCACAGTTCAGAAACTTGCACTGGAAGAAGATAATCAGAACTTTATACTTATGCACGCAGTCAGCGCCAATGTTTCTGGGCAAATCGGCTCTGTAATTATCGGCGGAATTATCCTCGGTTTCTTGGGAGGTCTGTAATTTTATAATTGTAAGCTGTTGTTTTTTTTTATGCAGTCTGTACAAATCTTCTATAATACGGGTGAAATATAGGTCAGGCATTGTTATATTATATGTTAGCATTTGCTAATTCGTAATAAAGGTTATTTTCAAAAACACAAAAATGGTTTACCATATTGGAAATACATTTTGTAAAATTTTCAAAACAAAATATTTTCGTTATGAGGCATGCTTATGACATATTCGTATTATCCAGGGTGTACTCTAAAGAACAAAGCCAAAGATCTTGATAATTATGCAAGAAGTAGTGCTCGTGCACTAGGTTTTGAACTTTCTGAGATTCCTGAGTGGCAGTGTTGCGGTGGAACTTATCCATTGGCCAAAAATGAGATAGCGACAAAACTTTCGTCTGTTCGTGCGCTTGCTGAAGCGGGTAAGGCAGGAAATGAACTTATTACTTTGTGTTCTGCTTGTTACAATGTTTTAAAGCAAGTGAACCGTGATATGCAGGAAGACGAAAATGTCATTCTCAAAGTGAATAACTATCTTGCATCAGATGGTATTGAATATCATGGAGAAACTAAAGTCGTTCATTATCTTGAAGTTCTCCGTGATACTGTAGGCTGGGCCAAAGTAACGGAAGCCGTAAAGGCTGCTAACGGCGGTGATATAAAAAAATCGCCTTTCTTTGGCAAAAAAATCGGTGCATATTACGGTTGTCTTCTGCTTCGCCCGTCAAATGTTCTCCAGCTTGATGATCCTGAAAATCCTCAGATTCTTGAAGATTTTATAAAAGCAATCGGAGGAACTCCTGTAATTTATTCAGAACGTAATGAATGTTGCGGAGCTTACACTCTGTTTGAAGACGAGTCGATTCCTGCTTCAAGAACTAAAAAAATCATTACAAACGCTCAGGATTTTGGCGCTGAACTTCTCGTTACAAGCTGTCCTTTGTGCCGCTACAATCTTATTAAAAATAAAGGCGATTCAAACGTTGATATAGTTTATTTTTCAGAACTTCTTGCAAAAGCTCTAGGATTAAAGGAGGAACAGAATGCTTGAAAGCGAAATTAAGCAGTTAAAAGAAACTGTTTCCTTGATTAGTGGTGTAAATACAAAAAAATGCATGGTTTGCGGCAAATGTTCGGGAACGTGTCCTAACTACGATTCAATGGAATATCATCCGCACCAGTTTGTTCAGATGGTAGAAAACGGTGAATTTGAAAAACTGCTTGCATCAAAGTCAATTTATGCTTGTTTAAGTTGTTTTGCCTGTCTTGAACGATGTCCGCGACAGGTTGAACCTGTAAAAGTAATTGAAGCTGTCAGACAAGTTGTTGAAGGTGCTCGCGGACCGCATCACCTTGATCCTGACCAAGTTCCAGAGTTTCTGGATGAAGATATACCACAGCAGGCCCTTGTAAGTGCCTTCAGAAAATATAAGAGATAAACAAAATGGAAAGAATTGGTGTTTTTGTCTGTCACTGTGGTACTAATATTGCAGGGACAGTAGATGTAAAAAAAGTTGCAGAGGAACTCGGAAAAGTTGACGGCGTTGTTTTTTCAACGAACTATACTTATATGTGTTCTTCTGCCGGTCAGCAGATGATTGAAGAACATATCAAAAATGACAAGCTCACTGGTGTTGTCCTTTGTTCATGTTCTCCGCGAATGCACGAAAAAACATTCCGTGCATGTGCTCAGCGTGCAGGCTTGAATGCCTACAAGGTTGAAGTTGCAAATATCCGTGAACAGTGTTCATGGGTTTTAAAAAATCCAGAGGAAGCAACAGAAAAGGCAATAGCACTCGGTAAAGCAGCTATTGCAAAGACTATTCTTGATACTCCTCTTGTAGAGGGCGAAACTCCTGTTACAAAGCGTGCTTTAGTAATCGGAGGCGGTATTGCAGGAATTACGGCTGCCCTTGACATTGCAGATGCAGGGTTCCCTGTTGACATCGTAGAAAAGAAAACTACAGTCGGCGGAAAAATGGCAATGCTTGACAAGACATTCCCTACACTTGACTGTGCATCTTGTATCGTAACTCCTAAAATGACGGAAGTAAGCCAGAATCCTAATATCCGTATCCTTTCTTATTCAGAAGTATGCGGCGTAAAAGGTTATATCGGAAACTTCCAGATTGATATTAAGCGTCATCCTCGTTATGTTGACGAAACAAAATGTACAGGATGCGGTGCCTGTATCGAAGCATGTCCTAACAAAAAAGTTCCGAATGAATTTAACTTGAATTTAAATACAAGAAAGGCAATTAACATTCCTTTTGCACAGGCCGTGCCAAAAGTTGCTTCTATTGATGAAGGTTATTGTCTTCACATGAAAGGTCTTAAAAACGGAAAGGACAATGTGTGCGGTTTCTGCGAAAAAGCATGTGCTGCCGGTGCAATCAATTTCAATCAAAAAGAAGAAATCATCACCGAAAAATACGGTGCTATCATCGTAGCAACAGGTTACAATCCGATTGACCTTAAAAAGTTTGATGAATACGCTTACAGCCAGAGCCCTGATGTTGTTTCTTCTCTTGAGTTTGAACGACTTTGCAATGCATCAGGTCCAACAAACGGTCATTTGCTTCGCCCGTCAGACGGAAAAGAGCCTAAAAACATTGTATTCGTTCAGTGTGTAGGAAGTCGCTGTTCAGCAGATTCTTCAAAAGGTCATGAATACTGCTCTAAAGTATGCTGTATGTATACTGCAAAGCATGCAATTTTAACGCGCGACCACTATCCTGATACAAACTGCTACGTATTCTATATAGATGTCCGCACTCCAGGAAAGAACTTTGATGAGTTCTATCGCCGTGCAGTTGAACAGTACGGTGTTCACTACATCAAAGGTCAGGTAGGAAAAGTTACTCCGCTTTCTGACGGAACTCTTGATGTTCAAGGTTCAGATTTGATTTTAAACAAACAGGTTCATATCAAGGCAGATATGGTTGTTCTTGCAGCAAGTATCGAAGCAGACAAATCTGCGCGTCCTCTTGCAACAATGCTTACAACTTCAATGGACAACAACGACTTCTTCCTTGAAGCACATGCAAAACTCCGCCCTGTAGAAAGCCCTACAGCCGGTATTTTCCTTGCAGGATGCTGTCAGGGACCAAAAGATATTCCTGAAACTGTCGCTCAGTCATCTGGTGCTGCAGCAAAGGCAATCTGCCTTCTTGTAAAGGATAAGCTTAAAAACAATCCTTGTACTGCTCATCCAAATGAAAATGCCTGCAACGGCTGTGGTCAGTGTGCTAATGTATGTCCTTACGGGGCAATTTCTTACATTGACAAAGACTTCCGCGGTCCTAACCGCACGACTATTACTCGCCATGTTTCTCAGGTTAATACTGCTATGTGTCAAGGATGCGGTGCATGTACTGTTGCTTGTCCTAGCGGTGCAATGGATCTTAACGGATTCAGCAATAAACAAATTTTAGCGGAGGTTGATGCATGTCTGTAGAAAATAAAAATGAAAACTGGACACCAAAAATCGTTGCATTCTGCTGTAACTGGTGTTCTTATGCAGGTGCTGACCTTGCCGGCAACAACCGTCTTGAGTACCCTGCTAATGTAAAAATTATACGTATTCCGTGCTCATGCAGGCTGAATCCTATGTTTATCCTGCGTGCGTTCCAGCGTGGTGCAGACGGCGTAATTCTGTGCGGCTGCCACCCTGGCGACTGTCATTATTCAACAGGAAATTATTATGCACGCCGCCGAATGACTCTGCTTTTTTCAATGCTCGACTTTTTGGGAATTGAAAAACAGCGTACAAGAGTTGAATGGTGTTCTGCTGCAGAAGGCGTTCGTTTTGCAGGAATCATGAACGAGTTTGTAGAACAGATTAAGGCACTTGGCGAAAACAGGCGTCTGGAGGATTTACGATGCAAGAAAAATTAATTGAAAAGGCAAAAGCTTTACTTGCAGAAGGTAAAGTCCAGAAAGTTCTCGGTTGGAAAAAAGGTCTTTTTGACGAAGACATTACGCCGGCTGTATTTACGAGTGCAGAAGAACTTGACAAAGATTTTGTATTCAACAAATTCTGCAAGGCAAATCTTTCAAAATATCTTGTAAAAATTACAAGAGAAATTGAAGTTAAAAAAAGCACGACAAGAATGAACAATACAATGGCAAAACAGCGTGATCCTAATGCCACTGAAGCGCCGATTCCAAGCGAAGTTGTATTAGTATTCTTAAAACCGAGTGATACTTATTCATTTACTCAGCTTTTAAAAGAAAACCGCATTACTCGCGAAGATGTTTATGCAATTGGTGTTCCGTGTCAGGATACTCTTGATGGCGGCGAACTTTGTGAATCTTGCACCGGTAAAAAACATGTTTCCTGCGATGAACTTTTAGGCGTAGACGAAAATGAAGAAGCATCTCCAAATACAAAGCGTATGGAAGAAGTTTCTAAACTTGAAGCTATGACAAGCGAACAGCGTTTTGAATTCTGGCGAAATGAGTTTTCTCGCTGTATCCGATGTAACGCATGCCGCAATGTCTGCCCTGCATGTACTTGCGAAAAATGCGTTTTTGACAACAATGCTCTTTATACAACTCAAAAAGTTGCAGAAACAAGCTTTGAAGAAAATCTTTTCCATATAATCCGTGCATGGCATGTTGCAGGACGCTGTACTGACTGTGGTGAATGTTCACGCGTTTGTCCTCAGAATATTCCGCTTTATCTTTTGAACCGCAAGTTCATAAAAGATATTAACGAAATTTACGGCGAATATCAGGCAGGTGCTGACATGGAATCAAAGCCTGCAATGATTACATTCAAAGAAGATGATGCAGAACCTTCTATTGTTTATGACAGGGCAAAAGACGGAGGTAATGAATAATGCTTTCTATTTCTAAAGATAAAATTGATTCATTGTTTGAACTTATCGGTTCAAAACAGCCTTTATACCTTCCGGTTGACAATAATTCCGGTAAAGCAGATTTTGCTAAATGGGAAAAAGGCATAAAACTTTCTTCCGCTTTGAAAACTGTCCGTTCAGCAAAAGACTTCTTCTTCCCGAAAACTGAACACATGGTAAGTTACAAAATGTCTGGAAAAGAAGTTACTGTTGAAGACCCAAGAAAAGATATCGAAGATTTTGTAATTTTCGGTGTACGCTCTTGTGATGCAAAGGGCTTTGAATGTATTGACAATGTTTACCTTAATATGAATCCTGTTGATTCTTATTATAAAAACAGAAGGGAACACGGAACTGTAATTACACTTGCATGCAATGAACCTGCAAAAACTTGTTTCTGTTCAACTTATAAAATCGATGCATCCCTTTCTAAACCAAGCGGAGATGTAAGCTGCTGGTTATCTTCTGATAAATACTTTTTTGAAGCAAATACAGAAAAAGGAAAGGCTTTTATTGAAAAAGCAAAAACAGTTCTTTCAGATGAAGATGCAAAACCTGTTGAATCTTTAAAAAAAGAAATTCAGGATAAAATTGAAAAACTTCCTTTTGCACATCTTGACCTTTCAAAGTTTCAGGGAAAAGACATGCTCAAGATTTTCAATTCAAAAATCTGGAATTCTGTTTCTGAAGCGTGCGTTGGCTGCGGTACTTGTACTTATGTATGCCCGACTTGTATGTGTTTTGACGTGCGCGACTTTGACACTGGAGATGGAATCAGGCAGATTCGCTGCTGGGATTCATGTATGTACAATGACTTTACTCAGATGGCAGCAGAAAATCCTCGCCATACGCAGAAAGAACGCAGCCGCCAGAGGTTCATGCACAAACTTATGTATTACCCGATGGCACACGACGGACTTTTCAGCTGTGTAGGATGCGGTCGCTGTCTTGAAAGCTGTCCTGTTAATATGAACATTGTCAAAGTCATTAAAGCTGTAAATGAAACAGATGACATCTAAGGAATAGGAGAAAAACATGGAAAATAAAGAAAGCTTTATTCCTTATGTAGGAAAGATTATTGACATTAAACAGGAAACTCCAGATGTTAAGACTTTTAGTGTAGTTGGTTTGGATGGGAAAAAATTGTTTAATCACATTCCAGGACAGTGTGCTATGCTCATCGTTCCTGGTGTAGGCGAATCAATGATTTCCATTACATCGTCTCCTACCCTTGAAACTCACATGGAGTTTTCAATTAAAAAATGCGGTTGCGTAACTGAGTGGCTTCATAATGCAGAAGTCGGTCAGGAAATCTGTGTAAGAGGTCCTATCGGTAACGGCTTCCCTGTTGAAGGGGCTCTTAAAGGCAAGGATATTCTTGTAATTGCCGGTGGTATCGGTATTGCTCCTGTTCATTCTGTTGTAAACTATATGATGGACAAACGTGAGAACTACGGACGCATTCAGGTAATTTACGGAAGCCGTTCTATGGCAGACCTTGTACGCCTTGAAGAAATGCAGAATGTATGGATGAAGCAGCCTAACTGTTCGATTGATTTAACTATTGACCGTGCAGAAGAAGGCTGGAACGGACACGTAGGTTTTGTTCCTCCGTATGTAACGGAACTTAATCCGGATCCTGGAATGACTGTAATTATGTGCGGACCTCCGATTTTGATTCACCTTTCTCTTGATGCGCTTAAAAAACTCGGGTTCAAAGACACCCAGATTTTTACGACTATGGAAATGCGCATGAAGTGCGGAATCGGTAAGTGCGGAAGATGTAATATCGGCGATAAATTTGTCTGCAAGGACGGCCCGGTATTCAGTTTTGACCAACTTGGTGAATTACCGCCTGAATATTAAGTCACATTAGTTAAACAGATAACGCGCCGTCCATGGCGCTCTAAAGCTATAGGAGAAAAATATGGCAGATAAAGAGATGGCAACAATTTATATTTTTGGAAAAAAATATGATGTACCTGCTGAATTAACGATTATGAATGCTATGGAGTATGCTGGCTATCAGTTGAAACGTGGCTGTGGATGTAGAAACGGTTTCTGTGGCGCTTGTGCTACGATTTACAGAATTAAAGGACAGAATCAGCTTCAGACTTGTCTTGCTTGTTCTAAGAAAGTTGAAAATGATATGTACATTGCAACTTTGCCTTTCTTCCCACTTGTAAAACAGGTTTACGACATTAACAAAGTAAAACCTGAACAGGCTGTTATGATGCAGCTTTACCCTGAGATTTATGCTTGTGTCGGCTGTAATGCATGTACACGCGCTTGTCCTCAAGGTTTGAGCACTATGCAGTACATTGCTTATGCTCAGAGAGGCGACTTTGCTAAATGTGCTGATCTTTCTTTTGACTGCGTAATGTGCGGATGCTGTTCTTCACGCTGTCCTGCTGGCATTAGCCATCCTCAGGTTGCAGAACTTGCACGCCGTATAAACGGAAAATATATTCAGCCACAGACTCAGCACCTTATTGACCGTGTTGCAGAAATTGATTCTGGTAAATGCGAAGAAGAAATCAAAAAGCTTATCGCAATGTGTACTGGCGACAAGGCTCAGATTAAAAATCTCTACAATAACAGAGATATTGAAAAATAAAGAAGGATGACATCTGTGTCATTTTTCTTTAACGAGTTTTGCGTTGCAAAACTCGTAGCGTGAATTGAAAAATACAAGATGCGCCATTCATGGCGCTTATATCTAGGAGAATAAACTTATGTATGGTAACTACCTGGACGATGCTGCAAAAATCGTAGCAGAAAAACGCGAAGAAAACCTTAAGTTTGAACATGCTCGCCTTACTGCAGAAGAAAAAGACGACTTGCTTTTAAAATTTCACCCGGACAGAATTAAGGAACAGTTTACTGAACTTAAAATTGGTCCAAATAAAGGTCAGAAAGCACCTATTGAACTGGCCCAGATGCTTCAGGCAAAACCGAGAATTGAACCTGAACATATTGACTTAAATCATGTTGATTACGAAACTGACGTTCTTGTAATCGGAGGCGGTGGGGCTGGAACTGCAGCAAGCATTATGGCTTCAGAAGCAGGTGCTAAAGTTCTTTTGGTAACTAAACTCCGTGTAGGAGATGCCAACACTATGATGGCAGAAGGCGGAATTCAGGCTGCTGACAAGCCGAACGATTCACCAGCCCAGCACTATCTTGACTGTTATGGTGGCGGTCACTTTGACGGAAAACCAGAACTTGTATATACGCTTGTAAACAAAGCTCCTTCTGTAATCAAATGGCTCAATGACCTTGGTGTTGAATTTGACAAGGAAGCTGACGGAACTATGGTAACAACTCATGGTGGCGGAACTAGCCGCAAACGTATGCATGCCTGCAAAGACTATTCTGGAGCAGAAATCATGCGTACTTTGCGCGATGAAACTTTCAACAGAAAGGACGACATCACTGTAGTTGATTTTACTTCTGCAATCGAAATCATCAAAAATGACAAAGGTGAAGCTTGCGGTGCTGTTCTTGTTAATATGGAAACAAACGAAGTTCGCATTGCAAAAGCAAAAGTCGTAATTATTGCAACTGGCGGTGCTGGACGAATGCACTATCAGGGATTCCCTACTTCTAACCACTATGGTGCAACAGCTGACGGTCTTGTTATGGCTTACCGTGCAGGAGCAAAACTTTTGTATCAGGATTCTTTGCAGTATCACCCGACTGGAGCTGCTTACCCGACTCAGATTCTTGGTAAACTTGTAACAGAAAAAGTGCGCTCTCTTGGTGCAAAACTTATCAATAAAGACGGCGAAGTTTACATTCATCCTCTTGAAACACGCGACGTTAACGCTTCTGGTATTATCCGCGAAGTTCGTGAAGGACGCGGCGTTAAAAACGATGTTCAGGATGCTGTATGGCTTGATACTCCGATGATTGAAATGATTCACGGCGAAGGAACTATTCTTAAATCAATTCCTGCTATGTACAATATGTTCATTAAATACGGAATTGACATCAGAAAGGAACCTATTCTTGTTTATCCAACACTTCACTATCAGAACGGTGGTGTTGAAATTGATGCTACTTGCCACACAAATGTAAAAAATCTCCTTGTAGCAGGTGAAGCATCTGGTGGTGTTCACGGAACTAATCGTTTGATGGGTAACAGCCTTCTTGATGTTGTAGTATTCGGTCGCGAAGCTGGAATTGAAGCTGGAAAAATGTTCAAGAACATTTCTCTTTCTGAAAACTCAAAGATGAATCTTGACCATGTAACTGCTTTTGAAAAAGAACGCGATGCAGCAGGAATTAAAGAAGATGTTGTTTCTCCAAAACTTCTTCCTGTTTATCACCACGGAAACCCTGAATTTGACAAGGCAATTCCAGGTGCTACAAAATAAAAGTGAGATAAGAAAGAAAAGAAGGTTTTAAATCTTTTTTTAATGGAACAGCCCGCATCAAGTTTTGTGTTTTGATGCGGGCTGTTTTTTTTTATACTGGAAAGAAAGAAAAGTTTAAGCTTTATAAATATACTGTCGTAAATAAAAGGCAAGTTTCTACTTTCTTACCTCAATGTCATTTGAAAAATGATTATCGGCTGTATTTTTTAGCTCAGAATAACGGTCATAAATTTTTTGTTTTAAATTTGTCGAACTTACTCCGGCACCATACGGAAAATACACAACATCAACACCCTGGTCTTTTAAATAATCATATTTTCCTGCCCAATCATCGCCAACTACAAATACATCAAAATTAAGTTTTTTTACTTTATCAGTATGATCGAGAGAATGTTGCGGAATCACAATATCAGGATATTTTAAGGCTTTTACAAGAGCTATCCGTTCGTCAAAAGGAATAATCGGCTGACTTTTATAACTTTCGACAAGTTCATCTGTATTTACGCCTACAATAAGGATATCTCCAAGACTTCGTGCATATTCAATCATTTTAATATGGTTTGCATGAAGCATATCAAAAGTTCCGCTTGTATATACAACTGTTTTTCCTGCTATCATATTTTCTTCCTTACAAGAGACCTCGTTTTACTAAATCTTCAAACGCAAAAATTAATTTATCAATTTCATCATTTGTAATTGAACCAATGTGACCTACTCTGAATACTTTTTGTGCTAAATCACCACCGTTTGGACAAATCCAAATTCCATAATCATCTTTTAATACTTCAAAAACTTTATATGCATCAACGTTTTGATTTACAGGACATAATGCCGTTACACAATTTGAAGAATTACTTTCATCCGTAAACATTCTTAAAGGCAGATTTTTAATCTTTTTTCTAAAATAATCAGCTCTTTGTTTTGCAAGAAGATTTTGATTTTTTATTCCGCCAGTAGAATCTATACGTCTTAGTTTTTCATTTAGCTGAATTAATGTTCCGACTGCCGGTGTAAAAGGGGTCTGACCTCGTTCCCCATTAACAAGATAATTAGGATAATTAAAATACAGACTTTTTACGTTATTCTTTTTACACCTGTTAATAGCTGTTTCATCCAATACTGTAAAACTCATTGACGGAGGAAGAGCCAGTGCTTTTTGACTGCCTGTAATTACGGCATTTATATTCATTTTTTTCATTGAAAGCTCATCAGCAATAAAACCGCTGACAGCATCTACAAAAAGAAATAATCCGTTTTTTTTACAAAAATCACCAATTAAGTTCATATCATAAAGAACACCAGTTGAAGTTTCACAAAGCTGAACAAGAAAACCTGTATAATTTTGATTTTCAAATTGCTTTATATGATCATAAGTCAGACTTTTACCAAAATTTAGTTTTATTTCAGAAAATGGAATTTCATGAATCTGGCAAAGTTCAACTAAACGATGCCCAAAGCTGCCACCATTTACAACAATAACTTTATCATTTTTATTGAAAAAATTAATGACACCACCTTCCATAGAAGCAGTCCCGGAACCTGTCAAAAAAATTACTCTTGAATTTTCTGGAGCATCAAAAAAGTTACAAAGCAGCGATTCATTTTCTTTCATAAGGTTTGAAAATTCAGGTGTTCTGAAATATGGAATTTGTTCCTGAGCAATTTTTCTGGTTTCTTCGTCCATTTGAACAGGACCAACAGTAAAGTTTATCATATTTTTGAAATCTCCATTTGTTTTTCTACTAAGTAATCAACAACTTTTATGGCACTGTTTCCAATGTTTTCCCAACATTCTTTGCGGATTTTATTTCGTCCTTCCTGCAAATTTTTACTTTCTATCGCCTCTTGAATTAAATTTCCAACATTTTCAATATCATCTTCTTCTAGTCTGATTCCTATTTCAGGTAAAACTTTAAAAGACCATCTAGGTTCTTCAAGCCAGTCTGCATCATAAGGTAAACTATCAAAATTTGTATCAGCATAAATAAGAGGTTTGTCGAATACACAGGCAAAATCAAATATAATTCCTGAAAAATCTGTAATCAAAAGGTCTGCCTGATTCAGGACTTCAAAATTATCGTTGTCATAATTCCATTCAATATTAGAAAACTGTTTTTCAAGTGGCTCAAGAATATTTTTTTCCGAAACGACTGTCTGAGGATGAGGACGTACAATAATTTTGAAACCAGTCTGTTCCAATGCAGAAAGAAGTTTTGCACCATAACGCGATAGAATTCCGCTTACTCCCCAGCTTGGTGCCAGCAGGATAACAGGTTTTTCGTTTTGTACTTTTTCTGGAACAGAATCATATCTTTTTTTAAGATTATCCAAAGTAACAGAACCGACCGTAACTATTTCTTTTTTAGCAATGCCAGATCTCAGACTCTCAATTTTTCGTATCAGGTCAACTTGATTTTGTCCTGTTGTTAAAACTGCATCATAGTAATCAAGCCCAAACATTCTATATCCTGCAAGTTCATCTGCTGAATGTGGAATATGCACATACCAGGCTGTGTTTTTGCTTCTCTTCCACTGGTAAACGTCAAGTCCCGGTGTTGTAGAAAGTAAAACTCCTGCGTTAAGGAAATTCAGTTTTGCGAATGCTTTGTTGCCGCTACCGATAAATTCTGCCTTTACGTATTCGTATTTACATGACAGGGCAGGGTCGTCTTCGCTTGATGTGTAGAATACGAGAGGAATTTTGCGTTTTTCAAATTCATCGCAAATCGGTTTAAAGACATTCCAGTAACGCTTGTGGTCGCTGTAAATTACGTAAGGTATTTTTTGAGAGGAATTTTTTGCATCGCTTTTTCCTCCACTGAATAAAAATTTAAGTTTTAAAAACAGTGCCTTTGCTCCAAAAACTGCAGCAGCCGCAAGCCCTATCAAAATAGAAAAGAGCATGCTACCTGTTCCAGGATCGATATATAAAAAATTCGTCATAACTACCATAATACACACTCCTGTAAAAGCGACTCGTAAATTACATTAAGTATAATGTAAATATGATTAAATGTCATTAAGTGTGGCTGTTTTTTTGCCCTGTTAATTTGCTCTCTGTATATACACAGTTTTAGGGCGAAGCGTAATTTCTACACGGCGGTTTACTGCACGACCTTCTGGAGTTGAGTTGTCGCCTTTTGGAATTGTTGCTCCATAGCCTCTGTATGTAAACAGGTTTTCCGGTATGCCTTCTGCAACAAGAGCTTTTATAATTGTTTGCGTTCTCTGAACGGAAAGTATCATCTGGTTTTGAGGCTGTCCTATGTCTGCAGTATGTCCCCCGATAAAAATTGAATAGGAACTGTCTTTTAATGCTTCTTTTAAAAGGACAGCACATTCTGAAATTCTAGAACGCTCTTCAGGTAAAAGTTCAGGGCTGTCTGGAATAAATTTTAAATTATATAAAAATCTTATTCCGTCCGGACCATCTTCTATTTTGTCAGGACCTAAAAACTCTCTTACAGGATAAAGCTTTATTTTATTTAACAGAGTGTAGTATTCTTTGTCTTTGTCAGGCGCAGAAACATCATATACCAGCTGCTCTTTGTCAAGCAGGATTACGACTTTTCCCTGCCGTAAAAGTTCAAGGTTTTCAGGTATGCATGTTATTTTTAAGGCATCTTCTTTTTTGATTATGATATCGCTCCTGTTTTGTCCGAATGTTTTTTGAGCCAAAATGTAAACAGGGTCTTTACCTATAATTTTTTCGTATCGGCTTGCATCATCTGAGTAATCGTAAAAACAAACTCCTTTTGATTTTGCAATATCAGGGCTGACCATGTTGTGTTCATAAATTAAGTCCATTTCGTCAGAGAAAATCCGCGGAAAAAAACAAGGTTCAGCTTTGTCTTTTATAAATTCTCCGTGAACAGGAAGCGAACCTCTTGCATCTATTATGATTCCTGTATATGCCTTTGAAGAAACAAATTCAATCGGTTTTTGCAGTCTGTACGGAATGTTGTGCCGAACGAACAGTGACGAAATTTTTAAAAGGTCAACGGAATTATCTGTCGTAAAAACGGAAGAGTCTTTTTCCATATAACCCATTGTTGATTTTGAATCTGAAATGACTTTTTTTATATCCTGATATGTGATTTCTTGATCTAAAATCAGGTCACCGAGCTTTTTGTTAGAATTTACGTTAAGAGTCAGAATCGGATTTTTTACAAGGTCTGGCATCCTTGTCGAAATTGTATTTATCGCAGTCATTTTTCCTGACGGCATCGGTATGCCTGCTTTGTCGATGTCAATTTTTACGTTCGATTTAAAATCTTTTGTAATCCAGTTTACTTTGCTTAAAGACTCAAGAAGAGAAGTTTTTTCCTCTGCATTGATATATGCAAAAGCACTCAGCAGAATAAATGCTGCAATTATTTTCTTTATTTTCATAACCGGCCTTGAGAATATGCTTTTTTAATTTGAATTTAAATTCTCTTTTTTATTTTCGGTATTATTCTGTCTGTTATTTATAGCAAAAAGTGCGTCTTTGCATGATAATGCCATTCCTGCAGGAAGGCGCAGTCTGTATTTTCTGTCAGGCGGTGTTTGCTCTTTTACAAGACTGAGATTCAAATTTTTTAAAATCTGGTAGTCAAGCCTGAGTTCTTTTGCAAGAGATTTCAGGCTTATGTTTGCTGCTACGGTTACATAATCAAAGTCATAATAAAAGAATGTCGGGTCGGGTTCTTTTTCTGAGAGATTTGTTGAACTGTCAGCTGCATTGCATGTTGTGTCAAAAATGCAGCTTGCTTCATAAATCTTTGTTTCTTCATAGAACAGTGCGTTTTCGATTAAGTCTGCAATTTTTAAAAAGTTAGGAACATATTGTCTTGCATGCATCGGGATTAGTTCCTGCCTGCATAAAGAAGAAAAATTTTTTTCTTCTGAGTTTTCAAGCGCGCGCATTACTGCTCCTGAGCCACAGTTGTAGGCAGCAAGCGCCAGGAGCCAGTCATTAAAAAGGCTGTAGTTTTCCTTCAATTTTTTCAATGCTGAATCAGTGCTAATCCATGGGTCGCGCCGTTCATCTACATATTCAGAAAGTTCCATGAACGGGAAAACACTGTTCGGCATGAACTGCCAGATTCCCATTGATTCACCATTTGCAGGCTTTGCAGTCGGTTTATAATTTGATTCGATTAAAGGCAGGTATTCAATGCATGAGGGCATGTTTTCTTCTTTGAGCCTTTTTCTGATGTATGCCCTGTATTGAACTGAATCTTTGAGTATTCTGCAAAGTTCATTTGTTGTATGAGTTTTCCTGCCGTTTTCAATGCAGAGCATGACTTCATTTTTGTTCACGCCGTCAGAAAATAAATCCTTGTACCCACTTCGTTCATTTAAAGCGGATGCACTTGCAGAGAACAGAATAAAAAATGTCTGCAAAAAAATAAAAGCCTTTTTATGCATTACAGCATGTCGCCGATGTAAATTCCTGCCCATTCCCAAGTTCCGTGAATATCCGGATCAGCCGGAAAATTTACTTCCCTAAAATAGAAATACCAGACAGGCATTGTCGTCCAGCCTTTTGTTCTCAAATAGGCTTCATTTGCAGTAGGACCGGGGATAAGTTCTTTGTCGCATGTAATTCTGTTTCCATGCATGTAGTTTGACATTGAAAAATCGACCTGACCTGTATTTGAATTTTCATCCTGCTTCCAGGAAACTGCAAAAAAGTTTACTTTTGAACGGTACGTATCAAGTTTTTTTGGCTGATAGCGGTAAATTGCCGTGCGGATTGCATTTTCAAGTTCCGGCAGAGTTTTAAAAGTCCAGTCTTTCGGTGATTTGTTAAAATCAATTAATGTTTTTGCATAATTGTATGCATCAGGAATGTCTGCAATTTGTATTGTCGTCGAATCTGGCTGGTCTAAAAAAATCTCATAAGTTTTAAGTGCCTTTGTCCATTCACCTGTAAGTTCGTATTCCCTTGCAAGCCTTACGTACATTTCCGTAATGCTTATGTTTGCAGGAAAACGGTTTATGAGCTGGTTAAAATATTTTATGCGGCTGTCAGAATTCCGGCTGATTTTTATGAGGTTTTCAAGACATAAAAAGTGAACTGACTGTCCTTTTACTTCTAAATCAGGATAATTTTTTATAATGCGTTCAAAGTAGAACTCTGCCATAGGTTCTGCATTCGTCTTTAAATATGAATATGCAACCATTAAGAGCCAATATGCGTTGAATTTGTCATCAGGATTATTTGCAACCCAGTCTGTAAGATATACGATTAAATGCGTATGTTTTTCTTTTGCAAGAAGGGTAGTCGTAATTTTGTTTACGAGCGCATAGCGTGCTTCTTCTGAAAGGTTTTTCTGTGCAAGAAGTGCATCCATTTTTGCAATGTTTTCTTTATAGTCGTCAGTTACAGGTTCTTTTTTTGAACATGAAAAGCTGAACGGTATTAAAACGCAGATTAAAAGAATAAAAGCGCGGAAATTCAGTTTTGTTTTCATATTTTTACTTTATCATACACTTTTGTTATTGGCAAGATTGCGCTTTTTATAGTATTCTATAACAACTGCAAAATTATAATTATATTTGGTGGAACTTATGGCAGATAAAAATAATTTGCGATTTTATAGGATTCTTTTGGCTGTTGGTTTTTTGTTTTTTTTGCTTGGATTGACTTTGCTCATATTTCTTCCATCAAAAAGGGCAGAAGGCTTCTTTATTACATTTCTGTTTTTTTTAATGGTGTTTTCGGCTATATTGATTTACATTTCACTTGTTTTAAAAAAAGCTGCCCTGCTTTATGTAAGCCTTAATATGCTTGTATATTTTGTCGGTGCAATTATCGTTAAAATAAATGTACTGCCAATCAAACTGCCAAAATTGTGGCCAGTAATGATGGTTTCTTTTGGAATTACCCTTGTTCCAAGCTGTTATTTAAAATCAGGAAAACTAAAGACAATTTATCTGTTTCCTGCAGCTGCTTTAACTCTGCTCGGGCTTTTCTTCATGCTTTTTTCTTTTAATATAATAAAAGTTCCTTTGAGGACTTTTATCGGTTATATATGGCCTTTGATTTTTATTTTTGCAGGTCTGTTTTTAATAGGATACTATTTGTACTGCCAGTCAACTAAATCAGTTTTTCTTGATGAATCGGGAGAAATTGATTCGGAAATTCAATTTATGGAGAAAACTGATGAATAAAAGGCAAAAGACCTTTTGTCTTTATGCTTTTGTTTCTATATTACTCATTTTGTCTGCTGTGGTGTGTTCCGGCTGTCAGAGTTCAAAGCAGGAAACTGTTTCTGCAGCAGAAAACAGTTTGTCAGCATTATACAGACCGGAAAAAGAAAACTTAGCTGAAAGTTCAGCATCTAAAAATGAAAAATCTTCTTCGGCACAAAAAGAATCGCCTACAGAAATTAAAATCGACAAAAAAAACGTTTCGTATTTTTCTTCCATAGACCAAACTGTAATTTCTGAAATTGAAAAAGGCTCACCACAATCAATAAGGACTGCTGTTTCAAGATTAAAAAAAGCAACGATTGACTACAGTGAAAACGAGCGCGTTTTATTTAACATTGCATCTTCTATAATGTCTTTAGTCTGGAAGTCAGAAAAACAGTTGCAGGACGTTCCTCCTGTTACAGAAGAAAAATATCTTGGTATAATTTCTTCTGCAAAAATCGGAGTTTTTGAAAAGAATTCTGAAAGCAATGATTTTTTTCAGATTGTGCTGCCGTGCCTTGCTTTAATTTCTGACTCGGTAAGACAAGAGGATTTTCCGCAGATACAGGCTTCTTTGCAACAGGGATTAAAGATAAAACCGGATTCAGTTTTGTGTAATTATCTTATGGGGCTTTTAAACAAAAGGCAGGAAAATTATGATTCTGCAATTTTGTTTTTTGACAAGGCAACTGAACAAAATTTTATCGTTTATGAAATTCTGCTTGAAAAAGCAAACTGCCTTATTCAGCTTAAAAAATATGAACAGGTTTCAAACATTCTTGACAAACTTGTAATCCAGTATCCGTCTGACATTAAGATTTACAAGCTTTATGCAAATACAGCTTTTTTAATGAAAGATTTTGTTAAGGCAGAACAATATGCTTCTTTAGTTCTCCAGCAGAATCCATCTGACCTAGAATTTGTTTTGTTCCGCGCAAAAATTTTTGTTGAAACTGGTGAATATTTAAAAGCTTCTTCGCTTCTTGATGTTTATTCCAAAATTTATCCTGATAACCGTGAATATCTTTTGCTCCGTTCAAAAATTCAACGTGAATGGAATAAAAACATAACTCTTGCAATTGCTACGATAGAAAGGGCTCTTTCTTTGTATCCAAAAGACCTTGAGATAATTCTTTATGCTGCAGAACTTGCTTCTGTTTCAAACAGGAAAGTAAATAATAAAACAGGCGGTCAACTGGCAGCTGCCATCCTTCAGATTGACGAAAAAAATGTCGATGCACTTTCAATAAGTGTACTGTCACTTTATAACGAAGAAAAATTTTTAGAAGCGTATTCCCTGAGCAAAAAAATTCTTGAAATCAAGCCTCTTCCTCAAAATGCCGTGTCAATGCACATAAAAGTCTGCCTTGCGCTCAAGTATAATGACGAAGCATGGAAGTATGCTTTAACGCTTTACGAAAAAGACCAGAATGACCCGGAATTTATTAAAATTTATATTGAAGTAATGATAAAGACAGGCAGGACAGCAAATGCCTTGCGCCTTATAAATTCTATGTTAAATAATTCTCCTGCAGCCTCGATGAAAAGCTTTCTGTTTTATCAGCGCAGTTTTCTGCAGAACTCTGATACGGCTTCTCTTTCTGACTTGCGCTCAAGTCTGATTGCCAATCCTAGAAATTCCGATGCCCTTTTCAGAATGTACGAAATCTACTACAACCGCAAAGATTACCGTAAAGCCCAATACTACCTTAAACAAGTAGTATCCCTCAACCCCAACGAAGAAAAATATATCCGCCTGAATTCCGAAATAGAACAACTGATAAAATAACCCGCTTGCGCAAACTTGCACATCGCGTCTGCTTCTTGTTGACCAATTCTTAACATCTATGATATTCTATTAAAATCTAATATTCTAATAAAAATATTTTAGGAAGGAAATTTATTATGTCTTTTTCAACTTTATTGCAAACTGCCGCAGCTTCTGGCGCAAGTCCTGCAGGTACGGGCGGTTCTCTTGCTTCTCTTGCACTCACTGTAGTAGCAATGATTGCTATTTTCTATTTTTTTCTTATTCGCCCTCAAAAAAAACAGGAAAATGAAACTAAAAAAATGCTTGCAGCCCTTAAAAAAGGCGACAAAATCGTTACTATCGGCGGAATTTACGGCACAGTTTCTTCTGTAAAAGAAAATTCAGTTGTCGTAAAAGTTGATGACAATGCAAAAATTGAATTTACAAAATCTGCAATTTCTAAAGTTATAAACGAAACTACAGAAAAAGCTGCAGAAACAAAAGAAGCAAAAGCTTCAAAAAAAGATAAAAATGAAGATTCAGAATCTTCAAAAGAAGAAAAATAACTTGGAGTTATAAAAATGAGTAAAAGAAACCGTTTTCTTCTTATTCTTGTAGTTCTGGCTGTTTGTCTTTACTGTTTGTGGCCTTCAATCAACTGGTATTTTTGGACACCAAAAGAAGCTCAGAAAATTGCACTTAGTCCTTTAGAAAAAATCAGGGATTATTCAATTGAACAGGCTGTAAAGTCAGTTAAGGATCTGGAACAGAAAGTAAAAGATGAACCAGATGCGCCTGTTCCTGCAGAATATGAATGGCTTATCAAAGATGCAAAAAAGAATTACAAAGCTTTTAAGCATGAAATTCCTGAAAAAATGACTGTGTCAGATTTAATGCGGGGATTTGGATTTGGATATAATGTTTCGACTGCTGAACAGAAAAAAAATGCGGCAATGTCAATTCACAATAAGCTTGTGTCTTTGTTCCAGGAACATTACCGCAACAAAATATTGAAAGACAAAAATTATTATACAAATTCCGTAAAGCTTGGACTTGACCTTGCAGGTGGCGTAAACGTAATTATCCGTGCGGATTTGGATGCCGCTATTGCTGCAAAAGGCGATGCGCTTAAGCCGGAGGAAGTTTCGTATTTTAAACAGCAGGCTATGGCAACTGCAATCGAAACTATTACAAGCCGTATTGACCGCTTTGGTTTGACAGAACCTGTAATCCGCCAGCAGGGTGAAGACAGAATATATCTTGAAATCCCGGGCGAAGGTCAGAATGATTCAATCAATGCGATTATTCAGGGAAAAGGAATGTTGAATTTCCGCCTTGTTGATGATGACGCAACACAGGCTTTCTATCAGTATTATCAGGCTCATCTGTCTGATACTTTTGATGAAAACGGAAAGTTGACAGATTCTTCAATTATTCCTGAAGACTGCGAAGTCCTTGGTTATTACATAAAAGATTCTTACGGTCTTGATGAGTTCTATCAGTATCTCGTTGTAAAAAAAGAAATTGCCCTTGACGGAAGTCACATTCAGAATGTAATGATTTCTAAAGACAGAATGGGTAATACAGGTGTAGATTTGACGCTTGACGTTAAAGGCGGAACTATTTTTGCTGATGTAACTGCAAAAAACGTTAAAAAACGTCTTGCAATTGTAAGCGACAATAAAATCAAGTCGGCTCCTACAATTAAAACTGCTATCGCAGGTGGACAGGTTCGCGTAGACGGTTTTGGTCTTGAAGAAGCCCAGAACCTTCAGAAAGTTCTTGAAACTGCAGCGCTGGACGTTCCGCTTGAAATTGAAAGCCAGCAGACTGTCGGCGCTTCTCTTGGTGCTCTTTCTATCGAACAGGGAAAAAATGCCCTGATTATCGGTCTTGCCCTGATTATGATATTCATGCTCATTTACTATAAGGGAGCAGGAATTAATGCTGTCGTTGCACAGATTCTTAACCTTTATATTCTGTTTTCTGTATTGTCAGCATTCAATTTGACGTTAACTCTTCCTAGTATTGCCGGTATGGTTTTGACAATCGGTATGGCAGTCGATGCAAACGTAATTATCTTTGAACGCATTAAAGAAGAAATACGGCTTGGCAAGGGAAGAAAAGCTGCCATTGAAGCAGGTTTTGACGGTGCTTTCTGGGCTATTATGGACTCTAACATTACGACATTTATTGCTGCAATGTTCCTTTCTATACTTGGTACAGGTTCAATTCAGGGATTTGCCGTGAGTCTTGCAATCGGTGTTTTGTCGTCTGTATTTACAGCTTTGTTTGTATCTCGCCTTATGTTTGACTTTGGAACGGATGTAAGAAAAAAAGATAAAATCAGCATCAGCTGGAGGATAAAGTAAATGAAAAAGAGAATTCAATTTAGTAAGGCTTTTCTTCCTTGTGCAATTTTAAGCTTTATTGTTCTTGTTATCGGAGTTATAAGTATTGCAACACGCGGAATCAATTTTAGCATTGATTTTAAACCAGGTTACATTGAAGAAGTCCAGATATCTTCTAAGCCTGATGTAGAAGAAGTTCGTTCTGTTTTGTCAGGAATTTCCGGCATTGCAGTAAAGGAAGTCGGTTCTGACAAAAATTCTGCATATCAGATTAGAATCGGAGCAGATGAGCAGGATTCAGAAGTTCTTGAAACTATAAATGCTGCTTTGTACAATAAATATTCAGAAAGTTCAATAACAGTTTTAAAGACAGATTTTATCGGTTCAAAACGTTCTGGTTTACTTGCTTTCCAGTCTGTTCTGCTTCTTTTGGGAACGATGATTTGTATCTGGATTTATGCTTCTATCAGATTCCGTTGGGATTTTGCTCTTGGTGCAATCATTGCGCTTATTCATGATGCGCTTATGATGTTTGCGTTTCTTGCAATTTTTCAGGTTGAATTCAGTACGACTTCGATAGCTGCTGTCCTTACAATAATCGGTTATTCGATTAATGATACTGTTGTTATTCTTGACCGCGTACGTCAGAACATTCAGCGGCTTGAAGTCAAGACGTTTAAGGAAGTTATGGATCAGTCTCTGTCTGATACGTTGAGCCGTTCACTTATTACGACACTTACTACTATGTTTGTAGTTCTTTCACTGTTCATATTTACGACAGGTTCAATTCATGATTTTGCATGGGCTTTGATTGTCGGTCTTATAAGCGGATGTTATTCATCATTGTTTATTTCAAGCGGGTTCATTACATTTGTCCGCAGAAAATGGCAACCATCTTTTGGTCTTCATGCATTTTCTCCGCGTGAACCGAAAGCTCAGTAACAGCAATATTTTTTGTTGAATTAAAGCATACTGTATTGGTTGATTTTCAATTGAATGCAGTATGCTTTTTTTTGATAAAATGATATAAATGTTTTATGAATGTCATAAAAGCAGATACTTTAGGATATTGTATGGGGGTGCGCCGCGCAATAGAAAGTGCAGAAGTTGCCCTCAGGGAATACAAAGATAAAAAAGTCTATTCTTTAGGACCTTTGATTCATAATCAGACTGCTCTTGAGGAACTTGAAAAAAAAGGTCTTAACATTCTTGATGAAAACCAGATTGATAAAACAGATTCTGACTGTGTTGTAATTATAAGGGCGCATGGTGTCAGCCTCGGCATAAAAGAAAAACTTAATGCAAGAAAAGTTGTTTTGATAGATTCTACCTGTCCTCGCGTAACTGTAAGCCAGAACCGTGTCGCAGAGTTTTCTGAAAAAGGCTATGCGATAATTCTTGCAGGTGATAAAGGTCATGCTGAAGTTGAAGGAATCAAAGGCTGTGCAAAAGGGGACGTTTACTGCATTGAGGATTTAAAAGAAGCAGAGACTGTGTTTAGCAAGACTTTTGACAAAAAGTCCCTTCTTTTGTGCCAGACGACTTTCAGTTCAATTGAATTTGAAAAAATATCTGAATATCTAAAACAGAAAATTCCGCAGCTTGAAATAATCAATACAATCTGTCCTGCGACAAAAAAAAGACAGGATGCACTCGAAAAACTTTGTATGACTGTCGACGGCATTATAGTTGTCGGCGGAAAAAAATCTGCAAATACGATAAGGCTTTATCAGAAAGCTGCTTCTTTTGTAAAAAATGCCGTCCATATCGAAAAACCGTCCGAAATACCTGATTTTTTTAAAAATCTTGAGACTGTCGGGGTAACCGCAGGGGCAAGTACGCCTGACAATGTCATAGAAGAAGTTATCAGGGCTTTGTATTGTAATTAGATTGATTTTCCTATATAATGATTTAACTATGGAAACACGTTGTTTTAGTATGTTAAAACCGGGCGTATTGAACCGGAGAATTGTTGGTGAGGTGATAAGTCGCCTCGAAAAAAAAGGATTAAAGTTAATCGGTTTAAAAATGATGAACATTTCAAACGAGCTTGCAGGAATGCACTATGCCGAACATAAGGAAAAACCTTTTTTTCCTGAACTGGCAGAGTACATTACTTCTGCTCCTGTAGTTGCAATGGTCTGGCAGGGTGATGACTGCGTTTCATTGGTAAGAAAGCTCTGTGGAGCAACAAAACCTTCAGAAGCTGCACCGGGAACTATCCGCGGAGATTTTTGTCTTCATACATCTCATAACATTATTCATGCATCTGACAGTGATGAAAGCGCAGAACGTGAAATCAGTCTTTTTTTTAAGGAAGACGAACTGTTTGACTGGGCAGAAACAAATTCCTGCTGGCTGTAAAATATAAAGGGAGGCCTTGTAAATGAACGTAAAATCTGTCGGAGTAATCGGAGCTGGTGCATGGGGAACTGGATTTGCACAGGCATTGGGCAGGGGAGGTCATAAAGTAACTTTGTGGGCTCTCGAACCAGAGGTTGTAGATTCAATCAATAATGAGCACGAGAATAAAAAATTTCTTCCGGGTTTTAAACTGTCTGAAAATCTAACCTGTTCTTCTAATCTTGAAAACGTTGCTTCTGACAAAGATTTTTTGATTTTTGCAAGTCCTTCGCTTTATTTGGCTTCAACTGTTAAAAAATTAATTACGATTCCAAGCATTGCAGACGGCGAAACTTACATTGGAGTTTTAACTAAAGGTTTTGTTCCGTCAAAAAGAGGTCCGAAACTTTGTCTTGAAACTATCGAAAATGTGTTGCCTGGAATTTATAAAGGTAATACTGTATATATTTCAGGACCGAGTCATGCAGAAGAAGTCGCAATGGGAAAACTTACAGGTCTTATTGCCGCTTCAGAAAATCCAAAAAATACGATTATATTCAGGGAACTTATGAAAGTTCCGGGACTTCTTGCTTATTCAAGTCTTGATGTCGTCGGAGTTCAGATTTGCGCTGCCGTAAAAAATGTCATTGCAGTTGTTTACGGTTGCTGTGATGCAATTTCTGAAACTTCTGATACATTCGGTGATAATTCAGAAAGCCTACTTCTTGCAGCCGGGCTTAATGAAATTCAGCAGTTTGGTTTTGCAATGGGCGCAACTCATGCAGAGACTTTTACTTCTATTGCCGGTGTCGGAGATTTGGATGTTACCTGTAAAAGTAAATATGGCCGAAACCGCCGTTTTGGTCAGGATATTATAAAAAACAACATTCTTGCAAAATTCAAAAATCTTGATGATTTAATTGAACATATCAATGAAATCGGCTATTTGCCGGAAGGCGCCGTTGCCTGTAAATATGTTCATGAAATTTCAGAGAGGCTTAACTTAAAACTTGTGATTTGCGATGGTTTATATAGAATTTTAAATCGTGAAATTGAACCTGAGGATTTTCTGCGCCAGCTTTTGCGCTTAAAAAAAAGGGTAAAAAAATAAGAGAAATTTTATATTCTGCTATTGATTTTATAGAGGTGAACAATGCTTGAAAAATTAACTGATACTTTTAGTAATATTATCCGTACAGTCAGTGGAAAATCTACGATTACAGAAAAAAATATCGAAGACACTGTTGAACAGATTAAAATGGCTTTGCTTGAAGCTGATGTTAATCTTCGCGTTGTAAGGCGATTTGTAAATTCTACAATAGAAGAAGCTAAAGGAGAAAAAGTTTTAAAAGCTGTTGATCCGGGACAACAGTTTGTAAAAATTATTTATGACAAAATTGTTTCAATGCTCGGAGATTCAAAAACAGACTTGAACTTAAAAGGTCCTGATACACAGTCAGTTGTCTTGATGCTTGGTCTGCAGGGTTCAGGTAAAACGACAGCAAGCCACAAACTTGCCGCAAAATTAAAAAAGGATGGAAGGCGTCCGCTTCTTGTTGCCTGCGACCTTGTTCGTCCTGCGGCAATTGAGCAGTTGTGTGTTTTAGGTCAGAAAATTGATGTTCCTGTTTACAAAGAAGATACAAAAGATGCCGTAAAAGTTGCTGTAAATTCGATTGGTTATGCAAAGAAAAATGGTTATGACGTAATAATTCTTGATACTGCAGGACGGCTTCAGATTGATGATGCAATGATGGCAGAACTTGTAAACATAAAAAATGCTGTAAAACCTGATGAAGTTCTCCTTGTTGCAGATTCAATGACAGGTCAGAATGCTGTTGACATTGCAAAGACTTTTGATGAGCAGCTTGGTGTTTCAGGTGTTATTCTTACAAAGTTTGATTCTGATGCGCGTGGCGGTGCTGCTCTGTCTTTAAAGACGATTACGGGCAAACCTGTTTTATTTATCGGAACAGGTGAAAAAACTGATGACTTTGAAGTGTTCCACCCGGAACGAATTGCAAGCCGTATTCTCGGAATGGGGGACATTGTTTCTCTTGTAGAAAAAGCGCAGGCACAGGTAGATATTGAAGATGCCAAAAGGCTTGAAGCTAAGATGGCGCGCAATGAGTTTACCCTCGATGACATGCTTGCTCAGTTTCAGCAGGTTAAAAAAATGGGTTCGATTCAGTCATTGATGGAAATGATGCCTGGTATGGCATCTGCAATGCAGGGACGCGATATTGACACAAGCGGAATGAAACGTCAGGAAGCTATCATTCAGTCGATGACAAAAAAAGAAAGGGCAAACCACCTTATTATAGGTCCGAGCCGCAGAAAACGGATTGCTAAAGGTTCTGGAACTACGGTTGCCGAAGTAAATAAACTTATCAAGCAGTTTGAAAAGACAAAGCTTGCTATGAAAAAAATTACGCGCAATAAAGGAATGCAGGCAAAACTGATGAGCCAGCTTGCAGGCGGAAACCTTAACGGAATGGGCGATTTGTCAAGTCTTGCCGGAAAGTTTAAATTTTAAAACGGCAAATCTAAGTTCTATAAAATTTAAGTTCAATAAGTTAATGCTACTGGACTGTGATTTTTGACGTTTCCCTGCCTTCTGTTGACCAGGCTCTGTCTGGGTTTGTAGAATCGGGGAAAGATTTTGTTCCGTTGTAGAAAGCATAATAATATGTTCCTTTTGGAAGCGGCAGATATAATTCATAATAGCCGGGGCGTGTTTCTTCAAGCGTATAAATCGAAGAATCCCAGTTTGTAAAAGTTCCGGCAAGCCGTATTTTCTGACCTGATTGTCCTTGATAAATAAAGTGCACTCCGTCTGTAAATTCTTTTGTTTCGTTTATGTGATTGTTTACTACGTTCAGCGTAGAAACTTCAATTCCGAGATATGGATTGTATGATTTGCTGTAATTGTTAGGGTCTGTAGTCCAGATTCCGTCGATTATAAGTCTGTAAGAAATTTTTTCTACGTCTTTCGGCAGGTCAAGAATATAAAAATAGTAACTAGCATAAGGCTTGCCGTCAATGTCATATAGAGTTTTTTTCATATATGAATGGATTTTTTTATAGTCTTCAAAATCAAATGCAATTCCGATATGACGCGGCCCGTCCTGCGATGTAAAAACTATGTAATCGTCTTTTTGGAACGGCTCTTTTACTTCTCTAATTTCATTTGTTATTACGCGATATTCATAAGGATATGTGAATTCTATCTGAGGTTCTTTTTTTTGAGATGAACCTTTTGCAAATGCAAATGATGCATTTAAAATAAAAAATAAGGCAGCGAATTTACTGATGTTTTTCATATATTTAGTATCGGAAGTTTGCCTTTTTTAGATTATATGATTGTATAAAAAACTTTAATTGTGAAGGTTTTATAAGTTCAGCATGAATTTGCATGTTGTGCAGTTTTTTTATTGTGAATGGGGCTGAATATTTTGATAAATCTAAATAAATAACTGACAAATACCGTTAATTTATGATATAATAGAGAATAAAATTGTAAAAAATGCTTGCGATAGTTTTTTTTATTTTGGGGAAAGAATATTAATTTATGCCGGGTTTAAGTCAATTAAAAAAATTAAGCGAAGATGTTCTCAAATTAGGAAACGAGCCGAAACTTCGTGCTGAACGTGGAGAAAAGCCAGTCCTCGCTCAGATTCCGTCTTCCGTACAAGATATAGATGATTCAGAAGATTTTGTTCTCGGTATGCCTGAAAAAGATTCAGATTCCCTTGAGGCAAATTCTGAAGGCGGTGATTCTGCTGCATTAGATCAGGAAACGCTGAACTCGGCAAATGCTGAACTTGAAGCGCTGCTTGCAGGTAAAACTCCCGGCGGTGCAGAACCTGATTTTTCAAATATACTGAATCCTGCAGTTGATGCAGATGGCGGAATTCCTGATTTATCTGCTTTTGAAGATATTCCTCCTGCACCAAAAGCAGAAGAACCGTCAATAGCTGACATGAGTCTTGACGACCTTTTAAATATGCCGTCAGAAGATTTTTCTGAACCTGAACCTCTTGATGCAGAACCTTCAGAATCTGAATCCTCTGCACCTGTTTCTCAAAATATGCAATCTGACGCTGATTTTTCTGCTGTTGATATGGCAGAAAGTTTTGATGCAGATGGAAACGACGATTTTGCTTTTTCGGGCGACGGTATTGATATGACGGCTGACATTCCTGCAGAATTTCAGGAAGTTTCTGCTCCGTCTGAAAATGTTTTAAACGAAGATGCTGAACCTGTATCTGAGACTGTTTCTGATGAAATTCCGTCTTCGGGCGGTTCTGATTTTGATGCGATAGATACGAGCGGGCTTGATGATTTTGGCGCTCTGGACAGTATGGAATCTGACTTTGAATCTGATTCTGGTGCTAGTGCTGGCAGTTCTGTTGCTGATTCAGGAGATGGAAATTCTTTAAGTCTTGATGATGCTGCAAGTTTTGACCTTGATTCAAGTATGGAAGCTGATTTTTCTGATGCTGGAGAAAATGCCGGTATACAAGCAGAAAGTGCTGCTGATTTTGAAAATTCAGATTTTGATCCTGCTTCAATTGATTTGTCAGGATTGAATATCGGTGATGATGCAGGTTTTGATTCTGAGCAGAGTTTTGACGGCGTTCCTGCAGGAGAAGAAAATCAGGCTCCTGAAGTTTTTGATACTTCGCAGATGGACGGAATTAATTTTGAAGACCTTGGTTCTGATAATTCTTCTCTTTCTGATTTTAATATTCCTGATACAGACAGTCAGCTGAATAATTCTTCTGATTTTGAACTTGACGAAAGCGGTGCAAGCGAACCTGATTTTGAGATTCTCGGATATACTGGTGAAAATGCCAATCCGTTTGACAAAAACGGCCGCATGAAAACTCAGATTCCTGAATCGGTTGAGGAACACAGGAAAAATTCGCTGACAGATGCTGAATATAAAAAGTTTAAATCCAATTTACAGTCTTATCCTTTGAACGTGCGCATTGCTGTCGAAGATATGATTGTCAAGAATGAATTTACTGATGATGTTATTTTTGAAGTAATTGACAAGATATTAAAAAAAGTTCCTGCGCGCCAGCTTGCTTCGCATCTTGAAAAAATGCTTGACATTCAGCTTTCTGTTCCGCGCGATTTTGAACGACGCACTGCAGAAGAATATGAAGCATACAAGGCTTCCGTTCAGTATCAGCTGAAAAACAAGATAATACCGGGCATTCTTCTTGGTGTAATGCTTTTTTTAGTCGGATTCTGTTCTGTATATCTTGGAATGGAATATATCGTAAAACCAGTTAAGGCAGAAAATCTTTACAGGCAGGGTTACGCTTTGCTTGAAAATGATGAATATCCGCAGAGCGAAATAAAATTTAACGAGGCCCTCAAATTAAAACAAAAGAAAAAATGGTTCTTTAAATATGCAAACGGCTACAGGGAACATAAGCAGTACGACAGGGCAACTCTTATGTATAAAAACATACTCATGCGTTTTGATCACGATAAAAATGGTGGTCTTGAATATGCGAGAATGGAACTTGAAGACCTGGCAAATTACGAAAGGGCAGAGGAAATCGTAAAGCGTGAAATTCTTGACTATCATGTAAATGATATTGATGCGATGCTTTTATTGGGCGACATTTATCTTGAATGGGCAACAGAAGAAGACCCTAGAAAATTTCAGGCGGCATACAATCAGTATTCTAATTTAATGCAGCTTCCTAAAGCTCCTGTTCAGTGTGATGCGCGTATGATGATTTATAACGTGCGCACGGATAATTTAAAAGGTGTTCTTACATATAAAGAATTATTCTATCCTGATGAAAAATCTCTTTCTGGTGCTGAGTGGACAGAAATGTCAGGTTATCTTATGGACAAATTGTACGGAGATTTGACTCCTCAGGAAGAATATTTGCGTGATTCGATTGAAGACGTACACAGCATGCTTATTCGTGCAATAAAAAAAGATCCGTCAAATCCGATTTCGCGCTATAATATTGCCCGGTATTACCTAGAATCAGGCGAGCATACAAAGGCTTCTGAAAATCTGGAAAAAACTCTTAACCTTTTTGATAATGCAAAGACTATAAAAAAGCGCGATACATATAAGCAGATAAATACTTACAGGCTTTTGGGCGAACAGCATCTTTATAACAGGGACTTTATTCAGGCTCAAAAAACTCTTTCAAAGGGCATTGAACTGTTTGAAGAAAAAAATGCTTCAAGCGGTTTTGAAAGCGATAAAAATGTCGGCATTATGTATTCTGACATGGCAGACATCGATTACTTTGTATCAGGCGATCTTGAAAATGCAGAACGCAATTACGAAAATTCTATTAATAACAAAAACGATACTCCAAGCATACGTTATAGAGTCGGTTATATAAATTATTCAAAGAATAATTACGACAAAGCATTCAATAATTTTATGACAGCTTCTAACGAAAAAGATAATGACACGCATTTAATGCTTGCTCTTGCAAATACGCTTTCCCTTAAAGACGATAATTTTGCGGCTGCAGGATATTATCAGAAGCTTCTTGATTCACTTGATTTGCAGATAAGCAGAAGTGACATTCTCCTTCCGCAGATAAACGACGATGACGGAATGCTTGTAGACCAGTATATGAAGGTGTCTAACAACCTTGGTGTCAGTCAGTTTAAAATTGCAAGGCAGACAGGCAGCAGTTCTTTAAATGGCGAAAGTTTGAATAATCTTCAGAATTCTTTAAGGGCATGGGATGCGTTGACAAGAAACCAAAAAACTATGGTAAGGCTTGGAGGAACGAACCTTGCTGAACAGAATATAAGATATATTGTAAATCCTCTTCCGACTTATGAACCTGCAATTTATACGGAGATTCCGCGTATTCTTGAAAATGAGAAAATTCTTGAATAAAAATAGAAACGAGGTGGTATAGAGTGAATTTTGTTTGTCCATACAAAAGAATTTTCTGGAAAAGATACATCAACTCGATTTATAAAGAAATTTTCAGAAAATCAATTCATTTGTGTACGGCATTTATTCCTCTGCTGCTGAATTATTTTTACATGCAGGTTGAACTTCTTTTGATTCTTGCAGTCATTGCTTTTTCTGTAAGCGAGGTTTTGCGACTTCATGGAATTGAGATTCCTGTTGTTTCTGACATAACAAAAGTTGCCTCGCGAAAAAGAGATGAGGGTAAATTTGTTTTAGGTCCTGTAACTCTTGTTTTTGGAATAGTCATTTCAAGCATGCTGTTTGATAAAGCAAGTTATACGATAGGTATTCTGTCGCTTGCATTTGGAGATGGAACAGCAAGTTTGTGCGGAAAACTTTTCGGACGGCTTCATATTCCTGGTACACAGGGAAAAACTGTTGCAGGCTCTTTAAGCTGTTTTCTGGCAATTTTCTGTTCATCTTTTTTTGTATGCAAAAGTGTTTTTATAAGTCTTGTAATTGCAACTGCAGGAATGTTGATTGAAGTCCTGCCTCTTAAAGATTTGGACAATCTTATAATTCCTGTAATTTTGAGCATGCTTGCACAGTTTCTTTTAAAATAGAGTTTAAGGAAACACTGAAAAATTCTATCTGAGGATTTTTCAGTGTTGACCTTGAAGTTTAAAGTAAAATTAAGTTATTCCCAGGAATACATTTTATGCATTGTTTTCATTATCAAACTTGTTCCGAACGCAAGCATTCCGATTCCGATAAAAGTAAAGATTAAAATGCTTGTGTTTGCAAGAAAGTTTTGGCCTGCCGTAAGAATGCAGTAGCTTGCAAGAAGTTTTAATATAAGTTTGTTTTCTGTTTCCTGATACGTAAAAATAAAAGTAAGGATTGTTGCAATTAACGTAACTGCGAAAAGTGCAATTACGATATTTGAATATCCGGGCTTTATGTCAAAAGTGTCTGTCGTAAATCCTGTGTTCATCGGAATTAAGAAAGTTACTACGATGCAGATTGTACTTAAAATTATGATGTCAGTTTCGATGTTCAGCTTTTGCGTATTTTTTGACTCTGATGCAAAAAGAAAAAACGAAAACAATGAAATCAATTTGCCTAAAAAAGCAATGTTGCCGAGCAGCAGGAAAGCTTCTGAATACGAATGTGTCATGTTAAAAAGTGCAATTATCAGTTTTGAAATTTCAAGCTGATTCCCGAGAAGATAAAGGCAGAAAAGTATGATGAGCGGCGACTGAGTTTTTTCAAAGTTGTACAGCAGAAGAAAAGACGTTACGGGAACGTAGAACTGTAAAAAAATCAGTCCGAGTATTACAGATTTTGGCGACGGCTTAAAAAATGAAAAGCCTTTGAGCGAAAAAAAATTATAGCCGAAAATATTTTCAAATGAATTGTTTGCAAGTTTTATGATAAATACAGTTATGACCGCAATCAGACACAGTGAAGACATGACTGTAAATAAAATCATTGTTCTGTTTCGGGTTTTTAATGTCATAGGTTGATTTTATAAGCAAAATAAATAAGTATCAAGTAATTTGAAGAAGTACCGATAATAAAACCGTAAATATTTTTTACGATTTTAAAATATAGCAGGTATTGATTTATGAAAAGACTGATTTTTAGCGTAATGAGTTTTTGTTTGCTGGGCATTTCTGTTTTTGCAGGGGATGTTTCTGTTTTTAAGGAAATCGGGTTTTCTAAAGACGGCAATACATATATTTTTGGGACATACGGAAAAACTGATAAAAAATTTATTCCTTATGCAGAAATTTATACAGTTGACGTTGCCCAAAATGCTTTTCTTCCCGGCAAAGTATTTAAGTTAAAAGATACTTCCTGTAACAAGACTAGCAAAGAATTATATGAAGAACTTGCTGCAAAAAAGTATTCAGAAATCAAACAGTTTGAATGTTATGAACCTCTCCCTGAACATGTCCTTTATATAATGGATGACGAATCAAAAAAATCAACTGATGAAATTGTCTTCAAAAGTTTTGAAGAAAGTGATTATACTTATTCCGTAAAACTTCATACTGTTAATTACGGTGGAAAATCTTCGTTCTATATTGATGTCAAGGTTTTTGATAATTTAGGACAGCAGACGATGGCTTTTCAGGCTGGCAATCCGCAGATAAAAAGGGCAAACGTTACGAATTACCGCATTGTAAAAATTTCTACCAGCAAAGACAGAAAAAGCATCGTGTTTGTTGTTGAAAAAACTTTAGAAGATGAAACCGGCGTGTCAATCCGTTATATGGTCGAAACAAAAAAACTTGACAAGCCGATAGATGCAGAAAAATAAGTTTGATAAATGAAACGGCTGAAACTTTATGTTCGGCAAAAAACTGTGTTTTTGGAGTTAATAAAACTTCAAGGCACAGTTTTTTTTTATTTTTGATGGAATTTTTCAAAAAAAAAAGAATGATATTTACTGGAGGATTTATGAAAGAAAAAATAAAGTCTGTATTTCATTTATTTTTTGTTACGGCAGGAATTATGTTTCTGGTTTTCGCCGGAATGTATCATTCTTCCTGCCGCATTACACCTGAAGGAATTACTCTGGTAGATGACGGAGAACATTCACCTAAAATTACGGATTTTTCCTGCAACGGTAAAGAAATTGAAGTTGTTTTTACAAAAGAAGTTTTTATTGAAGATACGTTTGCAGTAGAAGCAGACGAAAAACTTTCATCGATTGAAAATTTCTTGAATTGCGATGAGAAAATTCAGGTTCATCAGGTTCAGACTGACAGAGCGAAAACGGTAAAATTTCTCATTGACGGAGAAACAAAAATCGGAAAATATTATGAACTTTACGGTTGTGTAAAAGACAAAAAAGGCAATACGCTTTCGTTTACAATTCCGTTTCTTGGCGAGAATAATAATTTTCCTGTAATTGCAATTTCCGAAGTAAACGAATCGTACTCAAAAAAAGATTGCCTTTATGAATATGTTGAATTGTATGCTGCAACTTCGGGTAATCTTTTCGGGCTTGAAATTATAAGTGCCAGTGACGGAAAAGTTTTTTCTCTGCCTGCAGTCGATGTGCATAAAGGCGAATATATTTTAGTTCATCTCCGTTCCCCAGAAAATGAGGAACAGGCAGTTTCAGAGCTTTCTGATGACTTGAACTTATCAAAGGCGAAAGGGTCTGTTTCAAATGCCAGAGACATTTGGATTGAAAATTATGACAGCGTTTTGAATTCAACTGCTGACATCGTTATTTTAAACAATAAGGCAAAAAATCAATTTATAGACTGCGTAATGTATTGCAAGCGCTCGTATCCGGAAGAAAACAGCGTCTGGAAAAATGACAATTTGAATGTCGCAGCACAAAAATGTATAGACCTAAATTTGTGGCAGGGTGATGCGACTCCTTCTAGTGCCGTGTTCAGTGAACAGCGCGAATCTATAAGTTATATTTCAAGAAAAAATCTCTCAAACTTTTCTTCGTCTGTTCAAATCGTAAACTCCCGTTCTGTCTGGGAAGGCACCACAAAATCCAAAATGACCCCCGGCAAACCAAACACCTGGTAATCTATAGAATTTTCATAGCGCAAAAATTTACGACTATATCTTAAACGCCCATAGAGTTTTGCTCAGCAAAACTCGTAGCGCGAGCGACTCCCGTGTTAGTGGCACATTGAAATTTACCACTACAATAATCTGCCTGCCACATAGAGAATTGCTCATGCAATTCTCGTAGCGCGAGGTAGTTCTGTGTTTGTGAGGAATTGAAATTTACAACTACAATAATCTGCACGCCCATAGAGAATTGCTCATGCAATTCTCGTAGCGCGAGATAGTTCTGTGTTTGTGCGGAATTGAAATTTACAACTACAATAATCTGCACGCCCATAGAGAATTGCTCATGCAATTCCCGTAGCGCGAGATAGTTCTGTGTTTGTGAGGAATTGAAATTTACGAGCGCAACAGTACTAGAAAAAAAAGCCTTTGTATGATAAATTTGTTTCTATGACAGAATTATTAGCCCCGGCGGGCAACATTGAATCACTTGATGCAGCAATTGGTGAAGGCGCAGATGCCGTATACTTAGGTTTAAAAAGTTTTAATGCAAGGCTTCGAACTTCAAATTTTGCATGGAATCAGTTTGAAGCAGCCGTAAATTCTTTGCACAGGCATAATAAAAAAATATACGTAACAGTAAATACAGTCAGCGAAGAGCGTGAACTTGAACGGCTTTATAGGTTTTTATCATATCTTAATAAAATAGGACCGGACGGACTTATCGTTCAGGATTTTGCAGTTATAAGAATGTGTCAGGAATTTTTTCCTGACCTTGCTTTGCATGCAAGTACACAGATGAATGTAGAAAGTGCTGCTGGCGTCAATCTTTTGAGCAAGGAAGGCATTAAACGGGTAGTTCTTGCCCGGGAACTCGGACTTGAAGAAATAAAGGCAATCAAGGCAAAAACAAATACGGAACTTGAAGTTTTTGTACACGGGGCACTTTGCGTAAGTGAGTCAGGCCTCTGCCTTTTTTCAAGTTTTTTAGGCGGAAAATCTGCAAACCGTGGAATGTGTACTCAGGCATGCCGCCGATTTTATACTGCCGAAGTTCCAGGTGGAATGGAGCAGGGGTATTATTTTTCTCCGTGCGATTTGCAGTTAATTGACAGAATCCCTGATTTGATAGAAGCAGGTGTTGAAAGTTTTAAAATTGAAGGAAGAATGAAATCTGCCGAATATGTAGGAAGCGTAGTTTCTGCTTATAGATATGTAATTGATCATTATCAGGAGAACAGAAAAGAAGCAGTTGCTGCTGCAAAACGCATGCTTTCGACAGATTTTGCAAGAAACAAAACTTCTTACTGGTATAATTTTAAATCTGTCAGCGAAGGCGTTGACAATGTTGCAGAACATATTTTAAATCCAAATCAGGCAGGCGGAACGGGAATCTATCTTGGAAAAATCGATTCGTTAAAACCTGGTCCTCAAGATTTTAAAATGGCTCTGCTTAAAGGCGGCTCTTATGACCCGGATCCCGGTGATTCAATCAGAATTCATAAAAAGGACGATACAGGGCGTGAAAGTCATAAAGTGCGGTTTCTTGATGTTGATGAAAAGGGAAACAGATGGATTGACATTCCGGCTTCTTTTTCAATTGGCGATAGTGTTTATCTTTTGCAGACAAAGTCGATGTCAAAGCGTTACCCTCATGTATTGCCAAATGATTTGACAAGATATTACAGACAGCCGCTTGATGAACAGCTTCCTGTTCTCGATTTGACTCCTGTTGAAAAAAATGAGCTTTCATATTTTCCTGAGGGTATCTACATTCAGGTGTCTTCAATTAAAGATGTGTTTGTTGTTCAGGCAGGTCATCCTGTCCGAATAATTCTTGAACTTAACGCAGATACGTTGCCTGATCTTCTTGCAGGAAAAACAGTCTTGCCGTTGAGTAAAAAGCAGATTATCCTTTCTCTAGACCCTTTCTGTCCGAGCGGTAAAGAAGAAGAAATTGAACAGAATATCAATTCTTTAATAGATTCTGGTTTTAGGACTTTTGTTGCTAATAATGTTGCCCATATTTCAATGTTAAAGGATAAAAAGGCTTCTGTTATTGCAGGCCCTTATTTATATACTTTTAACCGCTGGGCAGTTTCATGGCTTGAAAACCAGAATATAGGTGCTTTTATTTCTCCTTACGAAAATTCGCGTCATAATCTGGAAGCAGTATATGATATGCAGTTCCGCCAGCGTGTTCTTGTGCCTGTTTTTGCATATCCTGCTTTATTCAGGATTCGGTTTAAACTGCCTTCTAGTTATGATTTTACTTATTTTTCTGATAAAGAGAATGTCAGCTTTAAAGTGAACTCGACAGATGACGGTTCTTTTGTAATGCCGGAAAGTCCTTTCTCGATTATTGACAAAGTTGATTTTCTTGCAGGTATCGGGTTTAAAAGAATACTGATTGATTTTTCAAAGACAAGCGTACAGAAATCGCATTTTAAGCAGGTTTATCAGGCATTGCTTAAAAAGCAGGTTTTGCCTGGAACTTCTCGTTTTAACTGGAAAGACGGATTTTATTCTCCTGAAAAACTTGAAAATTTCCGTGCTGCAGACGAACGTCGTATGGCAGCAGAAAAAATGCCTCATAATTCAAAAAAACAATCTCCAGCTTTTAATAAACGAAACTCACCGAAAAAAAAATTTTCAAATGAAAAGAAAACAAAACTTAAGAAAAACGGCCGGTAGCAGTTCAGCAAGAATTTAATAAGTTTCGTTTTTTATCCTGCATAATTTGCTTAAAAAAAATCCCTCAAGATTTTTACGATCTGAGGGATTTTTTTTTAGCTTGTTTTAGAACACTGTCTCAGATGATGCACGCTGGGTTTCGTTTGCGGCGGCAAGGGCAGCTTCTGCAAGATTTCTTGCATCATTATTTTTGACATCAGATTCTGTTTTGCCTGCTGACTTACTGCTGATTGCGTTCATGTGCGGTTTAAATTCAACTTTTTCTGCTATAATTGTAACCCGACTGATATTTTTGCCGTCATCACTTTTCCAGCGGTTTTGTTTAATTCTGCCTACTACGCTGATGCCCCTTCCTTTCTGACTGAATTTTGCGCATGTTTCTGCCAGTTTCCCGAAAGTTTCGACATCGAAATAGGAAACTTCATCGACGTATTCATCTGAGTTTGCCTTTTTGTAATAATGATTTACTGCAATCGGCATTCTGCAGAATGGATATCCGTGCACAGTAGTTTTAAATTCAGGATTTTGCGTAATGTTTCCTTCGACAATCAAACAATTAATGTTATTCATATTTACCTCTTGAAAATTGAATTTAATGCCGGCCGGCAAAAAAAAAGTGTCTGAATATCAGACACTTATAACATATAATTGTTTTTAAAAAAAACTACTAAAAATAAAAAAAATCACATATTTTTTACAAGATAAATCATGTAAAGCTGCGTATATTCAAGCAGGGCATCATGTTCCGTAATTTTTTTCATGTTTGGCGTATCGACAAGCGTAACTGCAAGTTCTTGAATTCGTTCTGGCGTAAAGCTTTTACTTGAAATGGTTCTTATGACTTTGCGCATGTAATCACGGATGAGTGCATTTACATCTTCTGTCAAATCGTTGTTTGCCTGTTTTGTAATCATTTTGTTCCATTGCTTGCGGTAATTTACAAGTTCCTTTTCGATTGTAGAACCTAGCGGAACAAAAGATGACTCAATTTCTTTTGCCGCCCTTATCAGAGCATCTTTTTTTGACATCGGGGTTTTCTGTTTTTTATTGGAAGAAATGGCTTCTTCAAGTTCACTTGCAATGTCTTCTTTTTTCTCAATATGCTGGACAGGCTTTGAATTTTTTTTCTTTTTTGTCTTAGACGGCTTTTTTGCAAACAGAGCAATGAACCATGAAATAACCGGAATTGTGTACCATATTGGCAGCAGGATTTTTGCATTTTCAAGAATTTCAATTCTGTTAAGCTGAAGAATTCCTGCGTAGCTCATCATTTCGTTTCCTTCAAAAATGCTTCCCTGAGCTCCGATTGTAGAATTTTCCTGAAGTTCCATATTTAAAATAGGCAGGAAATTTGCGGTTAAAAGTGAATATAGAACAGGAGAAGCTGTCTTGAGTTCTTCTTCGAGACGCTCGTTAAAAGCTCTTTCCTCGTTCATCTCCGGCAGCTTTTCAAAATTGCGGAGTTTTTTGTACCAGTCTTTTGTGAGCTTGTCGTTTATTGTTGTGTGTGAATCGCTTGCAAGGCGTATAATCAGTGGAATTACGTTGTGTTTGTAAATAAAATAGCGCGTTCCGTTTTCTGTTTTAAGGACAAGAAGTGACGGAAGTTCGTTGTTTTTTGATTCTGTAGTTTCTTTTTGCAGAAATTCTTTTAAATCGCTGTCAGAAAACTGACCGTGAAGGGGAATTCCTTTTGAGTCGGTAAATTTTAAAATTGTGTCCATCGTAAAATAATACGGCGGTTTTGTGAGGCAGACCTGTAATGTTTTTAAGGCTGATTCTCGCTGAAGGTTCTGCTGTGCTTCATTTTTATAGAATGAAATTACGATTTCTGCAATATATACTGACTGCAAGACATTGATGTCTTCCTGCGTAAAGTCCTTTACTTTTTCATAATCCTGCTTGATGAAATAGCACAGCTGATTCCAAAAGTAAAAACTGTCCCCTGAACTTTCGAGGGAACGCAGTGCAAGGTCAGGCTTTGTAAGAAATGCAGAAAAAAAGTTTTTTGAAGAAATTTCTTTTCCTGGATTTGAAATGCGCAGTTTTTTAAGGTAATAATCGTGATATTCGTCTTTTTTTAACATGCGCCTGATTTTTTCCATTACGGCATCAACGAGGATTTTTACAGGTACGTTTCCAGGAAAAATTACCGCAGGAACATTGTTCGGAATGAGTATTAAATAAAGCTGTCTGTCATTTTTATCCTGCTTTTCCATTAAATCAAAAATGATGTCCTGACAGTTCTGTTTGTTCAGAATGTCAAGCGGTGCGTTTTTTGGTAAGTCAGCTGCTGTAGGAAACGGAATTGCAGCATTTGATTGAATTTCTTTGTATCTGTCTGCAAACTTGGAATTGAAAAAGCCAGTTACGAAAATTGCTTTTTTAGCAGTGTCTTGATCTAAAATACAAATCTGTTTTGATTCTATAAGCGGTGCAAGTTCTTTTTCAATAGCCTGTTCCGGATTCCCAAGGTAACTTACTAATTCCGGTAATTCTTCTACATTATGTTGTGCATAGCGCTTAATGTAATCGCAAAAGTCTTTGTATATTACAAATGGAGAATTCTGTTTTGTTGCAAAAAATCTTAATAGAACTGAAATATTAGAAGTTGCTGCCATAATTATCTATTTTATCAGCAAATTCTTGTAAAAACAAGAGTGCGCTCGTAAATTTCAAGTTCCTCACCAACAGGCAGTTACCTCGCGCCACGAGTTTTGCATGGGCAAAACTCTGTGTTGGTGTAGGAGTGAAGCGCTCGTAAATTTCAAGTTCCTCACCAACAGGCAGTTACCTCGCGCCACGAGTTTTGCATGGGCAAAACTCTGTGTTGGTGTAGGAGTGAAGCGCTCGTAAATTTCAAGTTCCTCACCAACAGGCAGTTACCTCGCGCCACGAGTTTTGCATGGGCAAAACTCTGTGTTGGTGTAGGAGTGAAGTGCTCGTAAATTTCA